>Ga0105049_10006420_pt1 | contig 13679 bp, 9 predicted proteins | sample MAT06_FD_78087 | JGI IMG/M metagenome (GOLD analysis project Ga0105049, IMG submission 78087) | Freshwater microbial communities from Lake Fryxell liftoff mats and glacier meltwater in Antarctica - MAT-06 | ecosystem: Environmental > Aquatic > Freshwater > Ice > Liftoff microbial mat | place...
CTTGGCTGGCCCCGGTGGCTTTAAGAAAACTCTGCTCAAGGGATCCGCTCGTATGGATCTCATCCATGGAAGACTGTTGAATGAGTTTACCGTCCTGAATGATCCCCACATGCGTGCATAGCCTTTCTACAATCTCAAGCACATGGGAGGTTAGAAAGACGGTTGATCCTCGCGTGACGAATCCCGCCAGCAGATCGCGAATAGTTAGGGAAGCGACCGCATCGACCCCTTCAAAAGGTTCGTCCAAGAATAGGAGTTTCGGATTGGGTAATAGGGCAGCTGCCAGCGACAGTTTTTTCCGCATGCCATGGGAGTACTCCAATACCAATTTTTTGGTTTCTCGGTCGAGCGACAAGAGCTGCAACATCTCCTCGCTTCGTTGTCGAATCGTTTCACGCGATAAGCCGTGAATGCGGCCGATGAAGATCAGATACTCAATGGCGGTCAAGTTATCGAACAAGGCCAAGTTCTCTGGAATGACGCCGATACTTCGCTTGGCTTGTAGAGAAGCAGCATGGTCAAGCATGTCGTGCCCAAGTACCGTCACCGAACCACTGGTTGGGCTGAGAAGCCCCGTGAGCATTTTAATAGTCGTCGACTTGCCAGCCCCATTTGGGCCCAGAAAGCCGTAAAAAGTGCCGGTTTCGACGTGCAGGTCGACTGCATCTACGGCCAGGCGGCTTCCAAAAATACGGGTCAGTTGATGAGTCTGGATTGCGTATTGAGTCACAATAGTCCTAGTTAAGAAGAAGCCCAGCAGCGTACCACCTTAGCTTAACCGGAGCAGGGCAGGGGGGCTATCGCTTTATCCAAAGCGTTCTTGTTCGCTTGGTTCCTGGGTTGCAAGCGGATCGACTTTGCGAAAGCCGCACCATTGCAGTCCAACCAGGGTCAAGTAGGCCGGATTGAGGAACACATAGCGTTTCCAGAGACGTCGTGGCTCCGAAGCAAATCGGAAGAGCCATTCCAGGCCGTAGTTTTGCATCCACATGGGGGCTTGCGGAAGCGTTCCGGCATGAAACGGAAACGCGGCGCCGACGCCGAACACCGGCATGCTTAACCTGTCCCCCAGTTCGTAAGCCCAGATCTCCTGACGCGGGCATCCGATCCCGACAAAGGTAATCTTCGCTCCGCTTTCGCGAATTCGTTGAACCAATGTGTCCGACTCGGCTTCATTCAGTTTGCGAAACCGCGATGGCTCCGAGCCGGCAATGATGACTCCAGGAAATTTGCTTTTCAAATTCGAGATCAATCGGTGCAAAGTCTCCTGCGTTGTGCCGAAGAAATAGAGGGGCAATCCGTTTTGAGCAGCCGCTTCGCATACCTTCAGCATAAGATTGGGACCGTAGACACGGTCGGGCAGGGCGGTTCTGTGGAGCAGGTTTACCGCCCAGCGGACGGGCATTCCATCCGGCAACACCAGATCCAAGCTGTTGAGCCGGTGTCGATGGACTCTGTCCAAGGCCCCGGTCATGACTCCGTGAACCGCTAGCGCTGTGGCTGTCAGCCGTTTGGAGTTTTTGCCCGCTTCGATAAATTTGGCGACCGCCGAGTCGTAGTCCACCGCGTTGATATGGACTCCGATCAGATTCTTCTTTCCGTGGTCGATCATATCGTCATCAGTTCTTCCAACGCTAGTTTGGTACGTTTTATGCCGTCCGTTTCGGTATGTTTGTCCCCTTCGTATTCAATACCGATGTAACCGGAGTAACCTGCCTTGACCACGATTTCCACCAAGCGTTGGAAGTCCAAGATCATCTCGCGTCCTTCGCGACGGTCTTCGGTATAGAACTTGCCAGCGCCCGTATCCCAATCGTAGGCCTTGGCGCTAACCCCTTGCTTAACCCAGGGCATGAACTCGCGCAAGCCCTTGTACGGATTGTAGAGTTCGCCTCGATTCCGATCGACATAAAAGTTTCCAAAGTCGGGTAGGATTCCGACACGAGCATGATCGGTTGCTTTCATAACGCCCGTGAGCCAGAGTCCGTTACTCGATAGTCCACCATGGTTCTCAACGACCACGAACAGACCGCGTTTGTCTCCTTCGACGCACAGACGATGAAGGCCATCGGCTGCTAGCTTCATCTGCTCGTCCCAACTCAGTTTTGCATCGCTGGCCGCATTGACTCGGATGCTATGGCAACCAAGCGTGGCGGCCGCGTCAAGCCACTTGAGGTGATTCTCTACCGTCTTGACCCGTTTAGATTCATCGGGCTCCCCGAGATTGCCTTCGCGATCGCACATGATCAACAACCCCTTGACTCCTTCCCCTTCCTGTCGCTTTTTCATCTCGCCGATATAGCCGGCGTCTTTGCCCTTTTCAAAGAACATCTGGTTCACGTATTCGACAGCTTCGAAACCGAGCCCGCGAGCGACTTTGCAAAAATCGAGATGGTCCAGTGGCTCTGCTCCTTCGCGTTTGAAAAGTCGCTTATTGAGTGACCATTCGGCCAACGAGAGTTTGAAGAGGGGAGCGTTGCTTGCGGTAATTGGGCTAGGGTTCGGTGAGGATAAGGCCTTGGAAGCGATCGCAACGGAGGCTGCAGCGGCTGTAGCCACGGACAAGAAATGCCGGCGATTCGGAGATTGATTCATGATGCGAGAGGATCCATAACGGGGAAGGGCAGGGGCGTCGAACCAATGATGCACTGAACGCGAGCGAAAAACAAGTCCACGAGCATGGGTCTCCAGCGGTTCAACATTGGGTGGGGCAGGGCAGGGGGGCTACCAGCGGGAGCGAAGCACTTCGATCCACTGAACGGCAGTTCGCGGAGCGTCGTGCGCCCGATAGCCAAAGCGACTCATCATACCTTCGTCGGTATAGGCCAAAAAGCATAGAGCTGCCAACAGTCCGTAGCTGACGGTGTTGGCCATTCGGCTCTGGCCCCAAAATTTGAGAGCGGTCCCAAAACTGTGTTTGAACGTGTAACGTCCTCGTCGATATTCGACGGACCAAATTTCGTCGAGCAAGATGTGCGACATGAAGCCAACGAAGATCGCAATGGTTTTGAACAGTCTCAAATTTATGTTTTCGCACGAACATACGACGAATGCGAACAGAGCTGCCGAGAATGCAGCAGGCAGACTGTGCCACATGCCTCGGTGCACAGTGTAGCGCCGAAAAAACTCAGCAATCCCAAATCGGAGAAAGAAATAAACTGCGACCGTGATTAACAACATCATCTCATGACTGAGGCCCATCCGCTGCAGTCGATCGACCATCAGCATCGGCACAAACGCCGAGGAAAATGCTACCGCTTCACGCAACGGTATGCCTGAATCGCTGTCCAAGTCAGGCAACATGCCACTTACGCTACAAAGCGCCGTGCCGATGAGGCAACTTTCCCAAGGCAACCCGGCTTGGAAGCCGCCCATCCCATACAGGACGCCAGCAACAGTGCTTACGGAAATGTGAGTTTTGAAATCGGCCATGATGGGTTCTATCATTTTCCGATCCGCGACGTCCAGAACGATTTGACGCGTGGCATTTATCGTTCGCAACTATTGATCTTCGCCTGGCGATGAGTTTTTGCGTATAGTGCCCTCCCGCACTCTATAGACAGATGGTCGCCCGATCGGTGGCCTCACTTCCAAGGACTGATAGCAATGCAAGCATATGATTTGATCATGTTGATCGTTTTGGCGGCGACGACCATCTTCGGAGCCATCAAAGGCTTTGCCTGGCAATTGGCTTCGCTCGCATCGATCGTGGTCAGCTACTTTGTTGCAAACTTTTTTCGAAACGATGTGGCAAAGATGATCAATGCTCAGCCACCGTGGAATCTATTTTTGGCAATGCTATTATTGTATTTCGGATCCAGCTTTATCATCTGGATGGTTTTTCGTTTGGTAAGCACCTCCATCGATAAAGTCAAACTGAAGGATTTCGATCGGCAATTGGGAGCCGGCTTCGGGTTGATCAAGGGAATGGCGTTATGCTTGCTAATCACTATGTTTGCGATGACCTTGTTGGGGTCGGCACAGCAACAGCGGATCGCAAATTCGCGAAGCGGACTTTATATCAGTCGGATACTTGCAAACTCCGGTGGTCTTTTGCCTGCGGAAGTGAAGCAGATCGTTGGCCCGTACATTTACGATGTGGAGCAACGGCTGCAGCAAAACCAGAATGGGCTCACGCCTCCAGCTGGTGAGGGGTTCATGGATGGACTTGGCCAGATGGCACAGGAGCAATTCAAGCAGTTTGGGAACAGTATCAGCAATGGACAAATGACCAATGGAAACGCTCCGAGCGGATTTCTCCCAGGAGGGCAGGGGGGAGCTTTAGGGAATCCGGGCGTCGGTTTTCAAGGGGCAGGGCAGGGTGGAGCGGGGCAGTTCAACTCGCAGCCAAATGCAAACAGGGGGCCGTCGGGCAACTGGCAGCCGCAGCCGGGCGGATTTCCCATTTCGCAACCGCAACCGGTGCAGCCCAACGGCAATTGGCCGAACAGTAACGTAGCCAGGCTTTAGAGGCAACGAGTTTCTGCCTCGCTAAGTCCCCGACTGTCTAACCCGCGCAGCGGCAAGCACGCTAGAGTCTGACTCGATCGGCCAGTGTTCGCAGATCGCCCAGTGCTCGCAGATCTCCCAGTATTCACAGATCGCCAGGAAGAATGGTGATTTTATCCTGGAACGGGCAGGGTAAGTTGTATGGGTTGGGCAGCCTATGCATCCTTTCACTGTTGTCTCCTTTTCCGGCCCTTTACGACAAAGAATACCAAGAGGCAGACCAAAGCTGATGCAAAAGCAAAGGATCCGAACACGGCCATGTCGTACCAATTTAGCTTCGGCGCTTTCGGCAAGACCCTATGGGCTACACCCAGTACACCCATGACAGCCAACCAAGACAAACCGTTGATACACTGAGAAATGTACAGACCCTGACTGCCGAACCGCCTTGCTATCTGAACCGCCATGAGCGATTGAATCAGTATCACGATCGCCACCATTCCGAAAGCGGCGAGCGGCCCACCAAAGCCCGGTGAAATAGAATATGCCACCAGCACCGAAGCGGCACTTGCCGATCCTGCAAAGGCAATAGATGCAAGCAGCCCTATCGAAAGAAATTCTACATTCGCGTCGGGAGGCTGAGCCGGAGTTGGTTGGTTAGCCGGATTTGCTTGGCCAGGTGGAGTTGGTGGATTAGGTGGAGCATACGGATTGATCATAGTCACACGTGATGGTCGGTTTGGTTGGTTTCTTGGAAAAGCGAAAGCAAGCGGGCTCCCGAGGGTAGGCCACCCCAAAACCCGTCGCCGCAACGTCCGATAATGTTTCTTATGTTCGGTTATTGAACCTGTTTTGCCTGGGATTTTGAGGTTTTCGGTTTGGGGTGCCCCCGCCTACTGACTACTGACTACTGATTACTGACTACTGACTAAAACTGCCTGCGGCTACTGGCTCACCGTCGCTCCCCTTACCGCCGTCGTCCCGTCTTCGAGCTGTTCCAAGTACGTTCCCATCTGACGGAATTTGTCGTAACGCTCCGAAGCCAGTTCGTCTGGGCTGAGTTTAACAAGCTGGTCAAGTGTTCTGGTTAAGTAGCTTTTTAGTCTGGCCGCCATCTGCCGAGGATCCCGGTGCGCGCCCCCAAGCGGTTCTTCGATTACGTCGTCTACCACGCCTAACTTCAATAAGTGCGATGAGGTAAAACGTAACGCATCGGCCGCCTTGTTCGCAAACTGATGACTTTTCCAAAGAATCCCGGCACAACCCTCAGGGCTTATCACGGAATAGTAAGAGTACTGAAGCATGGCGATTCGGTTTCCGACCCCAATCCCAAGCGCCCCGCCCGACCCGCCCTCCCCTATCACCACGCACACGATCGGCGTCTTTAACTGACTCATCAGAAACATGCTCTCCGCAATCACTTGCGCTTGACCACGCTCCTCGGCCCCAATCCCAGGATACGCGCCAGGAGTGTCGATGAAGCAAATGATGGGCAACTGGTATTTTTCCGCCAGCTTCATTTTCGACATCGATTTGCGATACCCCTCGGGATGGGCACATCCAAAATGGCAGGCAGCTCGCTCCTTGTACGTTCGGCCTTTCTGATGGCCGACCACCAGTACCTTGTGCCGCCCCAATTTTGCAAAGCCCGTGATCATGGCACGATCGTCGCCGAAGAATTTGTCTCCGTGAAGTTCAATGAATTCATCGAATGCAAAGTTTACGTAGTCTTTGGTGTACGGTCGATCTTTATGCCGGGAGACTTGAACGATCTGCCAAGGGGTCAGGCCGGCATAGATACCGCGGGTCGTCTCAGTCCATTTTCGACGCAACTGACGGATCTGTTCCTGTTCGGTTTCGCTGGGGCTATCGTGCTTTTCCAAAGCGCGAAGCTGAATCTCAATATCGAGAATCGGTTGCTCAAACTCGAAGCCCGGAGGTGTCGTTTCCATATCTTTTTTCTTACGTGTTTTGCTAGCAAATAAAATCAGGGCAGGGGGAGGAAATGCAGGACTCACACGGATCTAGGTCGGATTGTCCATTCGACCGCCCGTTGGAAAGTCATCGAAGATCGAGGTCTCAGGGATACGTGGCGGCTTCTTGAAGATGGGCGTCGCGCGGAGCATTTTCAAGACATCCCACATGGACTGTGGGCGGTCCTCCTGCTTCTTGGCCAGCAACAGTTTGATCAAGTTGTTGAACTCGGGGGTGATGTTTTCGTTGGTAACCAAAGCCGAAGGGGGAGTTGCGGACAAGTGTTTGCTCAGCAATTCATTGGGCGTGTTGCCCGTGTAAGGCGCCTTGCCAGTGCAGAGTTCGTAGATCATGCAACCCATCGAGTAAATGTCGCTCCGCTGGTCCACGTTTTGGCCCCGGATCTGCTCGGGGGACATGTACGACCGCGTACCCTCTACTTTATTTCGACTACCAAAAAGTTTACCGAATCCGCTTTTGATTTTTCGGGAGATCGTGAAGTCGATCAGCTTGACTTCAAAGTCGCGACTCAACAATAGATTGTCGGGCTTGATATCGCAGTGCACGTATCCCTTGGAGTGAAAATAGTACAACGCTTCGCAGGACTGCTCGATGATGCTCGAGAGCTTGTAAGCGATAGGTTCCGGACCGCGACGAAGTGCTTGTTTCAAGTTGATTTCGCTGAAGAGTTCCAAAACGATGAAAGGAGTCTCGGCATCGGTTTGGTACTCGACCAGCTTAATGATGTTCTTGTGATTGAGTGTTTTGGCGATTTCGTATTCGTGCTTGAGAAAACCAATCTCAACCTTATTGCCACGCTGTTCCGGTCGCAAAACCTTCAACGCATACCTCTTTTCACCATCGTCTCGGATCGCCTCCCATACCTGACAGGTGCTTCCGAGGCGAATCATACGTGTCAAGCGATAGGCACCGAGGAAGTCTCGAACTTTTACCATGGGAGGATCGGAGATTTAACGAAGGGGTTGAAACTGGTACATCGCCCCCCTGCCCTGCTCCGCCGACGGCCGGCAACAGAATCTCAAGGGTTTTCCGGCGAATTGAGTTCAATCCGCCCGCAATTCGCCGTCCTGGGTATGGTCGGCGAAGCACTACTATAAGCAAAATCAGTACGACCCGAAAGGTTTAACAGTTGGCGACAGCCGTTGCTGACCCCAGCATCGAGAGGCTTTCTTTTGCTAGCGGCGGAACATCTCATCGCCCCTACGCCCGCCAATTCCCCCCGGAACCCATTTTTCCCAACGCTAGTTTCGTTAGGCGAGCGGCAAGCTGAAAAGTACCGTAGGATGGGACCATTGTCCCGTCCGTTGACTCGTTCGGGACAATGGTCCCAAACTACAACTAATATCTCGCAGCCTCCCGCTCGCCTTACGGTAGGGGTGCGATTTTCGATTCATCGCACTTCAAGAGTTTGGCGATAGCCTTCATCAAAACAGTTTCTGATCCGGGGGCTACCATCGACGTATTTGGGCCGGTTTCATAACCGCCCTGCGAATACGAGATTGCCGTTCCGATGTAGGCGGGGCCATAGTCTCCGTACGCAGCCATACAGACATTCAAGTCGGGGCGAAGCGATTGCGAGGCCAGCTGGTACTCCACAAACAGCTCGCCCGGCAGATGCAAGATACGCGTATCCCCGAGCCCCAGACAGCCAAGCAACAATGGCTCGTTTGCCTGCGATCGCGTCAGCCATACCAACTTCGTCGCGGCGTTGAATCTCTGCATCGCAGCTGCGTTGGGGTCTGCCAGGATGGCCTCCGACTCCGGTTTATCCACCCACAGCGGCAGCGGCAATGTCACCGGCTGGGTTTCCCAAGTCAGCTCGGTTCCAGAGATCGGTTTTCGTTTCGTTTCGGCCCAAGCTTTTTCCATGGCGACGGCCATTCGGTCGGCCAGAACTTGACGATTCTCTGCGGCGCCATCGTTATATTTTCCGGCAGTGATGTTCCCCCCTGCCCCGTTGAAATGAATCAGTGGCACTCCCGTTTTTGCTTGGACTGTCTCTCGGGCGATACCGGGGAAGTCAGCGCAGGCGAGACCGGTGCGGTAGTAGCTTTGTGGATGGGTAGCATAGTAACTCAAGGCTACGATCGGTTTGTCGCCGTTCCACAGCGAGACCATTCGAAGCTTTGGATCGATGAGGCCCTCGGGGAACTCCCGAACAATAGGATCCTTCGAAGCGCTCCACCGGACGTGGAGAACTTTGCCGTCGGGACCCAGGATGCGACGATTGGAAGCAACCTGGTCGACAGTCCCCTGCCCTGCCCCGACGTGAGTTACGGTTTGCAATCGTTCAAGCGATTCCGAAACTGCGCTGGCTACCTTGGCTATCGCTTCGCGGGCAAACTTAGAATCGAACGGCCGGTACGGAACTCCGTACTGCACCAAAACGGCTTCGATCGAAAAGTCACACCAGGGCGCGTCGTGTTGATGCAGAGTATGAACCGCGACGCGGTCAGGTGACGTTCCTGCGGCAGCAGCAACTTGCTCGCGAAAAATCTGATGGCTTGCATTGCCAATACCAATCCAATCGACAGCGCAGAGCACAATCGGTTGGGCGTTGCCAATGATGACAACTCCTTTGCATTGAAGTGGCGTCTGAACTCCTCTCACAGGATCGTAGGCGAGGATACTTCCAATGGGCGGAGTCACCTCTACCTCGAACACACTCGCCCGAATTGGCGGGGTGTCTTCAGCCCATGAATAAGTATGTAACACGAGAACTACACAGAGAATGTTCGTAAGCGTTTTCATCGTTAGAAGATCCGAAACAACGGACGGGTCCTATTCTGGAATGGAGGTGATGTAAGCGATCAAGTCAGCCATGCCTTGGAGATCGAGTTGGCTCTCGAGACCTTCAGGCATGATCGACATCTTCGAAGACTTCATTTCAGCGATTTCAGATCGCGCAATTGTCTCGGAAACATTTTCACCGCGAACGAGAGTCACGCTCGAGCCCGATTCGTTGTTGATGATACCGGTGACGATGCGATCGTCGTTGGTGAGGAGCGAGTAGTTCAAGTACAGCGGATTCACTTCGCGATTGGGTTCGAGAACGTTTTGCAAAATCGCGGCCGCACCACGGTATTTGTAAGATGCGATATTGGGACCCAGTTCGTAGCCTAGGCCACCCAGGCGATGGCAAGCCGAGCAAGCTTTCACAAAGGCCTGTTTGCCACGAACTGGGTCACCCTGCATGGTCAACGAAGCTTGGTAGTGCTTGAGAATATCTTGGCGATTGCCTATCGGAGACAACTGGATCGCTCGCTCCAGTTTCTCACGAACGCTGGGTTCAGGATGATTGCGAAGTGCCGCGGTACGAGCTGGGTCCAGTTCATTCAATGCAAAGCCCCCCTGCCCCGCGCTGGCCAGAAGAACTTCGATCCAAACGGTTCTCGAAAGCAACACGTCGGAAGCTAGTGATCGCAGCTTGGGGCTCAAGCTGGGCCAAGCGGTCAGTAATTGATTGGCTACCTCAGGAGATTGATATCGCATGAGCGCGCGTGTAGCGGCTTCTTGCAATGGCTGCGGAGTGCGTTGTGTGAGCAAGCTGGTGAGGACCAGAACGTCTCTGTCCAACTGCTCCCATCCGAGCAACTCAACCGCTTCGAGACGATCTGCCAGTGACGCCGCTTCGTCGCCGAAACGGTTCCTCGCGATTTGGACGAGCGAACGCTTCTGAGTCTCCAGGGACTTCAGTTCTGCGAACCAGGTATCGCGAGTTGATTTGTCTTTGAATCTCTGGTGGAGTGCGCTGATCAAACCCATCGATAGCTGCCGGTAATGCTCATTGTCGTACCCGTCCTTGAAACGTTGGTCTAGCCTAAGAAGCTGCTCGCGCGTAGCTTGAAGACCAGCCAGTTTCGAGATGGCCTTCCAAACCGATGGCGGATACGTAGGACGTTGCTCCCCCTGCCCTGCCCTGCCCTGCCCTGCATTTTCCTGCCCGGCATTTTCCTGCCCTGGCCCCACCTGCCCTGCCCTCACTCGTTCAACTCCGAGCAGTTCGATTGCCTCGAAAGCATTCTGTCCGACCGCATTGAGAATCGCGGGCGTTAGCCAAGTATCGTCGGGCGATAGGGAAAGAAGCTGAAGCGCCAGGGAAAGTCGATTCTCGTTTGACAACCTTAAGCGGTCCAGGGATAGAGCCAGCTGGAAGCGAACCCTTACTTCTTCGTCCAGTGCCAGTCTGGAAAGTACATCCATCGCAACGGGGGGACTGTACGGAGAATCTTCTTGGAAGCGAATAGCCCATTCGCGAACCTTTGGATGCGAGTCGGCCAGCGCACCGGACAGCGCACCGGCCCGCGCACCCGACAGGTCCCCCTGCCTTGCGCCCCCCTGCCCTGCCCCGATCCTGGCGAGCACGCCCATAGCGTGCACTCGGGCTTTGGGGTTCTTGGAAGCTACTGCGACCTGTTTCAACGAGTCGATAGAATCCGAAATTGTCTGCCCATCCGCTCGGACAACGAGCTTTTCGTAGAGGAGTCGAGACGCGGTATCGCGGTGCCAACCGTTGGGGTGTTCTAGAGTGGCGGTAAGTTCTTGAATAGTGGCATTGCCGAGCTTCGGAGCGGGCGGCCTTTGGAAATCTTTGGGCACCAGTCGGTAGATGCGACCTCGATCGCGGCCACTGGTCAAATCGAGATGTTGTTTGATCTCTTGAGGGAGCGATTGGGGGTGTTCAATCACTTCACGGTACAGATCTGCGATGTAGAGTGTGCCGTCAGGGGCGTTGGCAAACTGGACAGGGCGAAACCAGATATCGGACGCGGCGATGAACTCTGAATCCGCATCGATTCGATGGCCGACCATCGAGGCCCCATGTTCGGTCAGCCTCTTCCGGTGAACGATATTGCTCCCGACATCGCCCACGAACGCGACCCCGAGCATGTCGTCGGGGAATGCATTGCCGCGATAGATATTGATTCCAGTGGCGCTGGTGAAGTAGCCTGAGGAACGACCTCCTCCCTCGACTGGGCCGGCAACTTGATGGGTGACACGCAATCGTGTGCGAACGGTCCGCCATGGTTCTACGGGGCTGATGCGATACACGGGGGCTTGCGGACCATCGGCCGCGATGCTTTGCCGCGAAGGGGGCAAGACAGCATTGGATTTGGTGCGGCTATAGCGATCGGCGTAGACGTGCAATTGCAAGTGGTCGCTGTTTTGACATGTGAATCGACGCCCCCAGTCATCGAAACACATTCCATGTTGACCGCCACCGCTCTCGGGTCGTAATTCAAGCGTCTTTGGATCGAAGGAGAAGTCACGTCCGCTTAACGGAATTGGCTCGCGATCGGGAGCCGAAGGGGTGACCACCGATGCTCCGGAACTGCTGGTTTGGCCATAGATTCGATTGTCGATTCCCCAGCAGAAACTGTTCATTAGTCCTTGAACATTTTGGCGTCCGAAACCAGTGTATATTTGGGTTTGGATATCCGCCTGTCCATCTCCATCGGTATCCTTGCAATACCAAATGTCTGGCGCTGCAGCCACGAAGACTCCTCCGTCGTAGCAGATTACCCCCGTAGGCCAGGAGAGATGGTGCGCAAAGAGCGTACTCTTTTCGTATTTTCCATCGTTATCTTTGTCTTCGAGCATACGAACATTGCCGAGGAACTCTTTGTCTTGTTCCGAGTAGTCGCACATTTCAACGACGAACAAACGCCCGTTCTCATCAAACGCCATGGCGACCGGGTCACGCACAAGTGGTTCGGCGGCGGCCAGCTCCAGTTTGTATCCATCTTTTACTTGAATGGCAGCCATCGCCTCGCTGGTTTCACGTGCGGGAGTTCGAGGTAGCTCCGCGGCAAAGCTCTGTTTGGGATTCGTTAGGTCTTGCGAGAAAGCGTCTGAGCAAGTCAACCAGCTGGCGAACGAGGAACCGAGAAGAGCTAGGACGATGGCTTGAAAACGTAGCATCATGGGTTTGAAACGATTCGTTGAATCGTTGTTAAGGAAGGAGTGTTAAGAAGGCGATGGGCTCCGTATTCTACTTCCCGCACGGCGTAACGTGTGAAGCCTAAACACCAACGCAGACCCTAAAATCTATTCTGGACAGAGCACCAGCTAACTGGGCTTTTAATCTGCGTCGACCAAGCCGGAATGTTCGGTCAAACGAAAAGGCTGGTGCCGGTAGGCGTACGGATGAAAAGCCAGCTGAAAAAGAATTTTCGAAATCCGTCGAGAATCCGTGATGGGTTTTGGCTTCCTACGACGCACTGATCCATGAGGGAGCACGTTCCCTCGACCAAACGGGAAAACGCAGATGCATTTTGCCCCGTCGAACTACGAGAGCACCTAACCAAAGTCGAGACTACGAAATATCGTTTACAAACACACTAAGACAGTTATTCGGTTCCACTCCAGGTCCAGGTCGCGTGCGGAACCATCGCGGGTCCGGGGCATCCCAACGCGTTCAATCTCGCAGGTTGTCGCTCGAGTCGCTCGAGCGCCGCGAGGTGTTTAGCACCGATCTGCTGTCAGCGCTTGCGATTGGAAACAATACCGGTGAAACTGGATTTTCGGACGCCGCTTCGGACGTCGCTTCGGACATCGCAGGTAATAGCTATATGGCCGGCAATTTTTCAGGGACCGTCGATTTCGATCCCGCCTCAACTCGCCCTGGGGATACAGACAAATTGACATCACGTGGCGTAGCGGATGCTTAGGTTGCAAAAAACTCGCCAGACAAGTCGTTGATCTGGGCCATTCGCATGGGAGGGGACTCGCAAACCTCTGCCGGCCATGGTTCAAATGACTCTGCAACGAGTCTCAGTGTTGATTCAAGTGGAAATGTCTATGTAACTGGCCAATATATGGGTTCCTCTGATTTTGGTTCGCAGAATTTAACGACAGCGGGTGACCTCGACGCTTTTGTGGTCAAACTGAATTTGTCAGGAGCTGTCCAATGGGCAAGTCGATGGGGTGGAACAGTCAACAGTGGAACAGCCAATAATCGTGGCACAAGTGTCGTCGTTGATGGTAATGGAAATGTATTGGTCTTAGGTCAGAATCTCGGCGCAACAGGAATCGATATCCTGAAATTCAATTCTGCTGGCGTCGTTGCGTGGTCGAAGTATGTTGATGCTTCAACCTTCGAAAGCTGCGACCTGGCAGTCGATCCCGCTGGTAATGTTGTTGTCGGAGGTGTCTACAGAGGCCAAGTGGATTTCAATCCCGGTCGCGGAATCACTCGCCTCACGAGTGGCGGCTTCGAGAGTGGCGGGGCGTAC
>Ga0105049_10006425_pt1 | contig 13673 bp, 11 predicted proteins | sample MAT06_FD_78087 | JGI IMG/M metagenome (GOLD analysis project Ga0105049, IMG submission 78087) | Freshwater microbial communities from Lake Fryxell liftoff mats and glacier meltwater in Antarctica - MAT-06 | ecosystem: Environmental > Aquatic > Freshwater > Ice > Liftoff microbial mat | place...
AAAGGAAGAGCTGCCTGGCACTGACCGGGCAGCTCTTTTTATTTCTCTTAGGAAGCAGTCCCTTTTATGCAACTTTACTTTATTTCTTTATATTTTATCAATAATCTATCTTTTTCATGGTAAAAATCAATATTATCAAACTAATTATTGAAATTATTGAAATCAGGTATTGACTTTATGGTTTTTCCTGATATAGTATCAATATATCAAATAACACAGCTTCATGTATACCGAACGGATTGCCGACCCAGGCTTTCGGTTGATGAAACGACAAAGAAGATAACTGAAGATACCTGAGAAAACGCCCAAAGGAAGACTTGTATGTACACGCTTCTGCTCAACTCTACAATTGAATACGCACGTGAACGCCAAGCGTTTCTACGTGCCGAAGCGGACAAACATCGCTTGTTACAACAGGTAGCCAAGCAAGCGCGTCCCTTTCTATTCTTTCGCCGCACGATTCTTGTCACAGGCAATCTGTTGATTGCAGGCGGCCTGTGGCTCAAGACCAGTACGCGGCTGGAACAAAGTCGCGCCGCCGATCAGCCCATGCCAGGCCATTACCCGAACACAGTGCTGCAATAAGCCTAGCGCCGCAACCATTTACTTTTTAGCAAGCACTACCTCTATGAGCCATTATGCTCCATACGGTAATTTCTAAAAAGTAAGCGGCCAAACCAGTAGGAGAAGTATATGTTGCCTTTACCAACAAAATGTCCACTTACGGGTGGCCCAGTGATTGTCACCCGGCTCTACAGCCCGGAAAGTGGCGTAACAATTGAAGGGGAATTTGCCATTATCATCCCCTTTGCCCAGCTTTCGCCAGAACAATTGCGCTTTGTCGAAACCTTTGTGCGCTGTGAGGGCAAACTCAACCGCATGGAAGAAGAGTTAAAAATTTCGTATCCGACCATCCGCACACGGCTCCACGAGGTGATCCGCGCCATGGGCCACGAACCACGGCGCGAAGAAGCCGAAACGCTCTCCGCCGCCGACCGCAAAAAGGTGCTGCAGGATTTGGACAGCGGCGCGATTGGCTTTGACGAAGCGATGCAGCTCTTGGGCAATAGTTCACCTTCGCTTTAACTAGGGTTAGATTGTAAGATTTTCAAGGAGAGAGCTAATGAAACAGCAAAATTCAATTGAAACCGGCGAAGCACCGCACATTGTGCTGCAGCAGATCGCAGGGGATCTAAATGTAACCGGTTGGGAACAGTCGCTATTGCAGGTTGTCAGCGGCGAGGAGATCGATATCCGCGTAGAAGAAAACACCCTGTATGTGCGGTGTAACGACGATTGCGTCCTACAGGTGCCGACGGGCGCCAGCCTGGAAATCCACAGGGTGGGGGGCGACGTGGCGCTCCATTCGGTTCACGGCACGACTCAAGTACACAAAATCGGTGGCGATCTGCGCTTGGGTGAAATGGGCGCGCTGACCATTGATCAGGTTGGTGGCGATTTGGTAGCGCAGCAAATTCATGGCGATCTGATTGTCAACACGACGCTGGGTGGGGATGCCAAACTTGTGAATGTACAGGGCAATTGTCGGTTGACAGCCGGCGGCGATCTGCTGTTAGTACAAATTGATGGCATGATCACCGCCGAAGCCGGTGGCGATGCCAATTTGCGGCTGGCAACCATTGCCCAACAGCCCTATCAGGTGACCGCTGGGGGAGACATCTCCTGTCGCCTGCCCGACAATGCCAATCTGACCGTGCAAGCAACTTGTGGTGGCGAAGTGGTGATCAAACGCTTGCCGGCCCCGGCACGGCGCAGCGAGCATGAACTAACGTTTACCTTGGGTACTGGCGAAACATCCATGCGCTTCCTGGCAGGCGGTGACATTGTGTTAGTGGGACAGAATGGCGCACCCGAAGCCGAGAGCGAGTGGGGTAAAGAGTGGAGCAGTGAGTTTGGCGCAGAATTTGGAGCCGAATTTGGTCAACGCGCCGTCCAAATGGCGCAACAAGTGGTCGGCCAAGTCGAGCGCCAAATGGATCACCTGACACGTCACTTGGACGAAAGATTGGCCCACCTTGGCACCAGCGACGAGATCGCGGGGCGTGTACAGGAGCGGGTGCAAAGCGCCATGCGCAAAGCCGAAGAGCGCATCGCCGAGGCCATGCGCCACACCGAGCAGCGCATCCGCGAGGCAGAGCAACGCGCCAATGAACGCAATCATGCGCCCCGCTCCCCTCAGGCAGCTGCGCCGTGGCGCCCGGTGACGCCACCCCAACCGCCCAAAGCGCCCACGCCGCCCAATGACGAAGAACGGCGCATGATCCTGCGCATGGTCAGCGAAGGCAAACTGTCGGTGGAACAAGCCGATCAACTGCTGGCCGCATTGGTTAGCCCCAGAGCAGAATAGCCCCCAATCTCTTATGTGACCGGCAGCTTGCCGCTGTCGGTCACGCCCTCGGTATAGCGGCAGGCAGGTAATGGCGTAAAGGCGCTAGCCCACAGCCATAGATAGATCGAGCGACTGTGCAAACGCATCCACGCGCCGATCTCACGCAGTCGCTCAATTGCCTTTGGCTCAAATTCGCCACGCGCATTGGGCCCCACGTTCAGTAACAGATTGCCATCCTTGAACACGCCATCCACCAACATGCGAATCAGCATAGCGCTCGACTTCCAATCCAAGTTGTCGCGGTGATAGCCCCAACTGCCGTTGAGCGTCTGGCGGGCTTCCCACAGCACAGGCTTGCCGTCGATTACCATTTTGCCCGCCGCTTGCTACTCTATGGCTTTGCAAATTTCAGGTGTCCATCTGGCCTTGCGCGGGCCGATAGATAAGCACGGGCGTGGTGGCACCGCGCAAAAGCTTGTCCGCGACACTGCCGATCAACAATCGACGCAAACCGCTACGGCCGTGGGTCGCCAGTGCAATCAGATCGCTGCCTGTTTGTTGGGCAACTTCCAGGATTGTCGCTGCGGGTTGCGCGGCCACGATGACGTGGGTGTGGATCTGCGTTCCGTCGCTTGCCAGCGACGATACCAGGTGATCCAGATAGGTTTGGGCATCGGCGATCTGGGTGCTAGCAGACGATGTATAGGTACTTACCATACCAATGGGCCGGGCAGACATACCGGGCATCGGCATGGTGAGCGGCTCCACCACGCGCAGCAACGTATATTCCGCCTGCATCAAGTTGCCAATTGTCATGACCGGCGCAAGGATCTGTTCTGCCAACACAGAGCCGTCAAGCGGAATCAGAATCTGCTTGGGCAACAGAGGCGTAACCCCATTGGGCTCACCAGCTTGCGGGCGCAACAGCAAGATCGGAACCTGGCTCAGGCGCACGAGCGTATCGGCCACGCTGCCCAACCAAAACCGTTCTAAGCCACCGCGTCCATGGGTGGTCATCACCACCAAGTCGGTCTGGCTGGTCGCCGTGTAGGTAGCCAGAAAGCTTCCCAGCGGTTCATTGACTAGACTCTCGATGGACCGATCTACGAACTCTACTTCTATGGTGACTTCCGCGCCGTCTGTGGCGGCAAGCCGGGTGCGAATCTGCGCTAAATAGGTAAGCACATGCTCACGGTTCAAGGGGGCCAGGTTTTCGTCGATTACAGGCAGCCCTTCAATATAAATTGGTGAGATGGAAAGTGCGTGGACGTGCACCAGGCGTAGTTTGGCCGCGGCCCGCCGCGCAAGCTCACAGGCGAGGGGCAGCACTTGCTCGCTCAACGGTGAACCATCTAGCGGAACCAAGATCGAGCGCAGTGTTGTGTTCATCTGTTTATTCCTCCCTTTGCTACCTTGTGGTAGCCAATTTCCCTGTACCAGATCGATGGACTTGGTTATGTGCTCAGCTTGAATGCTTCTTACATTCAAGCTGAGCACATAACATGTTTCTCTACCTACACCATACAGGTGAATATAACGCAGCACACGAGCAAGTAGACGAGGATTGAAGCTGGTCAGATGGGGAGTAATTTCCGTACAACTAGCTGATGAGTAGCTTATCAGGTTCAATCGAGCAGTCTGGTGGACGGCTGTGGATACTGGCGGCAGCGCGCGGCCAGGGTCTTGCCCCCAACTTGACCAAACCGATCTACCCTCAGTACAATAGAGCCCATGTCATTCGCTGCGCGCTCACTGGACGAAAGAAGCTGATATGCAGGCCTATGGTCCTGGCTTTGCCCAGGTTTACAATCAGCGCTGGGTGGGCTTTGCCCGCAAAGTCGCGCCGTTTCTGCTGGATTTCTATGCGGGCACAACGCCGCGGCCCAGCCAGCAATCGATCCTGGATCTCTGTTGTGGCACGGGTCAACTGGCGGTCTATTTCTTGGAACGCGGCTACGAAGTGGTCGGGCTGGATCTATCGGAGGCGATGCTACACTATGCGCGCGCAAACGCCCAGCGCTATATTGCACGCGGGCAGGCGCAGTTTGTCAATGCCGACGCTACCAACTTTGTGCTGAATGAACGCTTTGGCTTGGTTATTTCCACGTTCGATGCACTCAACCATCTGCCCGATTTGCAAGCGCTGGAGAATTGTTTTCGCTGTGCGGCCGCAGTGGCAGATGGCTACTTTATTTTTGATCTGAACACACGCATGGGGCTACGCCGCTGGAACAACATTGAGATTGATGATAGCCACGAAGACATGACGATTGTCAATCACGGCATCTATGATCTCAGCGGGGAGCGCGCCTGGATGAAGGTGACGGGCTTTGTGCGCAACGCAGCCGGTCTCTACGAACGCTTCGAGCAAACAGCCTATAACACCGTGTTCGCCATGACAGCCGTCAAAGACGCGTTACTCGCTGCGGGCTGGCAAACGGTTTACTTTGCGCGCTTTCAAGATCTAAAAACACCAATCGCCGATCCGGAACAAGAAAGCCGGGTCTTTCTGGTGGCGAGCAAAGTATAGTACCAACATTTGGAAGCCTTCTACTTATCCTAGGCCCGAATGCCGATCATACTATGGGCGTGCTGTGTTCATAGAAGTTTGGCCGCGTAGAATTTAGGAATCGATACATGGTACGTTTCAGCAATGCGGAGATGATTTCTAAACCCTAAGTAAAACAGTGAAAGTATTTAAAAATCTTAGCCACGGATGTCACGGATCACACAGATTTATACTCCTCTGTCAGTGAAATTCGTCGGGAACCCACTGGGTGCCGTGGTCTCTAATGACTTTATCGCTTTTACTTAGCGATTTGCGGCATAAAAGAAAGGATAGTCAATGAAACTTGTAAAAATAACCACCGGGCTTGTCAGCCTGGTCTGGTTGGTGGCAGCGTGTTCCTTCGCTGCGCCATCCACCACCCCATCAGAGCAAGCGAGCGAGCCCACACCGACCAGCGCGGAAGAGCCGGCGCTTACCACCACAGATACGATTACAGACGCCACCAATGTTGTTACGGATACAGCAGTGGCGACCGACACCACCAAGATTACGACAACCGCAGAAGTGACGTTGGTGCCCACAGCCGAGGTAACCGCCACCGACCAAGTTTCGGTTGCGGCGAGTCCTGCATCAGCCGTACTCCCCCTGCCCGCAGAGGATGAGGCCAGTGCCCGGCTGCAAGTGCCCGCTGGCTTTGCGGTGCGCATCTATGCCAGCGGCGTAGGTACACCCCGCTTGATGACAGTGGGACCCGATGGCTTGCTCTATGTGGCCGACATTGACGGCAATCGTGTCGTCCGGCTGTCGGATGCCGATAGCGATGGGCTGGCCGACGAGGTCCAGGTGATTGCCGAGGATCTGCCCGGCGTACACAGCGTCGAATGGTTCAACGATTGGCTCTATGTAGCCGAAGGTGCGCAGATCGAGCGCCTGAAAGACGAGGATGGCGACGGCGAATTTGAGCTGCGCGTTTTGGTCACCGACAATATTCCCGAGCCAGTTCACCACCGCACGCGCACGCTGCACTTTGGGCCCGATGGCATGCTCTATGTGACCACTGGTTCCAGCAGCAACATGGATCCCGAAACGGATCCGCGGCGCGCGGCCATGTTGCGTTTCAATCCCGATGGCTCGATCCCCGACGATAATCCCTTTATCTCGGATCTCAACGACCAGCGCCATGCCATTTGGGCCGAAGGTTTGCGCAACAGTGTCGATTTTCTCTTCTTGCCCGATGGCCGCTTGTGGGCCAATCACAATGGCAGCGACATGCTGGGCGATGATATACCGCCCGAAGAGGTGATCATTGAAGTCGAGGCGGGCAAGCACTATGGCTGGCCCTATTGCTATACACCAACGCTGGGAGCCACACCACCGGATACCGCGGATGTGCATGATGAGCGCATTCCTTTTGATCCAGCGATCTTGGCCGATTGCGCAGAATCGACACCGGCACTCTTTACGGATCTCGCCCATCAAGCGCCGTTGGGCATGGTACAGTACAACGCCGCAGCTTTTCCGGCTGAATATCAGGGCAATATCTTTGAAGCCTACCACGGTTCATGGAATAGTGAAGCCCCGCGCGATTGCAAAGTCCAAATGATTGTTGTGAGCGATGGCCAGCCAACCGAAAGCCAGCCCTTCCTCACCGGTTTCCGCGACGACGAAAGCCAAGATTGTGGTGATGCCTGGGGTCGCCCCGCTGGGGTAGCCGTGGGGGCCAATGGGGAACTCTTTGTCAGCGATGATCAGAATGGCAATTTCTATCGCGTTGTTTATGTTGGCGAATAATCCACTTTACCGGTAACTGAGCATCCGTGCTGCGGCTGGCATGAATTTTGCCAGCCGCAGTACGGCCAAATTCGAGGAATGGTCACATGTTATTAGACGATAAAGTCATCGTTATTACCGGCGCGGGCGGCGGCATTGGCGAAGGCATCGCCCATGTTTGTATCCGCGAAGGAGCCAAGGTTGTGGTTGCCGACATTCGTGGCGACGCGGCGCAAGCCGTGGCAACTGCGCTCGGCGAGCGGGCCTATGCAGTCACCTGTAACGTGGCTAGCGATGCCCAATTACAGGAGTTGGTTGCGGCCACCGTTGCCCACTTTGGGCGCATTGATGGCTTAGTGAATAACGCCGGCGTGAATTTTGCCAAACCGTTTCTCGAAACAACCAGTAATGATTGGGAACGCGTGATCAGCGTAGACTTGCGCGCCGTCTTCTTCTTGACGCAATTGGTCGCCAAGCAAATGCTACAACAGCCCGCGTCCAAAATCAATCAGCGGGGCAGCGTCGTCAATATTGCCAGCGTCCATTCGGTCGCGGCCTTCCCCGGTGCCGGCCCCTACGACGCCGCCAAATGGGGCGTGGTTGGCCTCAGCAAATCAGTAGCGGTGGAGTTAGCAACCCAGGGCATCCGCGTCAATACGGTTTCGCCAGGGTTGATCAATACGCAAATCTGGAAAGATTATCTAGCCGCCACCCCCGATCCTGAGGCAACGAACGCCTACTGGAATAGCAATATTCCCATTGAGCGCGTGATCGAGCCCCAGGAGATTGGCGAAATGGTGGCATTTTTGCTCAGTGAGCGCGCACTGGCAATTACCGGGGCCAATCTGCTGGTCGATGGTGGCATGACGGCTATGTTGGTGAGCAAGGAGCCCTATACGCGTACAGCACTTGAAGGCGCCTAAGTGGGTAGGGCAGCAGCTCTCTTTTACCGAGTTACCAAGATGCCATTCTGTCTCTGTGGAGGGGTCTATAGGGTAGGCAAATCAATAACAAGACAAAAGGCTGATACATTTTGCAGATATTGCAGGTAAAATGGAGAGGTTTATTTCTGGCTTACAAGTTCCAAAAATAGTATACAGCAGATAGGGTGCTTGACAACCGTGCGATAATTAAACAAGCAGCCAAATCATTGTTTGCTACACATTGTCCACAAGTAACCGCTCTTTGATTGTTCGCACACAGATAACCAATGAATTATCAAACGATCCAGCGCATTACCAAACACATTCTTCCTTCCCAAGCTTTTTCAGAGAAAGATCGGAAGCAGCACGTCCGCTGGTTTATTCCTTATTTGCTGGTGCTACTGACCGTCGTGATTGGCGCTGCGTTACTCGTCCCGAATGAGACCTGGCAGCCAGAGATCAACAATACATTGCTTGTTGCCGATATTATTGTCGCATTTACGATCTTGGCCGCGTTGGCGATTGCCCACCGCGGTTATGTTAAAACTGGCGCGCTCGCGGTTTTACTCATGTTGTTTGGCATTGCAACCTATATCACGGTGGTAACTTTTCAAACACTGCGCAATCCAGATGTCATGATCTATCTCATCTTGATCCCCTTAGCCGGACTGCTACTGGGCAAACGCCCCATGCTCTGGTTCGCCTTGCTCACATTGTGCACAGTGTTGGGCATTGCGTATCTAGAATGGAATGGCTATATTGTTTCGCTGTCGGGACAAAGTGCCGGCATCAGTGATCTCGTGATCCTATTGCTGGCCATTACCATCAACACCATTTTTTTGAATGCCGCGATTGGCCGGGCAGAGCATAAGGCCGCAGAGACACGGCGCAGCACCGCAGAACTTTCGGTGGCCAATCAAGAATTGGCCTATAGCAAGGCCGAGTTGCAACAGTCGCGCGACCAGCTCGAAATCCGCGTCATCGAGCGCACCGAAGAATTGCGGCTAGCCAACAGCCAATTACAAGCAGAGATCGAGCAACGCCAACAGCTGTTGGATGCCCTGCATAAATCCGAAGCCAATTGGCGTTCACTCGTCACGAGTGTCCCCGAATTGATTGCTACGGTCCAACTCGATGGTGTGATCTCCTTTATCAATCGCGGCGTGGGTGATTATACCGCAGAGATGTTGATTGGTAGACCAGCAACCGAGTTATGTACAGGAACGCCGTACAGGGCACGATTTGTGCAATCCATGCAACAGGTGCTTGCAACCGGCAAGATGGTTACCTATGAAAGCGAACGCGTAATTGGGGAGAAAACGTTCTGGTATTTAAATCGGCTAGGCGCGATTCAACAAGATGGCCGCGTCGAGGCATTGATTTTGATCGCAACCGATATTACCGAACAGAAGCAAACCGAAGCGGCCATGCATCGGATGCAGAAAATGGAAAGCCTGGGCGTGCTCGCCGGTGGTGTAGCCCATGATTTCAACAATCTGCTAACGGTGATGTCTGCCCAACAATCGCTAGCTCTGTTGAAACTTGCGGCCACTGATCCGGCGCGCCGCCATTTGCAACAGACCATGAAGGCGGTGGAACGCGCCACAGAATTGACCCACCAAATGTTGAACTATGCGGGTCGCGGCAAGTCTGAACAAAAGATGATCGATCTCAATGACTTGGTCGCCGATAACATTCATCTTTTCTCGGCATCGATTCCCAAAAATGTCCGTTTATCCACCACCCTTGCCGATGCCCTGCCCTTGCTCTACGGCGACCAAGGGCAGATCCAACAGCTGATCATGAACCTGCTCTTAAACAGCGCCGATGCGATTGGCGAGGCAGTCGGCGAAATAAAAATTATTACGCGCAGCTATGAATTGCAAGCCTCGGAACAAAACGAATGGGCGTGGCCCGGCAAGCTCTTGAAATCGGGTTCTTATGTTTTGTTAGAAGTCCAAGATACCGGCTGCGGCATGGATGCCGCGACCCTGGCGAAAATCTTTGACCCCTTCTTTACCACCAAATTTACAGGCCGTGGGCTAGGGCTCGCCAGTGTAATTGGCATTATCAATGCCCATCACGGCGGCCTGCATGTAGAAAGTACACCAGGCCGTGGCACAACGTTCTTTATCCTTTTGCCCATTGCCAACGCCATTACGGCGGAAGAACATCCTGCTGTATCGCCCGTTGCCCACACATTGCACGGGGAACTAGTACTGCTGATCGATGATGAAGAAGATATCTGTGAAGCTACCGCTGAAATCTTAACCACGGCCGGGCTCACCGTCATCACAGCGCATGATGGACCAACCGGGCTGGCAAAGTTCTACCAAGCGCGCGCAGCCATTAAGCTGGTCATCCTCGATCTCTCCATGCCCAAAATGAACGGTGAGGCAGTGCTCCAAGCAATTCGCAAGCTCGATCCAGTCATACCTGTCCTCCTGACCTCTGGCTACGATGAATATGAAGTAATGGATCGCGTGCAAGAGTACAACGTGGGCTTCATTGCCAAGCCCTATAAGGTTGATATGCTGCTCCAAACCGTCCATCAGCAATTAGCCCAAACCCCTGTACAGGCAAACGCGCTTGTCATAGCCTGAAGCAGTGGGTCACCTAATCTCCTTCTGCCCAAGTGACCGCAGGCGTCGCCGCCGGATACCAGAAGGGGCCAGGCCGCTGTCCCAGGCCCAGTACCGGCCCAGCTTCCCAGAGCTTTTGATGATCGCGCACGGCTTTGGCGCGCTCCAGCTTTTCTTCGCGCCACGTTTTACGCAAATAGGCATAATCGTAGAGAATCGTACGCAATTGCGCCTGATCGAGGCTGTAGCCCGGTTGCTGTGTCCAGTAACATTGCAGATCACCCAGCAACAAAGGGGGCACAATGCCAAAGTCGATGGTGGGCTTGCCAAAGGCCAAGTAGAGGCTGGCGGGTGGAATATCTTCCCCATACAAAGTGCGAATTGCCTGCAAGACCGTTTCTGCGCCCGTCTCTTTTATCAACATCAACAAACGCTGCCAAGGCGTTTCAGTCTCGGTGACCACGGTCCAACAGAGCAGATGGTCGGCGTGCGCAGGGGTATTGTCGATCAGTTTTTGCGCGGTTTTCTGTAATTCGGGCAAATGAATATCGCCGATCAAACGCACACGCCAGCCACGTTCGGCATAGTCGGCCAGGGATTCGGGACCAGCCAAAACCCAATCGACGCGCTGGAAAATTTGGTCGCGATATTGGTTCACTTCGAGCAGATTGCCGGGTGTCAGGGCTGGTGTCAAGAGATAGCGAATGCCATGTTGAAAAATCAGATCAATACTCTGCATCGAATGGATGCGCGCCCATTGCACATATTCATCACTCCAGGGTTCAATACCTTGCAAGACGGCGCTACGCCGCGTACCGCCGGGGGCATAGATCATGGTGTTGGGGGCGACCTTGGCGACTTCACTCCATGGTGCGGCCAGGAATTCCTCTAGCGTGGGGTAGTGCGCTATTGACATAGAGCCTCCTGCCCTAAAGTCGCGGCCAGATTGGCACACAAAACGTAGATCCGATCAATCCGATAGGGCGTATATAATTCTTTGCCCAGCCATTGGGGCTCGTCCACCAAGCAATTGGGTTGATAGTGACGGGCTAACCAGGCCTGACCGCACGCTAACGCACAGTTGCCAGCATCATCGAGCAGGCGTACACGTAATAGCGTACACAACGCCAATATTGCATAGCTGGTTTCGATCTGGGTGGAGTGCGAATTTGTGCCCCAGCCGCCATCGGCATTTTGATGGGCCAGCAGTGCATCTGCGGCCATGGCTAACGCGTGCGGATAGCCAACTTGGCTGAGTGCCAGCACCACTTCCAGCGTGGTATAGATCCAGGAACTGTGCCACTTGTCCGCCAGCCAGCGCCCATCAGAGCGTTGCTGCTCGAGCAAAAATTGCTCGGTTTCCGGGTCCCGTTGGCCAATTTGGACGAGGGCGTGAAGCGCGTGCGCATTGGAAAAGACCGAAGGATTCAGTTCGTGGGCAAAGGTATAAAAATGGCTGCCACTTTTGAATTGCAGAAGCGTATGGGGATGGTGGGGTTTTTTCATCGCATGTAACGTGGCGACAGTCAGCGCAGTTTCATCCACGTCGGGCACAAAATAGTCACCAAAGCTAACGCCGTTCCCCTTAGTGATGATGCTTTCTAATTCAGCCACCTGGGCAGCAATGGCCGGCTGGAGCGCGGGATGGTGGAAGAAGCCCGTTGCCAACAAAATATAGGGGCCATAGGCGCGTTCAAAGCCCGTAATCGGCCAGACATTGGGAAAGACGCCAGGGACATCGCTACCCGCGACATAAGTTGAGGCGGCGGCCTTTTGCAGATACGCCTGCCCCTGCTGGTGAAAATTGGCAAATCCGGCCACAGGCTGACTCTGCCCCAACCAGGCCGCGGTAGCACTGGGACTATGCCCAATCCCACCAGAGGAGTCAAAGAGGGGTTGGCTGGCCGCTTGCCCCCAGGTTTCCCAGGAATAGGTGGGAGCCGACCCCGCGGGCGGATTCATTTTCTGAATCTGCTGACACTTACGGTCGCGCAGGGTAAAAAGCGTGGCATAGGGTGCCGGGTCGATGAATAACCCAGCCAGGTTCGCATCTTGGATCAAGCGCGGTAGAATCATTTCGGTTGCCACAGGCAGTTCATCAATGGGCAACACCGCCCACTGATCCGCTTGCTCGCGCAGGAAAGCCATCCCAGCGTCGATAGCAGCTTGCGCAGGTCGGGTCGAGCGATGGGCATGCAGCGCTAAAATTGTCGCCAGCGTGGGCACATCGCGGGCATAGGAGACGCTCGGGTCGCCCCAACCGCCATCCGCTTGTTGTTGTTGCAAAAGCCAATCTAGGGTTGGTTCCGGTCCTTCTGGTGGTGGATAGAGACGTAGAACTTGTGCCGTATCATAAATCGAGGGGCTGATCAGCCCACCAGCTTTGCCCAAATCAGCCATCAGCGACTGAAGTTCGGCAAGTTGTAGATCCATACAAGACATGAAGTACCTCTTGGGATAAAGAAACTTTCGTCAGAATCGGGCGGGTAGTCCACTCTGCTTGCAAAGGATTCTGCGAAAGCCCTGGTTTGGGTCGTGGTGAGTGGACGGGCACAAATTATTATATGGATTTTTCAAGCGATTGAGCTTTAACAAAAGGTAATCCATGCCTTGTGCCAGCTTAAAATCACACGATGTTTTGCTCTCTTTAGTGAGCACACTCCGTTGTTTTTGGACGATTGTTAAGTATTTTGTAATAAATAAGAATACTTTAGTATACTACTATAGCATTAGATAAGGTGGGCTTGAATCCGCCAAATGACGTAACTACTATTCAAAGGCTGCGTCGCTATGCGATAATGCTCGACAACGGGGCTACATGCAAGAAACGCCAGCTTGTACGCACAAGCTGGCGTTTCTTGATCCACGATAGATGACTACTTTTTGTATACTACCCGATTCGGCAAACGGGGATCAGCCTGCCTTGCCGCGCACATAGTGATCGAGCCAAGCGAGCAGTGCAGCATTATGGGCGCGGCGCACGGCCACGGTACCCTCAATGCTGCCAGCATGGGCGCTCCCCGGCAAGCGGAGCATTTCGACGGGGCAACCATTGACCTTCAAGATCGTATAAAATTGCTCGGACTGTTCTGCCGGGCAACGCCAGTCTTGCTCACCTTGGATCAAGAGTGTGGGGGTTGTGCAGTGGTGGGCATAAGTGATCGGTGAGCAACGGGTATAGACTTCGGGAATTTCGTGGGGATGGCCGCCCAGTTGTTCGACAGCAAACCAGGGGCCAATGTCGCTGACCCCGTAGAAACTGTGCCAGTTGGTCACCGGGTTTTCGGGCACAGCCGCTTTGAAACGTTCGGTCTGCCCCACAATCCAACAACTCAGATTGCCACCGCCAGAAAGCCCGCAGCAGCCCAGTTGATCGCCAGCGGCATAGCCCTGGGCAATGGCATAATCCACGCCAGCCATAAGGTCGGTATAGTCCAGATGACCCCAGTCACCCTTGATCGCCGTGGCGAACTTGTCGCCATACCCGGTTGAAGCACGCTGGTTGATAAAGAGCACGGCATAGCCAGCACTGGTCAACA
>Ga0105049_10006426_pt1 | contig 13672 bp, 15 predicted proteins | sample MAT06_FD_78087 | JGI IMG/M metagenome (GOLD analysis project Ga0105049, IMG submission 78087) | Freshwater microbial communities from Lake Fryxell liftoff mats and glacier meltwater in Antarctica - MAT-06 | ecosystem: Environmental > Aquatic > Freshwater > Ice > Liftoff microbial mat | place...
ACGCCATGCCGCCGTTAAGCCGTCCCGTCCGCCGCCACCCGCGAGGTCGCCTGTGTCCGCAGAAACCCTTTTCGTTGCCGCCAACGCCACAGCCCTGATCGGCTGGGTCCTGCTGGCGTTCGCCCCGCTGCGTCGGGCGGCGCTGGTGCTGGGCGCGCGGATCGTCGCGGTCGGCATGGCGGTGCTGTACGCGGGCCTGCTGATCGGCGCGGTCGCCGGGGGCGGCGCGACGGAGGTGGATTTCACCACCCTGTCGGGGCTGACAGCCGGCTTCGCCCGTCCGGAAGCGGTGCTGGTCGGCTGGGTCCACTATCTGGCCTTCGATCTGTGGGTCGGAGCCTGGGCGGTCGAGGATGCGGGCCGGCGTCGCGTGCCGCACTGGGCCATGCTGCCGGCCTTGTTCCTGACGCTGATGGCAGGGCCGATCGGCCTGCTGATCTATCTGGCGGTGAGAGCCGGTCTCGGTCGCCGCGAGCCGGGCCAAAAGGTCGCCCCCGGTTCCGCTTGAGGAACAGGGCGGGACGCGCCACCTTCAGACCAACATGAGCGACCGCCCCTCCGGACAGGCCCCCTCGCGCGTCGTCGCGGTGCTGGGCCCCACCAACACCGGCAAGACCCACCTGGCGGTCGAGCGGATGCTGGGCCATGCCTCGGGCATGATCGGCCTGCCGCTGCGGCTGCTGGCGCGCGAGATCTACGACCGGATCGTCAAGCGGCGCGGTGCCGCCGCCGTGGCCCTGGTCACCGGCGAGGAAAAGATCGTCCCGCCGCGCGCCCACTATTTCGTCTGCACGGTCGAGGCCATGCCGCTGGAGCGGCAAGTGGAGTTCCTGGCCGTCGACGAAATCCAGCTGGTCGCCGATCCCGAGCGCGGCCATGTCTTCACCCAGCGGCTGCTGCACGCCCGGGGCCGGTTCGAGACCATGCTGCTGGGGGCCGGTACCATGGCCCCGCTGATCCGGGCGCTGGTCCCCGACGTGGAGATCGTGTCCCGCGAACGGCTGTCGACCCTGTCATACGCCGGCTCGAAGAAGCTGACCCGTCTGCCCGCCCGCAGCGCCATCGTCGCCTTCAGCACGGAGCAGGTCTACGCCATCGCGGAGCTGATCCGCAGGCAACGGGGAGGCGCGGCCGTGGTCATGGGCTCGCTCAGCCCCCGCACCCGCAACGCCCAGGTCGAGCTGTTCCAGTCGGGCGAGGTCGACTTTCTGGTCGCCACCGACGCCATCGGCATGGGGCTGAACATGGAGGTCGACCATGTCGCCTTCGCTGGCCTGAGAAAGTTCGACGGGCGGCGAACGCGCTGGCTGCATGCGCACGAGATCGGCCAGATCGCCGGGCGAGCGGGGCGGCATCTGCGCGACGGCACCTTCGGTGTGACCGGCGAGGCGCTGGAACTGGATCAGGACCTGGTCGAACAGGTGGTCGAGCACCGCTTCGATCCGGTCGAGGGGGCCGAGTGGCGCAACGCCCGGCTGGATTTCGACACCCTGCCCGACCTGCTGCGCTCGCTGGTGGTGACGCCGGGGCGCGCCGGCCTGAGCCTGACCCAGCCTGCGCTGGACGAGACCCTGCTGCGCCGCCTGATCAAGGACGAGGATGTGGCGCGCGTCGGTCGTTCGCGCGGAGCCATCATGCGGCTGTGGGAAGCCTGCCAGCTGCCCGACTTCCAGAAGACGACGCTGGACGAGCACGGGCGACTGGCCCGGGAAATCTTCCAGGCCCTGACCGGCAAGCGCGGGCGGCTGACCGACGATTGGATCGCGCCGCGCTTCGCCGAACTGGACCGCGACGACGGCCAGATCGACCAGCTTTCGGCGCGGCTCAGCGGGGTGCGGACCCTCAGCTATATCGCCAATCGCCCCGACTGGCTGGATCAGGCGCAAGGGTGGCGGCACCGGACCAAGGCGCTGGAGGAGCGGCTATCTGACGTACTGCACGAACGGCTGACAGCGCGGTTCGTCGACCGGCGCACCACCGCCCTGATGCGGGCCCTGAACGTGGGCCAGGACGACGTCTCCGGAGGCTTGGGGACCGAGATTGCCGACGACGGCGCTGTGTTGGTCGAGGGTCACGCGGTCGGGCGGCTGGTCGGCGTGGATTTTCGGCCCGACAAGGGGGCATCGGCGCTGGAGGACAGGGCCCTGCGCCACGCGGCGCGACGGGCGGTGACGCCGGAGATCGCCCGGCGGCTGGGCCGGCTGGCGGCCGATCATGACGCGGCCTTCGGCGTGACGCCGGACGGCGCGGTGCTGTGGCGCGGCGTGGCGGCCGGACAGGTCACGGGCGGCGACTGGTTCGCGCCACGCGTTCGGCTGCTGGGCGAACTGGGTCCGGCGGCGGCGCGCGAGCGGGCGCAACGGCGGTTGGAGGCATGGCTGGCGGGCGAGGCCGGCCGGAGCCTGCGGCCGTTGCGGCGGCTGAAACAGGCGATCGAGGCGGGAACCCTGAAGGGCCTGCCGCGCGGGATCGCCTTCCGCCTGGTCGAGGCCGGCGGCGTGATCGACCGGCGCGACGTGGAACGTGACCTGGCCGCCCTGAGCCAGGTCGAGCGGCGGACGCTGAAGACCTTCGGCGTGCGGCTGGGGATTCATTCGGTCTGGCTGCCTGGGGTGCTCAAGACGCGGGCGCGGGCGCTGGCCCAGGCGTTCGTGGCGGGCGAGGCGTTCCGGCCCCATCCACTGGGCCTGACCCCCCTGCCTGAACGGACCCCTTCCGCGCGCCTGTTGGCGGCGTTCGGCCTGCGCGCCGTGGGCCCGTTCGCGGCGACGGTCGAGGGGCTGGAATCGATGGCTGAGCGCCGGTCGCGGAGGGACGGCCGGCTGACCGAAACGGATCTGGCCGAACTGGGCCTGTTGGCCGCGGAGGCCAAGACCCTTGCGCTCGCCCTGAAGACGACCCGGGCGCAACAGCCGGACCGGGCCGCCACGGCTTGGAGGCCGCCCAAGGATTCGCCGTTCGCTGTCCTGTCGGCCTTGACCCCCGCGGCGGTTCCGACCCGGGCGAAACGCCGGCGGACCCGCCGCGCGCCGCGCGCATGAGTGAGGCAGGTTGCCGCATCGATGTCTGGCTGTGGCGGGCGCGGTTCGCCAGGACCCGGTCGCTGGCCGCGGCCCTGGTCGAGGGCGGCGCGGTCCGGCTGAGCCACCAAGGCGTCCAGACCCGGCTCGACAAGGCCAGCCGGAGCGTTCACGTCGGCGACGGTCTAGTATTTGTGCTCGGCGGTCGCCTGTTCGTTCTGAGGGTCGAGGCCTTGGGCGAACGACGCGGACCGGCGGAGGAGGCGCGAGGCCTGTATCGCCTGGAAAGTCCGCCGTCTGAGCCGCCCCCGCGACCACCTGCCGGTTGACACCTGCCCCTGCCGGGGTCATTTGCCCTGCCCGCACTCCAGCCCCCTGAAACGCATCCCCACAGCCCATGACCTACATCGTCACCGACGCCTGCGTGAAATGTAAGTTCATGGACTGCATCGAGGTGTGCCCGGTCGACTGCTTCTACGAGGGGGAAAATTTCCTCGCAATTGCTCCTGACGAATGCATCGACTGCGGCGTCTGCGAGCCGGAATGCCCCGTGGACGCGATCAAGCCCGACACCGAGGACGAGCCCGACGGCAAATGGCTGATCGTCAATTCGCAATACGCCAAGGTCTGGCCGAACATCACCCGCAAGGGCACACCGCCCGAGGATGGCGAACAGTTCGAGCGCGAAACCGGCAAGTTCGAGAAATATTTCTCCGAAAAGCCCGGCAAGGGTTCGTGACCGAGGGACCTTGAGGTCACCTTGTGCCGAAGCCCGAGGGTTGTGACCCGGACGTTTTGAATTTCTGCAATTTTGTGATAGGTTCCCTCCATTGGGTCGGGCGGTAAGCGATTTCTTCGCGCCGCCCGCGTTTGCGACAGAACTCCGCCCACGAAGGCGGAGTCGGCCAGAGGTTTGGTGATCCGTTTCCGCTTTTGACGACTGACTGATTTCACCGGGGACCGTTTCGCCGGGGATGTCTTCAATTGTCGCCGCGCCTTCGCATCGCCTCTTCCGTTTGGACCGGGAAAGGAATGACATGACGAACAAGACTGGTCTGGAATTCAAGGTTGGCGACGCGGTCGTCTATCCGGCGCACGGCGTCGGCAAGGTGGCGGCGGTCGAGACCCAGGAAGTCGCGGGCATGTCGCTGGAGGTCTATGTGGTCACCTTCGACCACGAGAAGATGACCCTGCGCGTCCCCACCAGAAAGGCCAAGACGGCTGGCCTGCGCTCGCTGGCCGCCGAGGACGTGGTGAACAAGGCGCTGACCACGCTGAAGGGCCGCGCCCGCATCAAGCGCACCATGTGGTCGCGGCGCGCCCAGGAATACGAAGCCAAGATCAACTCGGGCGACCTGATCTCGATCGCCGAGGTGGTCCGCGACCTGCACCGCGCCGACAGCCAGCCGGAGCAGTCCTATTCGGAGCGCCAGCTTTACGAATCGGCGCTGGACCGGATGGCCCGCGAAGTCGCCGCCGCCAACCGCATCGACAAGGACGCCGCCGTCCAGCTGCTGGCCAAGTCGCTGAGCGCCAAGAAGTCGTTGATTCCCGTCGCCGTCGAAGCGGAGGTGGAGGCCGAAGCCGCCTGAAAGGGCGACCCCGCCGAATGACGAAAGGCCCGGGAGCGATCCCGGGCCTTTTGCAGTTCAGACCCCCGGACCGGTCCGGGAGACGCTTTCGAGATAGGCGATCAGATCGGCGATCTCCGTCGACTGGAGTTCGAAGGCCAGCATGGAAGGGTGGGCGGTGACGACGCCTTCGGCAAACGCCTCCTGCAGATCGCGCACGGGATACAGCACCCCCATGCTCCGGAAAGGCGGGGCCGCAGGCATGGGGCTGTCCCCCGCCCGCTCGACCGAATGACAGCCCGCGCATTTCTGGCGCACCAGTATGCCCCCGCGATCCGCCGATCCCATGACGACAGGCTCGGTCCCGTTCTGGCGGACAGCCTCGCCGGCGCAGCCGCCCAGCGTCAGGGCCGCCAGAGCGGCCATCAATCGACCCGTCATTCTTTGGCTCCTCTGGACGAACGTCGCCGCCGGGGCGGCCTGCGCCTGCCTATATCGCAAATGCGCTCCGCCCCTTGATCCAGAACAAAGCGGACGGGCGCGCGTTCCGGCAAGTCTTGTTGTCACGAACCCCGATCAACGAGAGCGACGCGATGACCCCGTTCCACCACATCCGCCTGGAACTCGCGCGCGAGACGGGTCATCCCGAGGGTTCGCCACAGGAAGGTTATGACATCGTCGCCCCGCTCGACGTCGACGGTCGGCTGGACGCGAACGCTCTGCGCGCCGAGCCCGGTCGCGGTCGGGTCCGACGTTTTTCCGGCAACGAGACGGTCGGCTCGGGTCAGCTGCGTCACGGCCCGGGCGGACGCTGGCTACTGGATATGGACGAGGGTGAGGCCGAGGACGCGGTGGGTTTTCGCTTCGGCGACGAACGGTTCGTCGTCGGCGAATATGTCAGCCTGTCGCTACCTTCGGGCGGCCAACACACCTATGTCGTGGCACGCGTCGCCGAGGTCTGACCTTAAAGAGAAATCGGCCTGGACGCGATCGCCTCCAAACCCGGATTTCGCCCCAGCATCATGCCGGAGCCTGATTCGCGGCATCGGCGGAATCGCGAAGCGGTTCCTCCTCAACCGATCAGGCTCTAGAAATACTCCGCGTTCGCGGGACACTGCGCGGCGACCCGACGGGCGGTGATGCTGGCCGGGATGTAGGGCGTGCCGCGCGCCAGCTGGGCGCCGCCGGTGAAGCGGAAACTCTCGGCCTGATAAGGCCCGCGCAGGCGGACGTTGACCCGGCGGCCCTTGCGGTCCTGACAGGTGCCCTCGAACCGGGCGTTGCCGTCGCCCACCTGGCGCACCGGATAGGTGCACTGCCAGCGCCGGGTCGACAGGCCGCCGAAGAAGCGGTTGATCTCGCTGGGCCGCACGCATTTGGTCTCGGTGTCGCGCACGCCGAGCGCGCTGGTGGTGTATTCCCAATAGCCGGGCAGGACGGTGTCGGCCGTGGCCTGGTGGGCCATGGCGGCCGTGGTCGCGGCGGCGGGTGCCATCAGGGCGGCTCCGGCGAGCACGGCGGCGGCGATCAGGCGGGTGGTGGTCATGACATCCCCAACGGGTCCAGTTGTTCAGCTTAGCGTCGATATATGGCGGGAATTGAACGGTGGCTGAACGGCGCGCCTTGCCTCCACGGTCTTGACGCGGCGAGGCTTCCTCCTCTATACGCCCCCCTCTCGCGCCGGGCCCCGCCCCTGCGCGCACCTGTTTCATGCGTCCGCAGTTCCCGGACCGCACCCGAAGGATAGTCAGATGTCGCGTCGCTGCGAACTCACCGGTATCGGCCCCATGGTCGGCCACAAGGTGAGCCACTCGAACGTCAAGACCAAGCGCCGCTTCCTGCCGTCGTTGAAGGCCGTCAAGGTCACGTCGGAGGCCCTGGGCCAGACGTTCAGCCTGCGCATCTCCAACGCCGCGCTGCGCACCCTCGACTACAAGGGTGGCCTGGACCCCTTCATCGTCAAGGCCAAGGACGAGCAGCTGTCGATCGCCGCCCAGCGCATCAAGCGCCAGGTCAAGGCCCGGATCGCCGAACAGGCCGCCGCCGCCTGATCGACGACGACAAACCAATTTGAAGAGGCCGGTGGAAACGCCGGCCTTTTTGTTTTGCGCGATCCGCACCCGTCTCTAGGCTGAGGTCCTCGTCGTCGGGGAGTTGTCCGTTTGTCCTTCATTGCCTGCCGTGCCGCCTTGGTGGGCGCATCGATGCTCGCGCTCGCCGCCTGTGCGACGGCACCGTCCCCCCAAACGGTCCTGGCCTCTGTCGAGCCCGCCGCGATCCTGACGGCGGTGCGCGAACCGACCGCCTTTACCCTGGGCACCGACCAGACCCGCACGGCCGAGCAACTGGCCATGCAATTCGACAAGGCCGATCTGTCGATCAAGGTCATGCCCGAAACGAAAACCATCGATGCGGTCGCCCTGCTGGACTTCACCGCCACCGCGCCGCTGGCCGCCGTGGTGCTGGAGCTGGACACCCTGCTGGCTGTGTCGTCGGTGCAGGTGGACGGGCGCGAGGTGGCGGCGGGCGCGTGGACCAATCCCGAAGGCCGGATGACCATCCCCCTGCCCCGGTCGCTGGCCGTCGGCGAAACGGTGTCCGTGCGCATCGCCTATGCCGGCGCGCCGCGCGTGGCCCCCCAGGCCCCGTGGGACGGCGGATTCGTCTGGGCCACGACGGCGGACGGCTCGCCGTGGATCGCCACGGCCGTCCAGCCCGAGGGCTGCGACCTGTTCTGGCCCTGTATCGACAGCCCGCTGGCCGAGCCGAAACGCGTGGACCTGCACATCACCGTCCCGTCAGCCCTGTCCGCGCCGTCGAACGGGCGGTTCCTGGGCACGGTCGACCACGGCGACGGCTGGACGACCTGGAACTGGTCCGCGGCCCACCCCAATACCTATGCGATCGCCCTGAATATCGGTCCGTATTCGGAGATCAAAGCCGACTATCGCAGCCGGTTCGGCAATGTGATCCCGATGTCCTACTGGCACCTGACGTCGGACGATCCGGCCAAGGCCCGGACCCTGTTCGACCAGTTCGCACCGATGATGGATTTCTATGAGGCGACGGTCGGCCCCTATCCCTTCGGCGACGAGAAGATGGGCGTAGTCGCGACGCCCCACTTGGGCATGGAGCACCAGACGATCAATGCCTATGGCAACGCCTACCGGCTGGACGGCAAGGGCTATGACTGGCTGCTGCATCACGAACTGGCGCACGAATGGTTCGGCAACCAGATGACCAACCGCAGCGCCGACGACATGTGGCTGCACGAGGGATTGGGCAGCTATATGCAGCCGCTCTACCTGCGCTGGCTGCACGGCGAACGCTATATGCAGGCCGAGCTCCAGGATCAGCGGCGCGACCTGATCAACCGCTTCCCGGTCGTCACCGGCACCGACCGGTCCGAGGACGAGGTCTACAAGAGCGACATCGGGCCGGGCCTGGACCTCTACAACAAGGGGTCGCTGATCGCCCACTCGTTGCGGATGCTGATCGGCGACGAGGCCTTCTTCCGGTCGCTGACCCGTCTGGTCTACGGCACGGCGTCCCCACAACCCGGCCAGTTTCAGCCCCGCTATGGCACCACCGTCGAACTGCTGGCTATCGTCAACGAGGAAACCGGGCGCGATCTGGCCTGGTTCTTCGAGGCCTATCTGTATCAGGCCGCCCTGCCCGACCTGCGCGAAACCCGCAGCGGCGACGCCCTAATACTGGACTGGGTCACCGGCAACGGCGCGGCCTTCCCCATGCCGGTGGAGGTCGAGATCGACGGTCGCCGTCAGACCCTGGCCATGACCGGAGGCCAGGGGCGGGTGGCGGTGCCGCCCGGGGCCCATGTCCTGATCGATCCGGACAACAAGGTGCTGCGCCGCCTCGAATTCATCGAGGCGTGGACCGCCGCCGGGTCATCGAACTAGACCGCCTCGGCCGTCACAGACTGACGGACCAGCTCACAGCGGCCCTGGGTGGTCAGGAAGGCGATGTCGGCGGCGTCGCGGCCACAGGCGATGCGGACCAGACCCTCGACCGGCGCCAGGCCGGTCGGATCGACCAGCCACCAGCCGTTCGACAGCCAGACCTCGAAAATGGCGTGAAAGTCGGGCGGGCTGAGCTGGTGCGCATAGGCGCTGACGGCGCGGGCGGGAATGCCGGAGGCGCGGCACAGGGTGATTCCCATATGGGTGAAGTCGCGACACACTCCCGCCCGGTCGATGAAGGTGCGGGCGGCCGTGGTCTCGCTGTCCGAGGCACCGGGCTCATAATCGATCTCGGCCTTGATCCATTCGAGGATCTTCAGCACCCGGTCGCCGCCGACCGTGCCGCCGAAGGTGCGTTCGGCGAACCGACCGAACTGGTCGGAGGGACAGTAGCGGCTGGCCCACAGATAGGTCAGCACATCGGCCGGAAGTTCGCCCCAGTCGTGCTGGACGGTAACAGGCGGCAGGCCTTTGAGCGTCCCGTTGTCGACGGTCGCCTGATAGGTCAGGGCCACCTCGCCGGTCAGGTGGGCACGCAGGGTCCGGGCCCCGAACTCCTCGTCCTGGTCCTCGGTGAAGGCCACGGCAGGCGACGTGATCAAGGATTCCTCGATCACCGTCTGGCCGGGCCAGTGGGCGACCTGGATCTTGTAGATCGCGTCCGTCGGCGGATCGAAGCGATAGACCAGGTCGGCGCGCACTCTGATTTTCATATTGCTCGACTGACGCAGGCGGGGTCCGGCGTCAACGTCGGGGACGTAGCGCCGTTCCTTGCACCCTACGGCTCCAGCTCGATGTCCCAGTAGAGGTAGTCGAGCCAGCTCTGGTGCAGATAGTGGGGCGGGAAGCGGCGGCCGTGTTCCTGCAGTTGCCAGGCGTTGGGACGGTGCGGCTCGCGGCGGATCGGCATGCCGGCCTGGCGCGGCGTGCGCCCGCCCTTCTTCAGATTGCAGGGCGAACAGGCGGCGACGATGTTTTCCCATGTGGTGCGGCCACCCTTCGAGCGGGGGATCACATGGTCGAAGGTCAGGTCGCTGGTCGCGCTGCAGTACTGGCACATGAACCCGTCGCGCAGGAAGACGTTGAAGCGGGTGAAGGCCGGTTGGCGGTTCTGGTCGACATAGCTCTTCAGCGCGATCACGCTGGGCAGAACGATCTCCATCGACGGGCTGCGCACCACCTTGTCATAGGTGGAGACCACATCGACGCGGTCCTGGTAGACGGCCTTGACGACCTCCTCCCACGGCCAGATCGACAGCGGATAGTAGGACAGGGGTCGGAAGTCGGCGTTCAGCACCAGCGCGGGCCAGCCGGACAGGGGGCGGCTCTGGACCTGCATCAGGCCCTCGCCGCCGTGGAACGGGTCATCGACGCTACCGGACTGAAGACGCGTCTCCTTCCTTGGATGAGCACAAAGCCTAGCCGTGATTCGGCACCCTGACGATGACCGGCGGACGACAGTTCCGTAACGCTTAACTGCGCGAGACGGTCCCCGGAAACGCCGGAAGGCTCCAGCCCCAGACCAAGGCGCCGGCGCGCAGGGCGAAGCCACAGGGCGCGGCGATCAACGCCGCCGGCCAGGCTTCGAGCCCCAGATACCGGGCGATGACGAAGACGGAGGCGGCCGCAAGCGCCGCCGAGACAGTGATTTCGCGCCGCAGCAGGATCGACGGCTGCCCGGCCAGCAGATCTCGGACAATCCCACCGAAGCAGGCCGTCAACGCCCCCATGACGATGCAGATCAGCGGCGCAGCGGCAAAGGCCTCGGCCTTGGCCGCACCCATGACTCCATAGGCCGCCAGACCGATCGCATCGAGCCATAGCAGGGCCCGGAACCGCCACGGTCGCGCCCCGACCAACCAGACCGCCAGGGACGCCAGCAGGCAGACGGCGATATAGCGCCAGTCCTGCACCCAGAAGACCGGCGCACCGATCAGCAGGTCGCGCAGGGTGCCGCCGCCGACGCCGGTGATGGCCCCGAAGAAGGCAAAGGTGACCAGGTCATGCCGCTGCTGCGCCGCCGCCAAGGCGCCGGTTGCGGCGAACACGGCCACGCCGGCGAAATCGAGCGCGCCGAGCACGGTCTCGGGATCAGTCAGAGCGGGATCGACGATCGGACTCACGGCGCGACAGGCTCCAGCACGACCTCGCCGCGCTTCACCGCTACATACCACCCCCACAGCAGATGCGCCGCCACGCTACGATGGGGTCGCCAGATTTCGGCGCGGACATAGGCTTCCTTCTCGCGCGGACGCAGGGCGGCACCGTCGGCCCAGCGGATCGCCTCCTGCAGGGCGATGTCGCCGCCGGGGAAGATGTCGAGCCGCCCCTCGCATAACATCAGGAAGGTTTCCGCCGTCCATTTGCCGACGCCCGTGATCGCCACCAGTCGGGCAATGGCCTCCGAGTCAGACAGCGTTTCCAGATGGTCGAAGTCGATACGGCCGTCGACCTGGGCGCGGGCGATCTCTTGGCCGTAACGCGCCTTCTGGCCCGACAGGCCGAAGGTCCGCAAATGATCGACCTCCAGCGCCAGGACGGATCGGGGTGTGATCTCTCCGTGCAGACCTTCGACCACGCGTTTCCAGACCGCAGCGGCGGACGCGACCGAGACCTGCTGTTCGACGATCATCCGGAACAGGCCTTCATAGCCGCCCGGACGCAGCCGCCACTCGAACACGGGCGTCTGCGCATGGGCGCGGGCCAGGGCCGGATCGGCGGCGACCAGGGCCTCGCGCGCGGCGGCGACCAGGGCGGGCGTGGGGGTGGCGGGCATGGTGCCTCATCGACAGGACGCGGCGGTCGATCTAAGCCTTCCACCCATGCTCAGTCTGGACGAACTACTCCATCCGGTCACGCCCGCAGAATTCCTGGCGGACTACTACGGCCGAAAACCGCTGCACATACCGGCCCAGCCGGACGGAACCCGCCGCGAACTGCTGACCTGGGACGCCTACAACTATCTGCTTGACCAGCAGGGCATCTGGACCTCGCAGAGCCTGCGCCCGATGCGGGACCATATCCCGGTCCATCCCGACCAGTACTGCCGCACGCTTCAGACGGTAAACGGATCGGTCAAACGGCCATGGACGCCCAAGCTGGAGGTCTTCGTTGCGGCCGGATCGAGCCTCGTCGCCAATGAGGTGCATCATCTGCATCCGCCGCTGACCCGTTTGGGCGCGATGTTGGGCGAGGCGTTCGGCGCCGGAATCGGCAGCAACGTCTATTTTTCGTCCAAGGGCATTCGGGCCTTCGGCACCCATTTCGACAATCACGAAGTCTTCGCGATCCAGACCGAAGGCGAGAAGGTCTGGAACATCTACGAGCACCGGGCCGACAATCCGGCTATCTCCCTGCCCGACAACATGGAGACACGGCGCTGGTTCGAGCGAACCCGCGGCCCGCTGATGACCCAGGTCGAGATGAAGCCCGGCGACCTGCTGTATTTGCCGCGCGGCCAGTATCACGATGCCTTGGCGACAACCGGACCGTCGTTGCACGTCACCTTCGCGGTCAATCCCCAGAACGGGCAGGCCGTGGTGGCGCTGCTCGAGAAGCTTGCCGCCGGGCATGCGCTGTTCCGGGACTGGTTACCGACCCCACGGACGGATGACAGCACGGCTCTGAAGGTGCATCTGCAGGCCTTGGGAGCCTTGTTGTCCGACATCGTCCAGTCGGACGGCATGGTCGAGGAACTCGCCAAGGCGCATCAGCGACAACTGGACCGGCCCGCCGGCTTCAGCCTGCCCGAGCTTCCGCCGCTGACCATGTACCGTACCACCGGCCGGGCGTTCCCCGCCACCAGACCGGCCCTGCGTGCGATTTACGACTGGGCGATCGCGGAGCGCCAGTTCGCGGCCGAGGACATGGTCGCCACGTTCGAATCATTCTCCGCATCCGAGGTCAGGTCCGGACTGGAAGCGGCCGAAAGAGCCGGCGCGGTCGAGCCCCTCTGACGTGGCCTTGGTCACCCGCTTCGCGCCCTCGCCAACCGGGCGGTTGCATCGCGGCCATGCCTACTCCGCCCGGTGTGCATGGCGCGCTGCACAGGAGACCGGCGGGCGCTTCCTGCTGCGGATGGAGGACATCGATGCGACTCGCTGCCGTCCGGAATATGAGATCGCCATCCTCGAAGATCTGGCCTGGCTGGGCCTGGACTGGGAACAGCCGGTCCGGCGTCAGTCCGATCATCTGGCGGACTATGCCGGTGTCGTCGACGCGCTGGACCGACGGGGCCTGCTGTACCGCTGTTTCCGGACCCGCAAGGACATACTGGATTCCATCGGCAACGCCCCGCACGGAGCCATCGAAGCGGTCCGGCCAGGACCGCATCCGGCCGACCAGGAGGCCGCCTTGCTGGCGGAGGGTCGGCCGTTCGCCTGGCGGCTGTCCCTGGACCGCGCGCGGGAGTCCCTCGGCGGCCCGGTCTGGGACGCTCTGTCCTTTGTCGAGGAAGGCTCCGCTCCGGGCGGCGAGCAGGGCCTTGTCAAGGCCCGGCCGGAGACGGCGGGCGATGTGGTGCTGGCCCGCAAGGACGCGGGCACGGCCTATCATGTGGCGGCGACCCATGACGACGCCTTGCAGGGCGTGACCCATGTGATCCGCGGGGTTGACCTGTTCGAGGCGACCCATGTCCAGGTGCTGATCCAGGCTTTGATGGGCTGGCCCACGCCGGCCTATCGCCATCACCGCCTGCTGGTCGGGGAGGATGGCCGGCGCTACGCCAAGCGCGACCGGTCGGTGACCCTGGCGGACCTCAAGGCGGGCGGGCTCAGGCCGGAAGAATTGCGGGCCGAATTGGACCTCTGATCAGGGTGCCATCCGGCCCTTGGCCTTGGAGGCCGGAAAAACCACGGCCTCGTCCGGTGCCTCGGCGGCGGCACCGGGTCCGCCGACAGATTGCAGGATGTGGCGGATGATATTGAGCCGCGCGGAATTCTTGTCGTCGGTGGCGACGACGGTCCAGGGCGCGTGATTGTGATCGGTCTCGTCCAGCATCCGGTCGCGCGCCATGCTGTAGTCCTCCCACCGGGCCTGGGCCTCGGCATCCAGCGGCGAGACCTTGAACCGTTTGAGCGGGTCCTCGATCCGTTCGGCCAGC
>Ga0105049_10006428_pt1 | contig 13671 bp, 10 predicted proteins | sample MAT06_FD_78087 | JGI IMG/M metagenome (GOLD analysis project Ga0105049, IMG submission 78087) | Freshwater microbial communities from Lake Fryxell liftoff mats and glacier meltwater in Antarctica - MAT-06 | ecosystem: Environmental > Aquatic > Freshwater > Ice > Liftoff microbial mat | place...
AAATGAAAGTCACTGTAGAAATTTCCATGTATCCACTCCGATCTGACTACCAGGATCAGGTGCTCACTTTTTTGGATAAAATCTCAAAATTTTCCGGTCTCACCATCCGTGTAAACGCGTTGAGCACCCAGATTCAGGGCGATATTGACGTGGTGATGGATGCTGTAAAAGATTCTATCGCCCAAACTTTCTCGAAAGAGATTCGCGCGTCGTTTGTCATGAAAATTCTTCCCGGCAATATCGATCTTAACTATGTGTACAACGCTTAGTGGAAAAATACATTGAGGGAATTTCTGTACTTTTTGGGGTGGCTTACATCATCCTCGCAGCCCGGAAAAATGTGTGGTGCTGGCTCATGGGAATTATAAGTTCTCTTCTTGGCGTTTGGCTGTTTTACCAAACCAGACTTTATGCGGAAGCTTTTCTTTTTTCCTGCTATGTGGTCATTGGATTTTATGGTTGGTTTGCGTGGCGCAATGCAGAGAAGGCGGGCATATTGCCCATCATCACCTGGTCGGGCTTGCGACATACAATGGTCATCGGAACAGGTATTGCCTTATTTCTTTTGGTCTGGTGGATCCTTCATAATTTCACCGATGCCGTGATGCCGCTGCTTGATTCGTTTACCACGGTATTCAGTTTTATTGCCACATGGATGGTAGCCAAACGGGTGCTGGAAAATTGGTTGTACTGGATCGTCATTGACGCGTTTACCATTTATTTATACCTTTCCCGCGGCTTGGAACTTTATGCGATACTGTCTTTGGTATATACCATCCTGGCTGTTTATGGATTTTTTCATTGGCGAAAAGATTATCGCCAACAGATTTTATTAAATGAAATTGATTAAAGTGGCCATTACCGGGCCTGAGTCTACAGGAAAATCGGCACTGACAAAGGCTTTGTCGGCTCATTTCCACACGACTTTTGCAGGAGAATATGCCCGTGAATATCTGTCTCGCACCAATGGTCTTTACGATTTGCAGGACATGACCCGAATCTGTGAAGGACAGATAGAACTGGAGGAAACAGCCATGGCCAACGCCAATGAGTTCTGCTTCTTTGATACAGATATGCTCGTGTTGAAAGTTTGGTCGCAATATAGGTTTGGTTTGGTGCCAGCGGCCATTGAGAAAAACTTTATGCAGCGCAAATACGATCTCCATTTATTGTGCATGACTGATTTGCCTTGGCAACCTGACGCTTTTCGCGAAAGCCCGGGGCAAGAGGAACGAGACCTGCTTTACATCATGTACCGGAAAGTGCTGATAGATGGTCGAAGGCCATTTTTGGAAATATCCGGAACAGGCGATATTCGTTTTCAACAGGCGCTGAAAGCTTTGTCAAAAACCTTCGTGCTAAACAGCCGATAATTTTTTCGCATAGCCGATTAAACCGTTCTTTCAATATCTTTGCGCCATCTCACAGGGGTGCCTTACATCCAAAGTAGCCGAACGCGGCGAAAGGACAGGCTGAGATCAAACCCTATGTTTCCAATCTTGGGAAACATGCACCTGATCCGGGTAATGCCGGCGGAGGGAGAAAATTAGTTGGAACTGCTGCTTCCCTGAGTGGCGGCCATAACTAAATAAAATTACATCATGTTTAAATTAACAATGTACGCTGTAGTGGCAGCGGTGCTCATGCCAGGCATATCGTATGCCCAGGCGCAACTCAATGGCTTGGTTACCGGCAAGGATGGGCAAGTGCTTTCCGGTGCTTACGTCATTGTTGAAAACAGTTCTGGTCGCACCAATACTGCTTTCACCGATTATGCCGGCGGGTTCCAATTTTCAGGTTTGGTCGACGGTCTTTATCCCATGATGATCAGGTATCTCGGATACGAAACATACCGCGACACCATAGAAGTTTCTGGTCCATCTACGCGAATTTCTATCGCTTTGATTCCACTGCCATTTTTGACCGATGAGGTTGTTGTGGAAGCTACCCGGCTTTCGCCCAATGCTCCTGCTACCTTTCAAAACATCGACAAGGAGGAGCTGAGCAAACTCAATCTGGGTCAGGATTTGCCTTTCCTGATCGGCTGGACCCCTTCGCTCGTGGCCACCAGCGATGCGGGTGCAGGAATCGGCTATACCGGCATTCGCATTCGCGGAAGCGACCAAACCAGAATCAATGTCACTGTCAATGGAATTCCAATCAATGACCCTGAATCCCAAGGCGTGTTTTGGGTCAATATGCCTGACCTCGCCAGCAGTCTGTCCAGTGTACAAATTCAACGTGGCCTCGGATCATCGACCAACGGATCCGGTGCTTTTGGCGCCTCGATCAATATGGAAACGGCAGGTGTCGAGCAGGAAGCCGGCGCGCTGATCAGCAATAGTTTTGGATCTTTTAATACGCGTAGACACACGGTTCAATTCAATTCTGGCCGACTCGGAAATGGTTTTGCTATGGAGGGTCGCTTGTCGCAAATAGCATCTGACGGATACATTGATCGGGCATCAAGCGATCTTCGTAGTTACTACCTCTCAGGTGGTTATTATGGCAAAAAAACCATGGTGAAGGCCGTCACCTTTTCTGGAAAAGAACGGACTTACCAAAGTTGGAATGGCACGCCGCAGTCCAGGTTGGAAAATGACACGGATGGAATGTTAACACATGCTGCCAACGAAGGTTATACTGAAGCACAACTTGAAAATCTTCTCACATCAGGAAGAACATATAATTTCTACCAGTATGAAAATGAAGTGGATGATTATCAGCAAGACCATTATCAGCTTCACGCAACGCACATAATCACACCCGAATTAAAAATCTCAGTCGCCGGACATTATACGTATGGCCGGGGCTTCTTTGAGCAATACCGGGAAGGCGATGATTGGCTGAACGATTATGGCAAACCCTATCCTGTGGTAGGTGCAGACACCATTTTTGAAACGGATTTGATCAGAAGAAGGTGGTTGGAAAACGATTTTTACGGAAGTACTTATTCCCTGAATTATCAACAGGGCAGACACGATGTGACGCTCGGAGGAGGCTCACATTTTTACCGGGGCGACCATTTTGGCGAGATTGTTTGGGCGGAATTTGCCGGGCAAATTGCGCACAATGAAAGATACTATGAAGGGGTGGGGAACAAAGACGACCACAGCACCTATCTCAAATGGCAATATGGTGTAGACAAATGGAATTTGATGGCCGATCTGCAGGTTCGGCAAGTGGATTATGAAACCTTTGGCATGGACAATGATTTGGTTCCGATTGATGTGAAAACCGACTTCTTGTTCTTCAACCCAAAAGCAGGTGTGCGGTATAATTTAACAAATCAAAGTGCGGTGTATGCCTACCTCGGAAGAGGCAACAGGGAACCTGTGCGCAACTACTTTATAGACGCGCCGGAAGGCGTAAGGCCGGTTTTTGAAACACTGAATAATCTTGAGATTGGTTATAATCTGACCCGTCCGGGAATGATTGTAAACATCAATGGATACTATATGGACTATCAAAACCAGCTTGTGGCTACAGGAGAATTGAACGATGTGGGCGCCATCGTGCGCAGGAATGTGGATGAAAGTTACCGGGCAGGAATTGAAGCTGATCTGACCTTCCAAATCGTGCGCAGGTTGAGATGGAATGTGAACGCAACGTTCAGTAGGAATAAAATTCAATCGTTCGATGAGGTTACCTATGATTACAGTGTGGATTTTGACGTGATCAACACCCGATTCATAGATACCGATATCGCTTTCAGTCCCGGTGTTATTGCCGCCAGCCGCATCATGTGGACGCCGGCTGAAAATCTGGAGATTCACCTCATCTCGAAATATGTCGGAGATCAATATCTGGACAATACACAGAATGAAGACCGGAAGATTGAAGCGTATACCACGACGGATTTCAGAATTGCTTACCGCGTGGAAAATTTGCTTTTCAAAGAAATTGAAGTGAGTCTGTTGGTCAACAATATATTCGATGCCCTGTATTCTTCCAATGGATACACGTATTCCTATATAGCTGGCACCCCGGTGACCGAAAACTTTTATTATCCCCAGGCGGGAATTAATTTTCTCGCGGGTCTGAACCTCAGGTTTTGATATTTAGAGGGCGCGCAGGGAAAGCATTTTTTCCTGCGCTTCTTTAAATTTTTGGTGCGGTAGTTCGGGTCCTTCCCAGATGGTACCGAGCAGCACAACGCCGTGAAATCCCAGGTTTTCCACCTGTTCCAACTTATCAAGGGTGATACCGCCAAATGCAAAAACAGGTTGTTTGGCCTGCGGAATCATGATCAGCAGGGCCCGTTTGCTAAATCCGCCGGAAAGAGAACTGTGCGAGACACTGTCGAAAACCGGACTGAGAAATGTATATGTATAGGTCCTTCGATCATTGGTAATATCAGTCAGTTTGTGATAGGTCCGGCTTAGGATCATGTCTGGATTCAACCGGCGCTTGAACCAAAGCTGCAAATGGTACATGCGGTTGCGGTGCCGGTGGTTGCGGCTGAGATGTATTCCGCCGAGGTTGAACTGATCCGCAAGGGTGTGGTATCCATGCAGAACCAGTTTTTTGCGGTATTCTTTTGGAAACATTTTGATATAATCAGACATCTCGCGGCGTGACATCCGCGGCTTGCGGATGTGGAAATGACGCAAACCCAATTTAAACATGCGGGTCACTTCCTGCACTTCATTGTCGACTTCATAAGGATTTGAAATGACGACGATTTCCATCTCAGTTTTTTCTTAAAAGGCTAAGTTCCTCGATCAACATGGGGTTTTCTTCAGCGCTGTTGCCCACCACAAGCATGTCGGCACCAGCTTCGTAAAGATTGATTGCATCTTTTGCCGACCGGATACCACCGCCTACAATCAACGGCATACCGACCGTTTTGCGCACTGCCGAAACCATGCCGGGCGACACCGGTTTTTCAGCGCCGCTGCCACCATCGAGATAAATGAGTTTCAACCCAAGCATTTCTCCGGCCAATGCGGTGGCGGCGGCAATCTCAGGCTTGTTGTATGGAAGTGGGAGGGAGTGACTGATATAATGGGCGGTAGTCGGGGCTCCGCAATTTACAAGCATGTATCCCGTGGGTATTGTTTCAAGGTTGGCTGCACGGATGGCAGGGGCAGCCACGACATGATGCCCGATCAGAAATTCCGGATTTCTCCCGCTTATGAGCGAGAGGAAAAGCATGGCGTGTGCATGTGGATTAATTTGCATCGGGCTCGATGGAAAGAGCACGACGGGAATTCTCGTGGTTTGCCGCAAGACCTCCACCGCATTGAATGGGAGATGTGTCGTAATCAGGCTTCCGCCAAAAAAAAGATAATCCACCTCGTACTGCTCAGCCCTTCGCGCCAGATCGATCAATTCGTCCAAACAGGAAATATCATCCGGATCAATAAGCCGGGCGAGCAATTTTTTGCCATGGCTGCAGTGGTTTTCGATATGTGAGAGGATATTCAAAATGCTTCTTTGCCAAATGTAAGTTTAATCGATTAAATAGGCCAACGCAAGATCACCGGGAAAATGAGAAGCCACTCTATGAGGAATATTCTGCCCCTTTTTCTTTACAGAAACCATCGTTTCGCCGGAAAGGGCATCGAAATTTTTGATTTCAATATCCCTGAAAGGAAGTTCGGTGCCATACGTTTTGAAAACGGCTTCTTTTACCGACCAGATCAGTGATAGCGCGCGAAGATCATCCGTGCTTTTTATCTTTGCAATTTCTGTTTCATCCGTAAAACGTGGGGCTACGATGCGCAGTTTCGGATCGATCCACTGGATATCCACTCCGGTGTTTTTTTGCGAAAGCAAAACCGCAACGGTTCTTCTGGAATGGCTGAAAGAAATTCGGGGGCCGTTAAAAAGGTATGGTTTCCCCTTCCGGTAAAGCTGAATGGCCTGGGGAAATATCCGGCAAAGCAGAAAGCGCGATGCATACCATTGCAATTTTTTCTCAGGATGGTTGATGGCTCTGCCTGCGTCTATATTAAAATCCTGTTCTTCCAGCGAATGTTTGAAATAATCGAGTGATTCTTCGGCTTCCCAAAGCGCCACTTCCATTTCATCATGAGAACGGTAATAAATCAAAGGCATGTGAAACAAATTTTCCCGATAAGGGTTTCTTGATCGCAAATATACTGAGCGTTAATTTGTATCTTTGCGCTTCAAAAATTAAAAGATTAATTTAGATGAACAAGTCTGCGGAAGTCAAGAGATTACCCTACAAAGTAAAAGACATTACCCTGGCCGACTGGGGAAGGAAAGAAATCAGGTTGGCTGAGGCCGAAATGCCTGGTTTGATGGCGCTGCGAAAAGAGTACGGTGCGAGCAAACCGCTTCAAGGCGCGCGCGTCGCAGGATGTCTGCACATGACTATTCAAACGGCGGTTTTAATAGAAACCCTTGTAGAACTGGGCGCCGAAGTGACCTGGTCGAGCTGCAATATTTTTTCTACCCAGGATCACGCTGCGGCAGCCATTGCGGCTACAGGTGTGCCAGTGTTCGCGTGGAAGGGAATGAACGCAGAAGAATTTGACTGGTGTATTGAGCAAACCATTTTCTTCAAAAATGGCGAGCCTTTGAATATGATTCTGGATGATGGGGGAGACCTCACCAATATGGTGTTTGACAAGTATCCGGAACTCTCTCAGGGAATCCGCGGTCTCTCAGAAGAGACCACCACCGGCGTGCACCGCCTTTACGAGCGTATGCGCAAAGGGACCTTGGTAATGCCTGCTATCAATGTGAATGACAGTGTAACCAAATCAAAATTTGACAACAAGTACGGTTGTAAAGAGTCGTTGGTGGATGCCATCCGTCGCGCTACAGATGTGATGATGGCTGGAAAAGTAGCTGTTGTGGCTGGTTATGGTGATGTAGGCAAAGGTTCGGCTGCTTCTCTTCGCGGTGCTGGTGCGCGTGTAATTGTTACGGAAATCGATCCCATATGCGCGCTTCAGGCTGCCATGGACGGATATGAGGTGAAGCCTATGATGGAAGCCGTGAAAGAGGTGGATATCGTGGTAACTGCTACCGGAAATAAAGACATTATTCATGGCAAACATTTCGAAGCCATGAAGGACAAAGTCATCGTGTGTAATATCGGACACTTCGACAATGAAATCGATGTGGCCTGGTTGAACAAAAATCATGGAAAGTCAAAAATTGAAATCAAACCGCAGGTAGATATGTATACCATAGGTGACAAAGATATCATCCTGTTGGCCGAAGGTCGTCTCGTAAACCTCGGATGTGCCACTGGTCACCCTTCATTCGTTATGTCCAATTCATTTACCAATCAGGTTCTGGCCCAATTGGAATTGTGGAACAACCACGGAGAATATGAGAATAAGGTGTACACACTCCCCAAACATCTCGACGAAAAGGTAGCCATGTTGCACCTTGCGAAAATCGGTGTTGTACTGGAAACTTTGTCGAAAGACCAGGCGGACTATATCGGAGTTGAGGTCAAAGGTCCTTTCAAGCCGGATACATACCGCTATTAATTTTGATATTTTGACACAAGCTGAAAGCCCCGACCCAAATCGGGGCTTTTACTTAATTGTACACGCGAAGTACGTTTGTATTGGAGTTGAACTGGTATTCGAAGGCTTGCAGCGGCCTTAATGCTGGCCCTTCCGATGGCAGGCCATCCACTATATTAAAAACTGATCCACAACATTCCGTATCGGCTGCCGTAATATTATCTTCTGCATTTACGTTTACCCGACAGGAATTTACCACCTGATAGGTGCAATGCCGGTCAAAAACGCCAAAATCAGATTGACTGATCCGGTAGATGATGATGCCTTGAGATCCGCCGAGGGCGTAAACCCAGCCACCGGGATTTAATAAAGGATTATATTGGGGAAGGTTGAGGTTGATCTGAATATCGGTGGGAATGCGGGGTACCTGATCCGCGTTATCATCGTCCCTGTTGCACGAGAGAAAAAGTGTTAGGAATATAAGAAGTATAAAAATATTGGTTTTTGGCATAGAATCAGAACTTATAACAAGGTCTAAGACAAAAGTAAACTGAATATCATGATTAAAATTTTTCTCATATCCTTTCTCCTATTCGCAGAATCCGTCGCCCAGGCCCAGGAAAATCCTAAATCGGTGGAAAAACAGCGCAAGGAATTTCTCGAATTACAGGAAAAGAGGGATGAGGGTGCCGCCGCAGCGCAAAAGGAAGGCATAAAAAAGCACGGGGAAATTCAGACCAAAGATGTCCAGAAACGGATGAAGAAAACCCGTCGAAAATCAGAGCGAATTCAACGCAAAAAGCACAAAGACAATATCTTCGAGCGCACATTTCGAAAAAAACCCAAAAGACGTTAACACACCGATAACCTTCCGGACATGTTAATAATTACGTTTTCGTGTGAACTGGTAATGCCCTCTGGTTAAAATAATCCCCGTACTTTTATTTTCATCAAGTAGCGACTTATCGTGGATTGTGGTCATTTGGCATTCAATACCTAAGAACTGATTTGGGTCAATTCAATTTTTAAGTGTCAAATATACTTTTCAGGAAGTGTGTTTTTTTTGACTTGGTAGAATGAATCAATTTACTTTATATTTACCGCCTTGTTGCGAAAAAGTTAAAAAAACGTAAACTGAAGCTTATGTTGCGAAATCTTTACCTGTTGGGATTCATCTGTATATTTCTTACCCCTTCACTTTATGCCCAGGTTGGTTCTGGTACCCTGAAAGGTAAACTTACCGACTCAGAAACAGGAGAACCCCTCCCATTTGTAAATATTGTTTTACAATCCGGTGACCGACAAGTAGCCGGCGGAGCTACTGACTTTGATGGAGATTACACCATCAAACCAATACCTCCTGGGACGTACAACGTGTTGGTATCCTATGTAGGATACAATGCCCAACAAATAAACAGTGTGCGGGTTAACAACGAAAAAATCACATTTCTGGATATTAAACTTGAATCTGGTGTCAAGTTGGATGAGTTTGAAGTAATCGAATATACGGTGCCGCTTATTGATAAGGATGGTGGATCAACTGGTGCCACAGTTACGAGAGATGATATCGTTAAAATGCCAGGTCGATCTGCAACTTCCATTGCAACTACAGTTGGTGGTGTACAACAAACCAATGATGGAGTATCCATTCGCGGAGCCCGCGAGGGGAATACGTTCTTTTATATTGATGGGATTAAGATACGTGGATCGACCAATCTTCCCAAAGCCGCCATCGAAGAGGTACAAGTATTGACAGGAGGTATCCCGGCGAATTATGGGGACGTGACCGGGGGTTTGATCGCCATTACCACGCGTGGTGCCAGTAGCCAGTTTTTCGGAGGAATAGATGTAATTACTTCAGGTTTTGCCGATGAAGACGGTGGTGGATTTGGTTTGGATTCATATGCCCAGACGCAAGTGGAGGCCGTATTATCCGGCCCATTGCTTTTCAAAAAAGATGCAGAAGGAAACAAAGAACGTCCGTTGCTTGGTTTCATTTTGTCTGCCAATTACCGAAATTCTCTGGATTCCCGGCCATCTGCCATCGGAAACTTCAGGCTAAAGAACGATGTGCGTCAGGGACTAGTTGACAATCCGATCAATTTTGTATTGAATGATCCAACTTTTAACCCCACCACGAATGTGTATCTGGATGCCAATGGCAATCCGGTGAATTCGACTTTCGTATCACCGAATATTCAGGGTAACCAAGCTTCTCTTTTTCTTCGTGAAAATGATTGGGAACGTTTGGATGCCAGGCAAAACGCGAGAGTCCAGGGCGGGACATTTACAACAAAAATTGATATAGCAACCACCCCCAATATTGACTTTTCGGTAGGAGGTACTTTTGACTTTACAGCCAATGGTATTTATAATTACGCAAACAGCTTCATGAATTACCAAAACAATGGGCAGCGAAGAGATATTACATACCGGGCCTTTGCGCGATTTACCCAACGTTTTGGAGGGAATTCTGATGCAGATAATGCTTCTTCATTGGTAAAGAATATCTTTTATAGCATCATGGTGGATTATGAACAGTCAAATACACGTATTTGGGATGAACGCCACGAAGATCGTCTCTTCAATTATGGCCATGTTGGTGCCTTTGAAGAAATACAAGCCAATGAATATGAGTTGAGGGCAGATACGGCAGCCAGTGGGTTTTATCACAGTGGATTCAGGGTTCTGGAAACTACTTTCTCACCAAGTGACGCCAACCCTGATTTGGCCTCTTACACCAATGCGTTATACAATTACTACGATGAGATTGGATTTACCGTGAGAGAATTGGAAGATATCAATGTATCCGGAGGTTTGATTAACGGTCAGGTGCCGCCTGATCTTTATAATTTATATCGCGGAATTGGCAGACCATTCGGCACGTTCCAAACATTTAGCACCAATCAATTTCGAATTACGGGTTCGGGTTCGGCTGATATTGGAGATCATGCCATTACCCTGGGTTTTGAATTTGAACAATTTACCCAACGCAATTTCAGTGCTGAACCGTTGGAATTGTGGGAACTTGCCAGACTAAATGCCAACACGCATATTGATGAGTTAAATACTGCTGGTACGCCCACTTTGAGTATCGTTGACGGACAGCCATTTTACACTTATGACCGCTTAATCAGCCTCGATGACCAGTCGACTTTCGACCGCAACCTGCGACTGGCGCTTGGACTCGATCCAAACGGTTCTGATTATATCAATGTTGATGCACTCGATCCTGATATTTTCAGTCTGGATATGTTCAGTGCCACCGAGCTTTTAAATCAAGGCCGGGAACGGGTTAACTATTATGGTTATGACTACACTGGCGAACGAATTACAGGCCGCAGCCCTACGGTAAATGACTTTTTCAATGAAAGAGATGCAAATGGAGATCTTACCAGGCCACGTGGGGCATTTGAACCTATTTACATCGCTGGTTATATCATGGACAAGTTTGCCTTTGACGACATCATTTTCAACGTTGGCGTACGTGTGGACAGATTTGATGCCAATCAGCCTGTGCTGAAAGATAAATTTGTCATTGGAGAGGCACAAACAGTAGCCGACACCAGAAATCCAATGAATGCAGAGAATGATGGTTTCTTTTTTCCTGAACATCCATCCAATGTAGGCGAAGACTGGGTGGTGTACGTGAGTGACTTGCAAAACCCTTCCAGCGCGACAATTAATGGATATCGCGACGGAGATACATGGTACAATGCCCAAGGGGTTATTGTTCCCGATCCAAGGGTTCTCAGGACAGCAAGTGGTATCGCGCCTGCCTTGTTCGATACAGATGCTGTGGGTGAAAATCTAACAGAAGATGCATTTGAAGACTATACGCCTCAGATCAACATCATGCCTAGAATCGCGTTTTCGTTCCCTATTTCGGATGAGGCCGTATTCTTCGCGCATTACGACATTCTTACGCAGCGTCCTACCGGGCAAAACATTTCGAATTTGACGGATTATCTCTTTATTCAAAACAGAGGAAACACTGCGATAGCCAATCCAAATCTGCAACCGACGAGGACCACAGAATATGAACTGGGATTTCAACAGGTACTCTCGCGCTCTTCTTCCCTCAAAATCTCTGCTTTCTACCGGGAAACCCAGGATGAAATTCAGGCGCGTCGGCTTCTTGAAGCATACCCGGTGACATACACGACATTCGATAATTTCGACTTTGGTACTACAAAGGGATTGACGTTGACCTATGACCTCAGACGAACCGGTAACGTGACCCTGAGGGCTGCTTATACCTTGCAGTTTGCCTCCGCAACAGGTTCCAATGCAGAGTCAGCCGTGAATCTTGTCAATTCAGGAGACCCGAATCTGCGCGTTATTTTCCCAACCGACCGCGATCAGCGTCACCTGTTTATTACCACTTTTGACTATCGTTATGGTTCTGGTAAAGATTACAACGGTCCGGTGATTGGAGGTCGTCAGATTCTATCCAACACCGGATTGAATATTGTTAGCACACTGGGCTCAGGAACACCGTATTCACAACAACAGATTGGTACAGCTGAAGCTTTCATCCAGGGTGGTGGTGCGCCGCAATTACTCGGTACCATCAATGGTTCCAGACTTCCATTTCAGTTCCTGATCAATGCCCAACTCGACAAATCTTTCACGTTGAATTATGGTAAGGACGCCGAAAAACAAAAACAGGCTTTCCTCAATGTTTATTTGCTGGTGAACAATTTACTCAACACACAGAATATTATTCGGGTATACCGGTTTACTGGAAATCCTGATGACGATGGATATTTGAATTCGCCCCAATTTCAACCAAACATTGAAGCACAATTGGATTCAGAATCATTTCGTCAGTTATACGCCTTAAATGTGAATTCACCTTTTAATTACAGCACTGCCAGAACCATACAACTAGGCCTCCGCCTGGATTTTTAATGCCTTATTTAAATCATAATTTAATCTTTACCCTATGAGAGTGTTTAACTATTATGTTATTTGCGCAGCTCTGCTCACAGCCAGCGTCACTCAAGTGAATGGAAGGGAAGTTGTCGGACCCAAATCGAAATCTGCCAGTCAGTTGGGATCGAAGGCCGCGGGTTGCTCCCCTGCCGTGACAATCACTGAATTTTTTGTTAACAATGTGCGCACCTCCGCAGAAACGGGGGGTAATACCTGGTATGACCGCGGAAATGGCCAACCATATTACGAAGTACCTGCTGGTGGACGAAATCACGTAGTCTTCGCAGGAGCGCTTTGGATGGGGGGTCGTGACCCTGCCAGCAATCTCAAGCTGGCAGCCATACAATTTCGTCAGGATGGAAATGACTATTGGCCAGGTCCACTGTCTATTGACGGTGCGGCCTCTACAACCCTCGAATCGTGTTCAAAATGGGACAAACATTTTCTTGTATCCCGTCAGATGGTGGAAATCCACAGGTACTATTTTACCCTCGTCAACCAAGGTCTTGATCCTTCTGAAGATCCACTTTTTGAAGATGGTTATATCATACCTCAGGAAATTCTGGAGTGGCCCGTTGAGGGGGATATCGGCCTGGGACAAAGTGCCATTGTAGCGCCTTTTGCCGATTTGCGGAATCCGGATACGGATGAAATTCTTACTACGCCTGGACTTTACGAGCCAACAGAAGGAGATTATCCACTCTATGATCTTGATCAGCAAATCGATTGCCGCACACGATTGGTAACTGACCCGGTTCCTCTTTTTGGAGACTTTACAATGTACTGGGTATTCAATGACAATGGAAACATCCACAGTGAATCTCAGGGACAACCAATCGGTATGGAAATTCAGGCCCAGATGTTTGGATTTACAACCAACGATGAAATTAACAATATGACCTTTGTCAATTATGTCCTTATTAATCGAGGAACATTGACATTGAACAATACCTTTTTTGCCCAATGGATTGATACGGATCTTGGAAATTTCAACGATGACTATGTTGGTTGTGATGTTGTTAGGGGATTGGGATATAGTTACAATGGACAGGATGTGGATATAAGTTCCGCGAGCGGTCCGGGATATGGCGCACAGCCTCCGGCAGTTGGTGTTGACTTCTTTGAAGGACCTTATCAGGACGCAGACGGAATTAACAATTTGGTAGGCATTGGTTCAAATGAGGCGTTAAATGGTCTGGGCTACTTCGATACGTCGATTGACCCCGAGGGGGCAGATTCTATTTTTATAGACAAGGTAATAGACAACGAGCGGTTTGGT
>Ga0105049_10006429_pt1 | contig 13671 bp, 14 predicted proteins | sample MAT06_FD_78087 | JGI IMG/M metagenome (GOLD analysis project Ga0105049, IMG submission 78087) | Freshwater microbial communities from Lake Fryxell liftoff mats and glacier meltwater in Antarctica - MAT-06 | ecosystem: Environmental > Aquatic > Freshwater > Ice > Liftoff microbial mat | place...
AACGGCAGACAGGTGACAACGTAAAATTTATTACCTCTCTGACCACTCTTTGTCTTGTCTTACCAAAAGACGCTCTTTCATTGACGGGTTCTCCATTACCTCTTCCACTGTCTGCTCCATACGAATTCCTTGAGAGCCTTTGATAAGAACAACGTCATTTTCTTTCATCATCAGCTCGAGCTCCTTGCCTGCTTTCTGCGCATCTTCGTATTGAAAGATAGCGCTTTCTGGAAGCCCGCCTATGAGCGCACCTTCCGCAATCCCCCTCGCTCTCACACCAACAGTAAATAAAATTGTAGAAACTTTTGCCGACTCCATTCCAGCTTTTTTATGCTCGTCGATTGAAAACGCACCAAGCTCGAGCATATCTCCAAGGACCGCGATTTTCCTACCACTTGTTACTATACCCCCGAGGGTCTTTAACGCTTCTGAAACAGCCACAGGAGACGAGTTGTAGGTGTCATCAATGATTGTAGTGTATTTGATCCCTGGAACGATTTTCATGCGTCCACGGGAGGTGTGGTGATTTTTCATAGCATGAGCAACTTTTGAAAGCTCTAGGTTTTGAGAGACACCGACTGCTACAGCAGCGAGCGCTGGATACATCTGCTGGACACCAAGCCCTCCATGGATTTCTATTTCGTCGGTATTCTCTTTGTACGAAACATCAAAGGCTACGCCGATAGGCTTCTTGTCAGTTTCTCTATCCGCATATAATGTTTTATATCCAGTGCCAATCACTTCTGACGTGCTGTGAGTGCCGTATAAAATCTTAGTTCCCTCGTAGAGATTTCGGTATGCAAGCACATCTTCATCGTCAGCGTTTAAAATCAAAATTCCATCACGTTTGAGTGCTTGAACTAAAAATCCTTTTTCTTTATATACCGCTTCAGGATTTGAGAAAAATTCTACATGCACGGGAACTTTTGAAAGACGGGTGATCACGCAGACATCTGGCTTGATCCACACTGACAACGCTTCTATATCCCCCGGCCTATCTGCCCCCACTTCAAGTACAAGCCACTCAGGATAATGATTTGGTAGAAAAATCAAAGCAAACCCTTCCATAATATTTTTAATCCACACAATTGGACTGTTCCATCCATTTGGGCATCCTAAGATAGTGAGCGGAACACCGAGATCGCTATTAAAACTTTTTTCACTTTTTCGAACAAAGAAAAAGCTCGAAAGTACTGTGAAAATTGCGTCCTTAGTTGAAGTCTTCCCAACACTGCCAGTCACTGCAACAATTTTTGGTTTATATTTTTTAAGTACTTGTTTTGATTGCCAGGTTAAGATGGTTACAATCGCTGTCTTTAAGATTTGTTTCATATTGAAGAGTAATAAGTGAAAAGTAATAAGTAATAAGTGAATGCGGGTATAAATTCGTATTGAATTTTCTCATTACTTTTTACTTATTACTTATTGCTGGTATGTTATCTATCCGGTGGGATTTCGTAATAGTTTATCAAAAACTTTGTAATATCCATAAATGGAACTGTCAGGGTCTCAGAAGCAAACCTCACTCCCTTTGGTTCAAGCGTGTACAGAAAGACTATAAAACGAGGCTTATAGGCTGGGAAATAGCCAAAAAACGAATGGAGGTACTTGTCTGGATAGTACCCTCCAGCACGAGCAATTTGGGCCGTTCCTGTTTTGGCTGCAATACTATTTTTGTCCATTTTTACCGTTCCACCGAGAAGCGCATTATCTACTACATGAACGAGCATCTTACTAATTTTCTCTGATGTCTCAGGCTTGAGGACTTGCCTTTCTTCACCCAATGAAATCTTTTTTGTTCCTCCAATTTTATACTGAATTTCTTTTGCAATGCGTGGATTTACTAGTTTTCCACCATTGCCGAGCGTCGCAAGCGCCCGCACTGTTTCAATCGGAGTCATCGCGATACCTTGTCCAAACGAAGCTGTAGCATATTCAATCTGACGAGGGCTATTGAGGTTTGAAATAAGTCCGCGGGTTTCGTTAGGAAGATCGATACCTGTTTCTTCGCCAATACCAAAATTTCTTATGTAGGTAGCAAATGCTTCTGTTCCCATTTTTATTGCAACGTGTGCTGCTCCAATATTGAGTGACTCATCAAGAATTGCTTGCACCCCAACAAGTCCTCGAGCTTTTCCATCGTGGTTTGAAAAAGTTTTTTTATTGAGCGTTGCCGTACCAGTATCATTGTAAACACTCTCCGGTGTGATTGCCCCGGTATCAATCGCTGCGGCGAGAGTCAGGGCTTTAACAATCGATCCCATTTCATACACACGCTCCACGAGTGGATTTGAAAAAATATCTGAATTTTTTTCTGCTCTGAGGTTATTTGGATCAAACGTAGGAGTAATTCCCATAGCGTAAATTGCACCCGTCATTGGATCCATAATGATACCGCCAGTATACTGTGAGCTAAACTCTTCGTTTGCTTTTTTGAGAGCTTGTTCAAGGTAGGACTGAACTGAAGGTTCTATCCAGGTGACCACATCGCCTTCGAGTGACGAATCACTTGAAAGGGAGAGTTTTAAATTTGAGAATATTTCAACAAAGAAATTTATATACGCTGAATCATTATTGCGCTTAAGAGTATCTTCATAATATCTTTCGAGTCCATAGCGCCCAGCAAGGATATTGTCTTTATACGCAACAAATCCAAGCGTGTGGGCGGCCAAAGAATTTGCCGGGTAGAACCTCCATCTCTCTCTATACAAATCAACACCTTTCAAGTTGAGTTCTTCAATCTTGTTTGCTATTCCAGCAGGCACTCGACCTGCAATCTCTTCATAAGGATCAGCATGCTTGCCAGCTTTAAGTAGGAATTCTGTCTTATTAATAGGAAGAAGATTATTGATGGCAGTAAAGATTTCTTCAGGATTTGTAATTAGCTTTGGATTGATTGCAAGGATGAATCCGTTATTGAGCGCTGCAGCGGGAAAATTATCACCGTCCTTTGTTTGAAAAAAAATAGATCCACGGTCGAAAAAATCATGGGTTGATTGGACATATTGCCTGTCTGCTTTATTGCTATAAATATCACCTCGCACAATCTGTACGAGATAGAGACGTCCAATCAATACAAGAGCGAACGCAATAACAAATACGGAGATAATCCGTATGCGAATAGAAGAATCTTCACGTTTCATAGAAGAATAATAACATAAGAATAGTTGCTAGTGACAAGTTGCTAGTGAACGCAAATAATAAATCATACAAAAAACCGGCGCCTTACGGCGCCGGTTTTTTGTATGATACTAGCATCTCGCAACTAGTAACTGCCTCACCTATCTCCTTGCCACTTCCCTACCTTCATATCCCGATGAGCCTGCGCGAGAAACAAAATGCGCCTCTTCGGTCTGCTCAAAGCCCAACGAGAGAGCAAGATTCATATCGACATTATTTTTGAGACTCAAATATTGAAATTCTAGGTCACTGACTTGTACAGTCAGTGTTGAAAGTTGTTTTTTCAAACTCTGGCGCTCTGCTACATTGTGTACTGCTTTGGAAATACCGTAAACATATACAACAGTGGATATGATTGAAATGGCAATCAATACATAAAACAATGCGCGATTTGTATGAATATTAAGAACTTTTGCTTTCATCCTAGTAAAATTAGTTAATAAGTAGCGAGTAGTTAGTAAAAAGTCATTATAAAAATTGAATTGAATCCTCTTCTTTTTACTCGCCTCGCGGAGCTTTACAAGGCGGGTTCCTTCCTATTTTCCTTCAGTTCTTCTCAATAATCCTCAGCTTCGCACTTCTACTTCTTGGGTTTATTTTTATTTCTTCTTCGTTCGCCATCACAGGTTTTTTCGTTATCATCGTGGCAAATTTCGTCTGGGTCCACGCTTTAAACATTTGCTTTACAATCCTGTCTTCGTGACTATGAAAAGAAATCGCTGCGATTCTCCCTCCTTTTTGCATTGAACGAAACGCCCCATCAATTCCTTCTGCAATCGTCTCGAGCTCATCGTTTACCGCTATTCGAAGGGCTTGGAAGGAACGAGTAGCAGGGTGAATCTTTTTGGCACTGTAATCCTTTGGAGTAGAAGCTTTAATAATCTCTACAAGTTCGAAGGTGGTTTCGATTGGCTTTTTTGCTCGCTCTTTGAGGATGGCTTTTGCAATCCTGCCTGCGTGGCGTTCTTCGCCGTATCCCCGCAAGACTCCTCTGATTGATTCTTCGTCCCAACTGTTTACGATTTCCCTTGCAGTCAGATCATCAGGACCTAGCACTTCTTTGAACGTCATAAGGAGTGGCTCGTTTCGAAGGAATGAGAATCCTCTTCCTGACGTTTCAATCTGATCTGAAGAGAATCCGAAATCAAACAACACTTTCGTAACATGCTTGATATTGAGCCCCGTTAGAACGCTCGGCAAGGTCGCATAACTGGCACAGACGAGAGTTACTCTCTTATCGTCACCAAGTCTTTCCTTGCTTCGTGCGATAGCCGCGGTGTCGAGATCCATTCCAATGACAGTAAGGTCTTTTCCACTTGCGAGTATCGCCTGCGTGTGACCTCCACTCCCGAGAGTTCCGTCTACGACAAGGTCACCGTCAGTAAGGGCCAAGCCTTCGATTGCTTCTTGTAAAAGAACTGATGTGTGAATCATTTTGGGTGGTTGTTAGTTTCTAGGTATTAGTTTTTAGTAGAAGATAGTTCTATCAAATTCCCTCTAAACTAGCTACTAGGAACTAGAAACCTGTAACTACCCTAAATTACTCCCATCCCGCCAAGTTTTTCCGCCATGCCGTCTGCTTGTCGCTCGATGATCTTGCGCTTCTCCGTCCAATCCTTTTCATTCCAGATTTCAATACGGTCGTAGAGACCCGCAAACACCACTTTACTTTTAAGGTCTGCGAACTCACGAAGAAAATCTGGTACCAAAATGCGACCGGTAGAATCCACTTCGACTTCTTGAGCTCCCGAAAGCATAAATCTTCCGAAATCTCGATTGTCTCTGTGCCCCATAGGAAGCGTACCGAGCTTCTCTGCAATCAACTTCCACGCTTTCTGCGGATACACCAAAAGGCAACTGTCAGGACTTTTTGTGATGATCACAGTAGCCCCGAGATCTTTCTTAAATTTTGATGGAAGAGATATTCTCTTTTTTTCATCAACTGTGTGTGTGTATTCGCCGATAAACATAAGTGTTGCGTGTGTTCAAAAATGAAAATCATTTCTCTCTTGATTTGATGCGCTTCTCGATGTGTCGTGAAAAGATGCGTTCATCTTTTCATCTTAAAAAGCATCTTTGAAATCTCTTTCTCTAAGATTTCTCTACCATATGAAAATATTTGATTTCCCACTTCATCCCACTTAATAGAAAGTATATGACACACTCTCCCACTACCCTACATTGTTATCCACTTTTTTGTTGAACTAGAGTTCACTTGTGGACGAATAACAGGAGTAGTGAAGAATAAGAAGAATAGGAGTGAATCAGATGAATAAAAGGAGTAAGAAGAGAAAGAGTGGGAAGAAGGAGAGAGAAAAGTAATAAGTAAAAAATAAAAAATAAAAAGAAGAATGCAGAATAGAGATATAAGAAATATAAAAAGAACCCCCGTGTTTCAGCGAAGCTGAAACACGGGGGTTGAGGGATATATCCCGAATCGTTCTTTTGAAAAGGATTTATCTCGTCCTCATTTATAGAGATTTGATATAAAAAACAACAGCAGGTCGGGACGGTGACCTGCTGTTTGTAACTAGTGATTGGATTACTTCATCATTGCCATGCGGAGCTTGCGCTGAGTAAGCGCTTTTAGGTTGCGAAGACTGCTGGTTGAGTATCCGAGTTGCTGGGCGATTACATCCGATGGAAGCTCCTCCATATAATACAAACGGATGATTTCCCTCTCCACTGGTTTGAGCTCTGCAATCTTTTTTCGGAGAAGCTTCACCTCACTCTCAAATTCAAGTAGTTCGAGAATGGATTCTCCGCGGTTCTCCGAAACAAGTAAATCCATATCAGTCGTATCGGAGATACTTGTCTCCGCTGAGACCAAGGCGTCCACTTGATCTTGAGATAAACCCATTTCGTCAGCAATCTGCTTTCGTGTTGGCCGTGCAAAGCTCTGATGTGAAAGTTGATTTGCTACACATCTCATCGAGCGGAGTCTCATGGAAACAATCCTTCCATAAAAACCTTTTGGCTTTCTCAGCTCGTCAATAATTGCCCATCTGATTTTGCCATACACGTGGGTACTAAGACTAAAGCCTGAATCTGGTTTGTACTCAGACTCTGCTTTTACAAGCGCTAAAAATCCTACGGAAATAAGTTCATCGAACTCATCTTCTGAAGTGCGAACTTGAAACAATCCGAGGTTGCTGAGCACAGAAGTTATAATTGCTCCGTTTGGGACTCTCCGAATGGCTTCCTGAGTGCGCTTGCTCATCATTAGTGTATCCTCGTTCAGAGATTGAGGTTGAAATAGAACTAGCTTTAGTAATAGTATGCCTTGCGCGGGCGCAGTCAACGCACAAGAAAGCGGGAGCCAAAGATGACCCCCGCCAGAACTTTCTTCTTTTTAATCCTGAGAAACCGTCCCTCCAAGATACTCGGAAACTTCCCTCATAACTCCGTCATGATTGAGCCCAAGAATTTCCTGGATTTCTTTCATGCGAACACCGTCCGAATCCGTAGAAGGTAGCTTTACCCCCTCGATCTCCTTCAGTACGATTTTTCCGTACTCGATTAGGAGAAGTTTACGTTTCGAAATATTCATTACTCCTCCTTGTTTTTGTTCCATTCTTATAATAACATAAATTATTAAAATACGCAACTACTTAGACTGTTCTGTTTTTACACCTCGAGAAAGTGTGAGCCTCAATGCGAATTGACCACATGATGCGCGAGATTCTGTATTTGGAAGTAGTGGGTATATATCTGTAGCAGTTTTTCCTGATCGTATCAAATTTCTTGCAAATGCACGGAGTGTATCCTGGGTAGCTGTGTGGGTAATAGAGCGAGCCATGTCTTTTTCAGCATGGTCTTCGCCCCTCCCCTCGGTCAATAGAGTTTCTTGTTGTTCAAGCACTGTTTTCGTATACCTCACGCATTGATCGAGTACATCTTCCAGCATCTCTTCAAGGTTTGAATTTCCTGCCACAAGATTTTCGATCTGATTTAAAGGCACCCTCCAGTTAGTACCGATTTGTTCAAACTCTTCACGAAGCGGTTCGAGTTCTTGGACATCTTGTTCTGGTAGTTCAAAATTCATAAATTAATTATTGTTTTTAGGCTTGAGAGTCGGAAACAAAATAACTTCTTTAATGTTTTTCATGTTTGTGAAGAGCATGACGAGGCGGTCGATGCCAATTCCTACTCCTCCAGCTGGCGGGATGCCGTATTCCATTGCTTCAAGAAAATCTTCGTCGAGTGGCTGAGCTTCTGCGTCTCCTTCTGTCTTTTTCTTTTCTTGATTTTCAAAGCGTGCTCTTTGATCCAGTGGGTCATTGAGCTCTGAAAATGCTTTAACGAGCTCCGTTCCACCAATGACAAGCTGGAATGCATCTACGACCGTTTCGTCACCTTCTTTCTTCTTGGCGAGCGGTAGATAATTGACTGGGTAATCAATAATGAACGTTGGTTGGATAAGCTTTGGTCGGCAGGTTTTTTTGTAAATATTATCAAGTATTTTATCTAAGCCTTCTCCCGCATCTACCGATACTCCAAGTCTTTGTGCGGTGATAGCGGCATCACTTTGAGAAATTGATTCTGGGTTTGGAATCAATGCATGACGACGGAGAAGATCATAAAAGCTGACTACTGAGAATTTTGAAGTCATATCAATAACGTCTTCATTCCAAATAAGCTTTCCCTCTGGAAGAACATTCTTTACGAGAGTCTTAACCATTGCTTCAACAAAGGCCCTCTGCTTCGGAGCATCGCTGTAGCTTTCGTAAAACTCGAGCATTGTAAACTCAGGGTTGTGAGTAGTGTCGATTCCTTCGTTTCTAAAGTCTCTCGCAATCTCGTATACTTTCGGGAACCCTCCAGCAAGAAGACGTTTTAAATAGAGTTCGTCTGAAATACGTAAAAAGAGATCGCTATCGAGCGCGTTGTGATGAGTCTTAAACGGCTCTGCAGAAGCGCCTCCATAGAGCGGTTGGAGTACTGGCGTCTCGACTTCGATGTATCCCGCTTTATCTAATATGGAGCGAATCTCAGTAATAAGTTTTGCGCGAAGTAAAAAACGATTTCGCACCTCTTCGTTCATAAGGGTGTCGAGATATCGTTTTCGAAAACGATCCTCTACATCAGTGAGGCCGTGCCATTTTTCTGGAAGTGGACGCAGACTTTTTGAGAGCATGGTCCATGTACTTACTTGTACGGTTTTTTCTTCACGCTTAGTTACAAAAAGACTTCCAGTCACTTGCACGAAGTCGCCTATGTCTACGGTATTAAAAAAGAGGTCAAACTCTTTGTCGGAGATGGCTTCTCCTTTTTTTAGAAGAGCTTGAAATTTAGCAGTGCCATCTGAGAAGTGAAAGAAGATAAGTCCGCCTTGGGGGCGGAGTGCGAGAACACGACCTACGAGAGAATATTCATTTTTCTTTGCCTTTGAAAGCTTTTCAAAATTTTTTATTATGGCAGAGAGTTCAAAGTCTTGTTTGGAAGAAATAGGATACGGATTCATCCCCGAGGCTTTGATTGCTTCAAGTTTTACTATTCGAATATTTCTGATTTCGTCAAAAGAGGACATGGGGGGGTTGATGCAGAATAAGAGGAATTGGAATGAATAAGAGGAATTGGAATGAAGAGAATTTAAGTATCTTAGTTCTTCTTATTCGTCTCAATTCTAGCCATTCTTCTTATTCCTATTCAATCCCAATAATCTTATATTCCATTGTACCAGATGGGGTGCTGAAAGAGAACGAATCCCCTTTTTTCTTTCCGACTGCGGCAGAGCCGAGTGGTGACTTTGCAGAAATATAACCTTTGCTTGAATCAACTTCTTCTGATCCTACAATAGTAAATGTCTTAGATTCGGAGTTTGATCCTTTTTTTACCGTAACAACTGAACCGATAGAAACTGATTCAGTATGGTGAGCTGCCACGATAGTCGCAGTCTTGAGAATCATTTCAAGCTTTGCGATGCGGTCCTCTACTGATGCCTGGGTATCTCGTGCTTCGTGGTATTCAGCATTCTCAGAAAGATCCCCAAGACCTTTAGCGTATTCAAGGTTTTCAGCAACCTCTTTACGTCTAACAGTTTTTAGGGTGTTAAGTTCTTTTGTGAACTCATCAAACTTTTCTTTAGTCAAATATTCATGTTCTTCGTTCATATATATTGTGGCCAATTGTAGAGAAAAATAGGTAAAAGTCAACTGGTATAGTTGCAAGCGGCTACCTGCCTGCCGGCAAGGCGGAGTTACTAGATTCTAGTAACTCCCAATCAAATATCATACTTTTTCATTTTGAGTTACTAACAACTAAAAACTAGCATCTAGTTACTGTTGTGTATATTCCGGTGTGTTTACTTTCATCCAGTCAAGAATTTGCCTCATAACGAAAGTGGCTCCTACTAAGTTGTCTCGATGTCCTTTTTCCATCAAGATTGCGAATGCGTATTTTGGATTTTCATAGGGATAATATCCTGTCACCCATGAATTAACTAAAGCTTTTGTGATACCAAGCTCTGCAGTTCCTGTTTTTGCCGCCACATGAAGATCAGAAAAGTTTAATGCTCTTGCAACACTGTCAGTAACACTGAGTCTCATGCCTTCTTGAACAATCTTAAAATATTCTTTTGAAAATGGCAGTGTTACAACTTTGTCATCATTAATAGGATTGTTTAGAAGCACAGTTGGAGTGATGAGCTTACCTCCATTACCCATAGCTGCTACTGCCCGCACAGCTTGTATTACGGTAGTTTGAAACCCATACTGTCCAATTGAACTGTGGTAAGTATTTCCAAGTTTCCAAACTTCTCCATCAAACATTTCAGCTTTCCACTCTGGACTTGGAATAGTGCCCTTTTTCTCTCCAACCATATCGATTCCGGTCATAGAACCAAATCCAAACATTCGAACATATTTTTCTATATTAAGAATTCCGATTCCTTTTTGTTCACCATATCCACCGCCGACTGTATAAAAATATTCGTCAGAAGACACTGCTATTGCCTCTCTCATATCAACCCACCCATGAACTTTCCAATCTCTAAAAATAGTAGGCTGTGAGGGGTTAAAACGATTTGGAATAGTGATAGCACCAACACTGTGAATCTTTTTTTCAGGACTAATAATTCTTTCTTCAAGCACTCCCATCGCTATGAAGGGCTTCATAATTGATCCTGGAACATATAGTCCACTCACAGCTCGGTCAATAAACGGAGTGTCTTTACTGCTCAAAAAAGAAGCGATGGCGGCTCTGTCAGTAGCTTCTGTCATGATATTTTGGTCGTATTGAGGATAACTAGTTATCGCCACGATTTCACCGGTATGAACGTCCATGAGCACTCCTGCCCCGCCAGAAAAGTCTCGGTCGTGAGCGGTACTTTTTATCACTTCGTACATTTTTGCTTGTACTCGTGAGTCCACAGCAAGGGTTATATTATTTCCTGACTTTGGAGGAATAAGTGTGCTTTCTGACTGAACCTCCTCAAGCGCGTCAGTTTCAGTGATTTTGAGACCGTTGGTGCCAGTCAAATCTTCATTGAAATATTCTTCAGCACCATCTTTACCAATAAATACATCATTGTAAAAATTTCCAGCGCTATCTTTTGCGGGATATCTTAAGTATCCAACGAGGTGTGCGAATCCATCCGTTGGTAAATATTTTCGCAGTGAAAACTGACCATCTGGATTAAGGTCATTCCAAGCAAGTGCTATTTTGTTTCTATCGTAGATAATTCCCCGCGGAGCGAAAACAGTCGTATGTCTGAGGTGGTTATTTTCACTACGGATCTCAAAAGCTTCTCCATTCTTTACTTGGAGAGTCCACAGCCTTCCTGAATAGACCACTCCAACAAGTAAGAAAAATATTCCAAGCCAGACAAAGGTTGACCTTGTGATTGGCTTCTCAATTCTGCCTTCAAACTGGTCAGTATCGAATTGTGGGAGATTTGAAGAGTCAAGAAAAATTTCATCTGGGTCAATGCTCACACTAGAAATTCGACGTCTGGAAAATATTTTTTTGTACAAGGAGTTAAGCACGGCACTATTATACACGCTTTCCATGTTGATAGTCACAAACGGAAAGAGTGCGAATTATATTATAACTTTTATGTTTATGACCTGAACATTAAATGCTCTTTTATCCACATTGATATCACAAATGCAAGTGTGCTCCCTAAGAAAAATAGGTGGGTGTTCAGAAAGTTTGACTGTTCAGCACCGTAGAGACCGTCAAGAAATATACCAAGCGCAAATACTTCGTAGGGATTTTTAAAAAACAGTACGAAGCAGATTCCGAGAGATACTGTCATCCACCACGGAAACAAAAAAAGGCTCAGCGATAATAAAACAAGTGCAACAATGCGTTTACGTGTACTATTGTCCATAAATAATCTCTACAAATTTCAAGGAAAAAATATTAGTGAGGTTTGTTAGTCTGATTTTTTTAAAAGAATCACTGTCTGTTTCTTCAATATCCGCCACCCGAGCAAGGGCAAAATCTGGATTACTACTGAGTGTAATCAAATCTCCGATAGCAATATCAAGTTCTCTGGGTGCTGAATATACAAAATTTCCACCCCCAACTCCTTTTATCTGGAGCGGTGTTCCGTTTTTCATAATTCTGCCTTCCGTTATGATTCCTGGACTCGTATACAATGTTGTCTTAGCATTCAGACCAGCGATTTCAGTTACTGTACCGAGAGCAACTGATCCGTAAGTAACCATATCTCCAACCTTAGCAGTGTTGTCTTTAGAAAGCGATATGACGAGAATGTCGTATGGGGACTCAGATGGATGCATGGTGACAGGAACTACCGTACCACTTAGTTTTGAGCGGATTCCAAGAAATTTTCTGAATTCATCATTTTGAGAAATAACGATATCGAATGAAATAAGTTTTTCTATTAGATCTTGATTTTTTTTGTGAAGTCGAGTATTTTCATCAATCAAATTTGCCTTGGTATGAAAAAGTTCACTCTTTGAAAAAACCGACACTACAGCATCTTTAGATTTAGTTATTGGCTTACTTACTGACAATGTAACATGAGTAAAAAAACTTGGAAATATATAGTAAATTCCTAGAACAACAATCACAATACCTAAGGCAATACCAAGTACTCTTTTTCTACTACTCTTTTGTCTAGTTTGTAGTTGGTAGCTCATCTTCGTTTTGAATTAGCACTTCTTTAAAGCCCTCCATATCTTGAAGAATAAGTCCGGTGCCACGAGCTACTGCAGTCAGGGGATCTGCGGCGACATGAACTGGAATCTTAATTTCTTCTTCAAGCAGTTGTGCGAGCCCTTTAATAAGAGCTCCACCTCCAGTCAAATGCATACCTCGATGCATAATATCTGAAAGTATTTCCGGTGGTGTTGTCTCAAGAACTTCACGTGCCCCTTCAATAAGGCTTGCGATTGATTGAGAGATGGCTTCTCTGATATCAGAGTCAGTAATAATTACTTCTCGTGGAAGCCCTGTGACCAAGTCCCTTCCTTTGATTACTGCTTCCATTGGATTCTCTCCAGGAATAATAGCTCCGATTGCAATCTTAATATCTTCTGCGGTTTTTTCTCCAATCAAGATTTTAAACTCACTGCGGATATACGAGATGATATCATTATTGAGCTTATCTCCAGCGATGCGTAAATTTTTTGCTCGCACCACGCCGCCTAAAGAGATCACGGCAATGTCAGTAGTTCCCCCACCAATATCAATGATCATACTTCCAACAGGATCCCTAACAGGCAGACGGATTCCGATTGCCGCTGCCATTGGTTCCTCAACAATGTGAACTTCGCTTGCGCCAGCGTTTCTGGTTGCGTCACGTACAGCACGAATTTCAACATTAGTGATTCCAGAAGGCACTCCTACCACAACTCTCGGACCAAGTAATTTTTTTGTTGTTCTTTGTGCCTTATTGAGAAGGTAGGTAATCATCTCTTCAGTCACTTCAAAATCTGAAATAACTCCGTCCACAAGAGGCTTCAAGGCCATGATATGAGACGGGGTCCTGCCGAGCATCTGCTTTGCTTCAGTGCCGACAGCCACAACGCGTCCTGTTTTTTGATTGACAGCAACGACAGACGGCTCGTTAATGATAACTCCTTGACCATGAACATACACCAAGGTATTTGCAGTACCCAAGTCTATTCCGATATCGTTTGAAAGAAATCGGCGCATTCGTTCGTAATGTTTGTTTTTAGCCATGAGTTGGGAAAAGTTTTGAAATTTCAGAATTTACTATTTGTTCTTGTGACACAACAACTGTTTCACCAGTCCTTCTATTTTTTATTTCAACAGTCTTTGCTTCATTGCCACGATCAGAAACAATAATGTGATATGGAATGCCAATAAGGTCTGCGTCAGCAAATTTTTCTCCCGCCCGCACGTCTCGATCATCCCACAGAGCCTCTCCATTTTTATTCAATAAATTGTAGATTTCTTGTACACGGAAGCGGGTAGCCCCATCTTTTCCCATTAGTTCTATGAGATGAACTTTGAACGGGGCGATACTCTCTGGCCAAACCATACCTTTATCGTCTG
>Ga0105049_10006432_pt1 | contig 13670 bp, 15 predicted proteins | sample MAT06_FD_78087 | JGI IMG/M metagenome (GOLD analysis project Ga0105049, IMG submission 78087) | Freshwater microbial communities from Lake Fryxell liftoff mats and glacier meltwater in Antarctica - MAT-06 | ecosystem: Environmental > Aquatic > Freshwater > Ice > Liftoff microbial mat | place...
TCATTTTCGCGATAACATGGCTCAAATAGCGGGTGCAGCACGTCTCTTGGCCGCACCGGCATCATTCTACATTGATTCTGAACATTACACCGTACACTCTGTGAAGAAAATTAGCGATAGGACTTACGCAAATTGATTGCGCCATCAGAGAGCTTTAGGGTCTGGCAGACCCTAAAGCTCTGGCCAGTGCGTAAGTTCTGTTAGCGATAAATCGAACGTAAAGGCTTTATCAGTAGGATAGATATATGGCTAAATTATTGTGGGGACTACTTTGTGATCGCATTATTGTTGATCGGGAAACAAATGCTACCAGTCATATTGATGTAATCGACAGTATAATTGTAGAAAAGTTTCCTACTGTTCTTTTTCGGGCTGCTCTTGCTTTGATGTGGAAGGCAGAGAGAGAGAACGAAGAATTGCAGATTCGTATTCTTGTCAATTGGCCAGGTGCCACTGAGGCAATAGTTGTCGAGCCAGATAAGTTTCCTTTTGAGGGGCTAACCCATCGTTTCAATCTCACAGTAAATAATATAAAGATAGAAGAAGCAGGAGAATTGAGTTTTGAAGTCAAGCATTTTGTCAATGGTAAATGGAAAAAGGCAGATAAATTTTCCTATCCAATAACACAGATAAAAGAAATGAAATCTACTGAATAGATTTTAGTATTAATTAACCTATTGCTCGATACAGGGATGCGCGTGGGTGAAGTGTGCGGTCTCCATGTGGAAGATGTGAATTTGGAGAACCAACTAGCACACATCACAACCAGCAAGGACGGCGAAGATCGTACAGTCCCGTTTACAGCCGGTTGCGCCAGCATGATTGAAACGTACCTGGCGAATCGGCCAGCCTACAGACCATCGCACATTTTTGTTGGCACACGTGGTCGGCAGATTCAAGGTGCGTTCACTGTGTACGGCGCACGCATTATGATCAGTCGGCGCTGTCGCGAACTTGGCATAGCGCATACGAATCCACATTCGATTCGTCACATGTTCGCGACACGTGCGCTAAATGCTGGTATGCGCGTTGAGGTTGTCAGCAAAATTCTTGGCCACGCCAGCGTCGATTTCACCCTACGTGTGTATGCCAGTCTGTTAATGGAGACTGTGCAGCGCGAATACAATCGGCACTGGATGCCGTAACCTGTCGGGAGTTAGGATTTGCGGTCCAAGAGGTCTGAGGTTCAAATCCTCACGGGGATACTATCAATTGAATCCTTAACCGGATTCGAACGCACCGGAAGGTGTTTGCTCATGACACGATACGTGTCTTTGTAAACATTTTCCGGTGCGTTTTTTATTTCAGCTTTTTTACTCGCCGCTCCGCTACTCGATACTGACACTACCGTAGCGGCTCGCATTTCAATATAAACCAAAGCATCAACACAACGGTGTGATGGATGGTTTGGCACAATTTCCCCCTACATTGCGCGATATCAACATTCGTTCAATAGCGGGCTTGCGATCGTTCTTCGCTAGGCATCTTAATCCAGATAATTGATGGGTCTTGATCCCAAGGATCAAGGCCGGACTAGACCGACTGTGGTAAAATCGATACCAATATTGTTATCGATTGATCGGCACAAGTCGTGTATATGCGCGAAGCTCGATACCTGATTAGGCAAGAATTGGCCCAATTTGGCCGGTAAATGATTTTCGGAGTAGAAATTAAAAAACTCGTGTCGAATTTCGCGCTATCTCATTCGACGTATAAGTAGAGGATAGATTTTCTCTCAATAAATATGTAGCGCAGAAACGTAATGATAACGAGTTAAAAGGAGATTCAACAATGAAAGTCATGGTCCTTGTCAAATCCACCCCTGAAAGCGAAGTAGGCGCGATGCTCAGTACAGAAGAATTTGCCGAAATGGGCGCGTACAACGAAGCGTTGGTCAAAGCCGGTATAATCCTTGCTGGTGAAGGACTGCATCCCAGTGCCAAAGGGGTGCGTATCTATTTCGATGGTAAAGATCGCAAGACCGTAGACGGGCCATTCACCGAAGCCAAAGAGCTAGTAGCCGGGTTTTGGATCTGGCAGGTCAAGTCGATGGAAGAAGCCATTGAATGGGCAAAGCGCTGCCCTGGCCAGGAAGGGGAATTAGAGTTACGACCCGTCTTCGAGATTGAGGATCTGGGCGAAGGATTTACGCCGGAACTGCGCGAGCAGGACGAACGGCTGCGGGCACAATCCCAGACAAACACCACCCTATAAAACAGTTGAACAGCTTTGGGACGCCCTGGATGGGCATGTTATGGTCTGGCTTCGGCTCCGCATACGAAAGTAACGCATGACAACACCTACGATCCAACGCACGATAGACGCGGTCTGGCGCATCGAATCAGCCAAGCTGATTGCGGCGCTCACTCGGCTTGTCAATGATGTTGGGGTGGCCGAAGATCTGGCACAAGAAGCCCTTGTGGCCGCGCTGGAACAGTGGCCCACCGAGGGCCTTCCGGACAAGCCAGCGGCTTGGCTCATGACTGTTGCCAAGCGGCGCGCCATTGATCGAATTCGACGTGATCAGATGGCGCAACGTAAATATGCGGAATGGGGTCGCCAGCTGGAATTGGAAGCGGAAGATGGGGTGACAGCGCTCGAACGCGCAGGTAGCGATGAGGTTGAGGATGATCTGCTGCGCCTCATCTTCATCGCTTGTCATCCTGTGCTGGCGACCGAAGTGCGGGTATCGCTGACATTGCGGCTGCTGGGTGGCTTGACCACGGAAGAGATTGCCCGCGCTTTTCTGGTACCAACGCCCACCATTGCGCAGCGCATCACCGCGCCAAACGAACGCTTGCTGTCGCACAGATTCCTTTCGTAGTGTCCCAAGAAAATGAACGGTTGGCGCGCCTCTCCTCTGTGTTGGAAGTGATCTATCTCATCTTCAACGAGGGGTACGCCGCCACCACAGGCGATAGTTGGGTTCGCCCTATGCTGTGTGAGGAAGCGTTGCGGCTGGGGCGAATCCTGGCGGAGTTGACGCCGCAGGAGCCGGAAGTGCATGGCCTAGTTGCGCTCATGGAGATCCAGGCATCTCGCCTGCGGGCGCGGGTAGGAGCCGCCGGGGAACCCATTCTCCTGCTAGACCAAAACCGTGCCCAGTGGAATCGCCTGTTGATCAATCGTGGGCTGGCTGCGCTGGCGCGGGCCGAAAAGCTGGGGGGTGCGCTTGGCCCCTATACATTGCAGGCCGCCATTGCCGCTTGTCATGGCCGCGCGCGTACCGCCGAAGAGACAGATTGGGACCAGATTGCGGCGCTCTATGATGCCCTGGCGCAACTGGTCCCGTCGCCGATTGTTGAATTGAATCGCGCCGTGGCGCTGGCAATGGCCTATGGCCCAGCCGTTGGGTTGGCGTTAGTCGATTTGCTACGGGCCGAGCCATCGTTGGCTACCTATCACCTGCTGCCCAGTGTACGCGGCGATCTGCTGACCCGCTTGGCGCGTTTTGAGGAGGCCGCGGCTGAATTTGTGCGAGCAGCCGCACTGACGCAGAATGAACGCGAGCGCGAATTTCTGCTCCACCGCGCGCACACGGCCCGCCGTCCAAAAGTACAACTGTGAAGTTCTAGCAAGGGGTTTGGGCATCAAAATTCCAGCAACAAAAAGCGCGACTGGCATTGACGCCAGTCGCGCTTTTTGTTGCTGGGAACACCTCATCCATGATGCTCAGATTTTCTTTTGGGACACCAATTGCCGCATAGAATTTCACGGTTGTACTTTTGATCTAGGGAGCCATTGTGTCGTTTGAACGAATTGTTATATAGCTTGTGTGAGATGGATCGGGAAGCCCGTTGGCCGTTTTATAGCCGTGTACTTTCTTTACCCGATGCGCAGCGATGCGATGTCACTCAAGAGGAATGCGCTGAGGGCATCGAGCGCCGGCTGTGTGCCCTCTACCACAAGAGAAACTTCGCTTGTGGTGGGGGGCGGCTCCACCGGGGGAACCGCGGCGCCCGGTGCGCGCCCGGTACAAACCCCACTGTGGCATACCTGAAGCGCATAGAGCGTGACCTCGGCATAGTCGGCTTGACCATTCGGCAGCTTGGTAACAATGCCACCGGCTTGGTTGTAGGAACCCGCTTTGAAATAGCAGCCACGGAGTTTCTTGGTCTGTGTATAGGCCACCGGCTGGCCGTTGTAGGTATAGGTTATTTTCCCGCCAGACACCTGGAACCCTACGCGAAACTTGGTGCCTAGTCGATAGCTATCGGTGACTTTGTACCCCTCCGATTTGTCACCATCGGTAATCCATAGACTCGCAATACTGCGGTCGCCACTGGTGTTGCCGACTAGGCGGAAAACCGTAACGTCATCGTCTTCGTCGTGAATTTGCCCCACCACAACGACAGGCTTACTGCCGATTGGGAGGACACCAACCATCTGCTCAATTTCCATCGAATGTGTGCCCGTGGTGGATGACCAGGCGGCCTCGTCTTTGCCATCGCTGCTCATCTCGCGCAATTCAGAACGCGGATTCTTGGAGTTCTTGGTCGTTGCCCCGTCTGTGCGCGCTTTAAAAACCACTCCGTCCTTGGCATCATTCAAATGAAACCACTCGCTAGCGTAGGTCCGCAACTCCGGCACTTTCACAGTGTCCGGTGTAGCCTTACCTTTGCTGGGTAGCGTGATGTACCAGCCCTGTGAAGCAACTAAATCCATTGGATATGTGTAAGCCATGTTAATTTTCCCTTGGTGTCAACGAAAGCACGGTGTGAGAATCACCTTTGTCAAACGTTACCTGTACAGTGTGTGTTCCGTACCGTGTGTCCCGCGACGAAACGAAAGCGCCACCCGCATTGACGCAGGTGGCGCTTTTGTCTATATTTCGGTACACAGAGCGGCCAATCATCTAGCAACGGTTATACGATCAGCGATGATTGTATAACTCAATCTGCCACCGCCATTCCGAATGATCGGCGGCGTGCCACCACTGTTTTAGTATCCCTACTTCACCCCCTGGGAGCAAGACCAGGTGATCAATATCATCTAGGGTAGGCCATATATCCTGGCGGATTATCTGATCCTCGCGGCGTAGCAAACGCGTGATTGGCGTATCGTCTGTGCTTGCAAGGTCTTTGCCCATTGCTACCAGCTGGTTATCGTCTTGGCGCACAGTCACCGTCAACACCGGCGGCGCGGCATGAACGAGCATCACTTGGGTGCTGTCGGCAATGCGCCCGCGGGCAAAAGCGATGCCGGTTGCGCCGGCCTTGGGATACCACAAATCCCAAACTTCCATTGGCTGAGCTGCCATAGATCCCTTCTTTCATCATTTACATAATCGGTCATTAGTCACATCATGACTTGGCTAGGCGGCTCTGGCGGCTGTTTTCTCCTGTCCAGAACGTAATAAAAGCCACCCGCCGATGATCATCGCTGCACCCCAAACCAGAAAGCCGATGTCCCAATAAATCCATTGGGATTGGGGTACTGTTTCATTGACATGATGGATACCCAGGATCTGATGATCCACGATTCCCTCGACTACATTGAAAATACCAAATCCTAAAAGCATGGAACCCAGCAACATTTTGCCCGACCATTTGCTATGGGGACGCCGGGCCGCGCGCCATAGAATAGCCAGACCGATAGCAACAAACACATAAGTCACGGCATGAAAAAGGCCATCCAGAAGGGTATTGAACTGTAAATTACTGACACTGTTCGCTGGATAACCAGCACTTGTTACCATATGATGCCACTGAAGAATCTGGTGTAGCACAATTCCATCGAAGAAACCACCAAGCCCAAGCCCTAGCCAGATCCCTGCTGCAGTGGGAAAGCCGCGTCCATTCGGTTCACTACCTTTTGCTTCTGTCATTTCAACCTGTCTCTATGCATGGCTACTAATCTACTATTTATTTGCTATGCGGATTTTCTGTGTGTGAAAGTCAGCTTATCTAACTATGCCGCTGTTTACTGTGGTCAATCCCACGAATGCGCAAAGTCTAGCAAGCGGCCCGCTAACAAGCGCCCGATGTTTGATTGCTTACCTGACTGCGTGTATAATTAGGGTGTACACCATCCCCAACCCATGCACAGAGGTATAGATGTAAGTCCCACCAACATTGCTGCTTACAACGAAGTTATATCGACCACGGGCCGATGACAACTGGGTGGCGCGTCCTGCCCTCCTCGCCCGTTTGAACGCGGGCTTACGCCATAAACTTACGCTCGTTTCTGCGCCACCTGGCTTTGGCAAGAGCACACTGGTCAGCCAATGGTTGGATCATGTGGGCTTGCATGCGGCGAGCGCCAAGCAAAAAGTCGATGTCCACCAGCAAAAATCTTGTTGGCTCTCGTTGGATGAAGGCGACAACCAACTTGTCCAATTTCTGCGCTATCTGATTGTGGCCATACGCACCTGTGAACCAGAGGCGTGCCCCACCACCCAGAGCCTATTGGGCGCGGCCCAACTGCCAGGCGTAGACTATCTGGCCGACATCCTGGTCAGCGAACTGAGTGTGCTCGCCGCGGAACTGGTGCTCGTCCTCGACGATTATCACCTGATCCGCGCCAACGAGGTACATCAGGTGCTGCGCCATCTGCTGCGTTATTTGCCGCCGCGGCTACATTTGGTAATCCTTTCGCGCAGCGACCCGCCGCTGCACTTGGGCCGCTTGCGGATCGAGCAACAGATCACCGAGCTACGTGCCGGCGATCTACGTTTTGCGGTTGAGGAAACGCGCTGCTTTCTAAATCGCCGGCTCGGCCAATCATTGGACGACGATGTGCTGACCCTGCTCCATGCCCGCACCGAGGGTTGGATCACGGCGCTACAATTGTCCAGCATTGCCCTGCAGAGCCAGGACCCCCATCAATTCTTGGGCCACTTTCGCGGCAATGATCGGCTGCTGGTCGGCTATCTAGTCGAGGAGGTGATGGAACACCTTTCTGCGTCAGAGCGCACCTTTTTATTGCGCACCGCGATTGTCGATCGTTTTTGCGCGCCGCTGGCCGACGCGCTGTTGGCCGACTGCCCGCCACCGCTCTCTAGCCAGGCGCTGATCGCCCAATTGGAAGCGCAAAATCTCTTTGTCATTCCGCTGGACCAGACTGGTGACTGGTTGCGCTACCATGATCTCTTCCGCGATTTTCTGCGTCACCAACTCCAGCGTACAGAGTCACCAGCGAATTTGGCGCGTCTGCACCAAGTGGCTAGTGGCTGGTATGCCCGTGTGGGGCTGATTGACGATGCGCTGCGTCACGCGCTCGCTGCCGGGGATGAAAGCGTCGCGGCCGAGTTGCTCATTAGCCAATTCCATGCGATGCTGGATCAGCAGCTACCGGCCCCCACGTTAATGCGCTGGCTCGCGCTCTTTCCGCCAGCGACGATCCAGGCGCAGCCGGGATTGCTCTTCGCACAGCTCTGCTTATCGGCATTTGGCATTGGTCCTGCCACACCATCGGCGCGGCTTGCAGACATTGAAGCCATGATCCAGCAGGATCCGACCCTGTCCGCCACTCGTCGTCAAGCACTTTTGGCCGATTTGGTTTGTGGCGTGTAAACTACTCACTACCGGCTACTGCATCGCTACTAGCATCAGATTTTTCCGCAGGCGGATCGGGCAGGGTGGAGACAGCTGTAGGGCGCGGTGTGACGATAGCAAGCTTGCGACTTTGTGCCATCTCGCGCAGCGCGAGTTCAATAATTTCTATTTCACTCATATCAAATTCTTTTGACATGAGTTGCAGGAGCGATTTCGCACCGGATGTAAGAAATGCGGATTGGTTCTCTGGTGGCATAGTGAGCTTTCTTGGGAGTCTGTATAAACCTCTGTATAAACCAACGAAGCAAGATTGAGCATAACCCGCAGTGCGTCTGTGTTCTGTAGGATAGCAGGGGTTTGAGGAAATTGATTAATTCGTATAGCAGTATTTGGCCCTGTGTATAGGCCAAAAGTCTCCTTCATGGCCACAATGATACTCTCCCCTCCGTTTCTTGCTGATTGTTTACTGCCATTGAAAGGACCGCGCTGGAGTAGGCTTGTGAATTATTGCGCAGACGTGTGATAAATTGCTCAGACAGGTTGCTTGTGTTACACTGTTTGTGAATGAATCAACAAGCGTATTGTTCGTTGTGCTAATGGTTTATTGCCAGTTGTGCCCGCGCTTGGTTGTCGAATTTGCTCTACTGGTACATGAGTAACTAGCACAATATATCTAAGTATACCTAAATTCTACCATTTACAGTGCGTGTGGAGGTATGGATGAATTCCCTTGCACCCTATAGTCGTTTCTCGGTGATTGCAAGTTTGCTATTGACCTGCGCCATGTTGATTGTCGCCGGTTGTGCACCCAATACAGCGGGTGAGATCATTTCGCCAGATTTGGGCCCAAAGTTGGTTTTGGCACAGTCGTCTGGTAATGTGTCGGCAGAACCCACGGCAGTTCCGCCCAAATTAGCGGAATTAGCGCCGGATCAGATCTTTGCTGGCGTGCCAGATGATGTACGACAGACGATTGATAACGCCGATATTGTCGCGGCAGAAACAATCGCGCTCCAGTATGGATGCATTGGCTGCCACGCCGTGGATCCAGCTGAAGTAAAGACGGGCCCTACCTGGCACAATGTGGGTGATGCGTCGATCACGCGTGTCGCTACCGAGAGCCCGGCCCTCTATCTTTATCAGAGCATTGTTGATCCGAATGCCTTTGTCACACCGGGCTATCAGGGCAATATTATGCCGCAAAATTTTAGGGATACTATGACTGCCCAAGAAATTGGTGATATGGTTGCCTACTTGTTGCAACAAAATGGTCAGTAAGACTGGCTGGCTTACGCGTTGAGATCGTAAAGAAATTGTTGCAAGTCAGATAAGTCATTTGTTTGGTCCTGAAAAGGGTACGTGATCGTAGATCACGTACCCTTTTTTGCCTGGGGATGTGGCTGCTGGGCAATAAATTGTTTGTATGGCGTTATTTCGACTTTCCGCCCAGGCACTGTGTAATGCTATAATAGCGGTATGGCACGTGAACAAATTTCCCCGGCTGTTATAGAGCGCCGCTGTCCCAGTTGTGGCACACGGGTGGCGCGTGATGCAGAGAGCTGCTTTATGTGTGGGCATGACCTACGCGTTTCGCCGCGCCGTGCTCGCGGTGTCTCGCTGGTTGATGCGATCCTGGTCCTGGCCGTGGTGTCGGTTTTGGTGGTGTGGTGGCAGGTGGGTAGTCGCCCTGTTCCAGAAACGACTGGCGTCGCCAATCAAGCCATTTTGCCGGGGAATGTGCCGCTGCTGAGTGAAACGGGTCCGATCACCACTACGGTAGAAATAACACCGACAGCCACCATCACTGCGGCGGCGGCCAGTTATGTACGCCACCAGGTCATTACCGGCGAAGCGTTGTTGTCAATTGCTGGCCAATATGGCGTTTCGGTCGATGACATCAAGGTTGCAAACAATTTAAGCGATGAGTTGATTCGCGCTGGCGATGTGTTGATTATTCCGGTGGTTGGCCCAGCCGCCGAAACCTCGCTGAATCGTGCCCCGGCCTCACGCTTTCAATATACGGTGCAGTCCGGTGACACCATTGTCTCGATTGCCGTCAATTTTGGCAGCACTGTCGAAGACATTTTGGCCGTCAACAATCGGTCGGCAAGTGATATTATTCGCCCTGGCGATGTTTTGGTCGTGCCCCTGCGCCAGACACCCACCGAAGTGATTGAAAGTGCGGCTCCGGCCACCGCCGGCGTCGTTGCCGTCGCCCAAGATCCAAGTAATGCTGCAACCGTCTATGTGGAGCCACGCCTGATGGGGCCGCCCAATGGTGTCACAATCCTGCTGGAAGAAGCGGTGCTCTTCCGTTGGATCAGTGTAGATGTGTTGGCCCCCAACGAGTGGTATGTCTTGCTGCTTTATCCCGAAGGTGATGCAGCGCAAAGTCTGCCAAGCACCTGGACAAAATCGACGAGCTTTCGGCTTGACCCTGAATTTGCACCGGCAGCAGGGCAGAAGGCAAGCTACGCATGGCAGGTTTCCGTGGCCCGCGTGACAACTGATGCCAATGGGCAGATGATTCTGGAAGCAGCCAGCCCGCCCAGTGAAGTACGCCGCTTCACCTGGCAGTAAAGTGACAATAAAGAGGTCGCGGCGGCCTGTCAATTATCTTCTCGCTTCCCATATGCATCTGTAACACGGACATGTTTTCGTTCAAACCGACTGTACAATTTTTTCGCGGCTGCGGCATGCTTCCCCACTGGGTCTGATATCCGGTTATGTCCAGTCGCTATTACACCTTATTAGTTGATAAACGAACCAGTCTATTGCGCTACCAATCAAATCAAGAGGACCTATGCAACCACAGAACAAAAAATTATCACGCCGTCAATTTCTCCAAATTTCGAGTACAGGTGTCGCCACCGCGCTGCTGTTGACCGCTTGCCCTACCCCCGCCGCAAGCCCAGCCACCGACGGCGAGGCCGCGGCCGGCAGTGCGCCTGGCGCAGAAGGCACGACCTTAAGCGTGATGGCTTTTGGTGAGGCCGACCGACCCGCCTTTGCCGCACTGGCGGATGCCTACATGGTGCAACATCCCGAAGTCCAGATCGATGCCATTTTCTTGCCCAATGATGAAAGTTACTATGCCGCACTGCAAACCCAATATGCGGGCGGTAGCAATCCGAGTATTGCTTCTATGCAGGGCTGGGGCTATCAGCTCTTTGCTGATAACGCGGTCCTTGTCGGGGTCAATGCGCTGCGTGAACGCGATGATTTCAACTATGCGTGGGCCGACAGCGAAGCCGTGCGTCAATATACGGTGCGCAAAGAGGACACCTATCTTATTCCCACGCAGATGGCGTCGATGGTCATGTTCTATGCCAAAGCGCCCTTTGACGAGGCTGGTATCCCCTATCCGACTGATGAGTGGACTTTTGACGAATTTGTCGAGATTGCGCAAAAACTGACCAAGACCGACGGTGATAAGAAGCAGTGGGGCTATCAGGCCAACGGCAACTGGTTCCGTGATATTCATTGGATGCGCGGCACGGGTAGCCAGGAATTTGATACATTGGTGGACCCTCACACCTCTCAATTCAATCAGCCTGAGCTCGTCGAAATTGTCCAGCTAATTGCCAGTGACTTCTATCACACCATGGGCATTAGCCCGAAACCTGCCGATACCGATGCCGGTTCTGGTGGGATCGAAGCCGGTCAATCGGCCATGAAGTATGAAGGCCCGTGGTGGTTCCCACGCATGGTCACGCCCCAATTGCGCGACCAAGGCGCCGCTGTCGAGTTTGACGTGGTGCTGATGCCCAAGCAAGCCGATGGCAATCGTCCCCATCGCGGCTGGGCCGAGGGTGTGGTGATCTTTAACAACGCGCCGCTGGACCCCGCATGGGATCTGGTGAAATATATGTGTGGCGAAGAGGGCCAAAAGACCTTTGCTCAGATCACTGGCCGCGTGCCCAACAATGTTGCATTGGTCGAGAGCTTCTGGGCGCCCCTGGTACAGGAAAATCATGGCCTGACCAACACGCAAGCCTTTATCACTGCCTTTAGTAAGGGCGAAGCCGACGTGATCAGTGGCATGCCGCGCTCTCAATTCTGGAATGAAGTCGTCAAGCCCGTGGGCTGGGATGCGCTCATGGCGGGTACTGCTTCTGCCGCCGATGTGCTGCCGCTGGTTGATGAAGGTGTGCAGAAGTTGCTAGACGATTACTGGGCCAGCGTTGCTTGATCTAACAAGCGGATATGGCATCAAGACTTTACCCCTTGTCTAGTTTGGATAAAGTGTAAAGTCTTGACGCTTCGTTTCCTTGATCAGCAGCGCGCCCTGCCTGCCGTACAGCAACCAAAGGTGTTAGATACTCCATGACGACAGCCAATCTATCCACCAAGCGAAGTGCCCCGTTTCGGCGGCGCGAAATCTGGGAAGGCTATCTGTTTGCCGCGCCATTTCTGATTGGCTTCCTGGTCTTTGTCGCCTTTCCCATGGGGTGGGCGTTGGTGCTCAACTTTCAAAGCTATAATCTGCTTTCGCCGCCGCGTTGGGTGGGCATGGACAACCTGACGCAGGTGGGTGCGGATCCCAAAGTCTGGCAATCGCTCTGGAACACGGCTTATTATGCGTTTGCCAGTGTGCCTTTACAACTAGCACTGGCCTTTGTCTGTGCGGTATTGCTCAATCAACCCATTCGTGGCCGTAACTTCTATCGCACGGCACTCTACATGCCAGTGATTGTGCCCATTGTCGTCAGTGCGTTTATCTGGCAGCGCGCCTATCACCCCGACTTTGGGATTATCAATGAAGTCATCAGTTGGTTTGGCTTTGCGCCGCGGGCCTGGCTCTTTGAACCGGCACTGGCGATTCCGGCCTTTGTCTTTATGCGCATCTGGGTTATGGGCACGCAAATGGTGATCTTCCTGGCTGGGCTGCAAAATGTGCCGGTTGTCCTCTTGGAAGCAGCGGCATTGGATGGGGCGGGCGCGTGGCGCAAGTTTTGGAATGTCACCGTACCGATCATGACGCCGGTGATCTTTTTCAATCTGATCGTCGGTATTATTGGCAACTTTCAGGTCTTTGCGCCGGCCTTGATCATGACCAAGGGTGGGCCACAAGATGCTACCCTCTTTATGGTGCTTTATATCTATCGTAACGCTTTTGAATATAGCAAACTAGGCTATGCGGCAGCGCTCTCGTGGGTACTGTTTGTGGTGATTATTCTGCTGACGATTGTGCAATTCCGATTCTCTGGCCGCTGGGTCTATTACGAAAACGACTAGGATGGAAACAACAATTCGCTCTTCGCAATTTGCCGAGGCCGCCGCCCACGCCGCCGCCCAGAAACGCCAACGCGCGCGCAACAGTTGGTTCAGCCGCATGGGGGTGCATCTATTGCTGCTGCTGCTCTCGATCATGTCGCTGGTGCCAGTGCTGTGGATGATCTCCTCTTCGCTCAAAGCATCGACCGAGATTTTTGTGACGCCGATCGAGTGGCTGCCGCGCACGCCGCGCTGGGAAAACTATCCAGCAATCTTTGCGCGTGCGCCGATCATGCTCTATTTCTGGAACACCATGATTATCTGTGTGTTTTCAGTGTTGGGGGTACTCCTTTCTTCGTCACTCGTAGCCTTTAGTTTTAGCCGCTTGCGCTGGCCGGGGCGCAATTTCTTTTTTGGCTTATTGCTGGCGACCATGATGTTGCCCGGCATTATTTTGATCGTGCCGCGCTTTCTCATGTTCAGCTATATTTTTCGCTGGCCAGGGCCGTGGATTGGCTCCTTTTTACCCTTGATTGTACCCATGTTTTTCGCCACCAATGGCATCTATGTTTTTCTGATTCGCCAATTTTTCCTGGGTATCCCGGTAGAATTAGAGGACGCTGCGCGCATGGATGGGGCCAACAGCCTGCGCATTCTCTGGCAGATCTTTATCCCGCTGAGCAAACCGGTGATGATCGCGGTGGTGATTCTCACGTTCATGCAGGTGTACAATGAATTTTTGGAACCACTGGTCTATCTCAAGCCGACCACCTGGACGCTGGCCGTTGGTATCCGCGCCATGAACGACGCGGCCTATGCCACCAGTTGGGAATTGGTCTTTGCCACCGGCACCTTTATGTTGGCTCCTATGGTGATCATTTTCTTTGCTGCCCAGCGCTATTTTGTCGAAGGGGTTACCCTCAGTGGCTTCGGTGGCCGCTAACAAATGTGTGTCGA
>Ga0105049_10006433_pt1 | contig 13670 bp, 11 predicted proteins | sample MAT06_FD_78087 | JGI IMG/M metagenome (GOLD analysis project Ga0105049, IMG submission 78087) | Freshwater microbial communities from Lake Fryxell liftoff mats and glacier meltwater in Antarctica - MAT-06 | ecosystem: Environmental > Aquatic > Freshwater > Ice > Liftoff microbial mat | place...
AACATTAGGCACTGTCGGTGTTTAGGCCGCGTGCTGAAGAATGATTTTGGCCGCTCGAAAAGTCCGACCCACCGAGAAGGAGTGCATTTGGTGGAGCGGCCGCGTCACTACATCGGCAATTATGCCTCTGTGCCGCGCCACTGTCAAGGGCTTGACAGCGGCACTTCGGGTTCAGTGACACCCCGTTGTCGCACCCCCCGCCGGAACGCCATGGTGCGCACCGGAGTTAGGCGCCAACCGACACCGGGACATTTTTCGTCAAATCCGTCCTGCGGGCTTTTGCCGGGAGCGATGACGATTCGCACAACATCGGTCAAGCGATGATGCGAACAGCGAAAATGGAACGTGTGAGGCATTATCGCGAAACTGTATCAACAGTCTGGCATAGACCAGACTGTTGATACAACGTCACAGTTGTTCTTGTACACAAAAGAATCATACGTCGCCGGCACGTTCCGGCCGCAGGGATCGAACCCACGTCCCGGCCTTCCACATCTCGCTTTCGGAGATCGCCTTCAATTCCTTTTCGAGCTGCTCGCGGTAGTCCGGCCGGCTGTTCGCCTCCAGCACCCGGCGCGTCTCTTCGCCCGTTTCGACCGATTGGTACAAGCGCTCGAACACGGGCTTCGAGGCATCGCGGAACTTGCTGAACCAGTCGAGTGCGCCGCGCTGTGCGGTGGTGCTACAGTTGGCGTACATCCAGTCCATCCCCTTCTCGGCGATGAGCGGATAGAGGCTCTGCGTCGCTTCTTCGACCGTCTCGTTGAAGGCTTCGCTCGGGCTGTGGCCGTGTTCGCGGAGCACTTCGTACTGCGCGAGCCAGAGGCCGTAGATGGCGCCCATGAGCACGCCGCGCTCGCCCGTCAGGTCGCTGAAGACTTCCTTCTGGAAGGTCGTCTCGAACAGGTACCCGGAGCCGATGGCGACGCCGAGCGCCAGGCAGCGCTCGCGCGCTTTCCCCGTGGCATCTTGGTGAATCGCGAAGCTGCTGTTGATGCCGCGGCCTTCCAGGAACAACCGGCGGACCGTCGTGCCCGAGCCTTTCGGGGCGCACAGGATCACGTCGATATCGGCCGGGGGGATCACGTGCGTTTGGTCTTTGTAAACGATGCTGAAACCGTGGCTGAAATAGAGTGCCTTGCCCGCCGTGAGGTGCGGCTTGATCTTCGGCCACATGTCCTTCTGCCCGGCGTCCGAAAGCAGGTACTGGATGACCGTGCCTTTCGCCGCGGCGGTCTCCGGATCGAACAGCGTCTCGCCCGGCACCCAGCCGTCTTCGAGGCAGAGATCGTAGGCTTTGCCGCCGGTGCGCTGGCCGACGATGACCTTCACGCCGTTGTCGCGCATGTTCAGCGATTGGCCGCGCCCCTGCACGCCGTAGCCGATGACGGCGACGGTTTCGTCCTTGAGGATTTCTTTGACCTTCGCCGGCGGGTAGTCGCCGCGCTCGACGGCGGTCTCGTGGTTACCGTTCAGGTGCAGTTCTTTCATCGCGTATCCTCGGGGAGTGTTCGGGAGGTGTTAAGATACGCGCGAAGTATCTTCGCGTCAAGATTCTTGACGCGAAGATACTTGGGGGCTATGGTGTACGGATGAAAACATCGCCCGACGCCATCGACGGATTGCTCGGCGCGTGGAAAACCGCGCGGCCCGATCTCGACCCGAGTCCGCTGGCGCTCGTCGGCCGCGTGATCGTGCTGGCCGAGCACCTCGAGCGCTCCGTCGAGGCCGCGCTCGCGAAGCACGGCTTGGCCCTCGGGCAGTTCGACATTCTCGCGACGCTCCGCCGGCAAGGGCCGCGCGGCGCACTCGCGCCGTCCCAGTTGTTGCAGAGCGTGATGCTGTCGTCCGGCGGCATGACGAACCGGCTCGACAAGCTCGAAGCGGCGGGGTGGATCGTCCGCCGGCAGGACCCCGACGACCGCCGCGGCGTCGTGGTCGAACTCACGGCGAAGGGATGCAAACTGATCGACGCGGCGACGGCGACCCGGTTCGCCGAAGCGGCCGCGTCGCTCCCCGATATGTCGGCGAAGGAAAAGCAAGTACTGGCCGGTCTGCTTCGGCGCTGGCTGAACGGAATCGCAGATTCCACTTGAAACGTGCGCCGGGGGCACTAAATTTCGTGTAAGGCCGGGGTGGCGGAATTGGCAGACGCGCCAGCTTGAGGTGCTGGTCCTCGCAAGGGGGTGCAGGTTCAAGTCCTGTCCTCGGCATTCGATTCGGCGGTGCGCGCACCGCCCCATTTCGCACCGGTTTTTCCCGCGAACACTTTGAGTATTTCAATCCATCGCAATCCGCCGATGGTACTCCCTCGTCGTATCTTTTGAATCAGGTGCCAACGGGCGCCGTGACCCCTCCGTTTTCGCACTCGGGAGCAATTCATGCGCCGCATCGTTTTCGCCAGTCTGGCCGCCGCTTCATTGGCCATCGCCGCCGAACCGGCGATGGGCCTGCGGATCGCCGTCCAGAACTTTTCGACTTCGCAGAAGGTCGCCCAGTCGGAAGTCGTCGTCACGGGCAAGGTCACGAGCCTCGAAAAAGAAACCGTCGATCTGCCGCAGTATCCGGGCGATAAGAACAAAGTCGCCTTCACGGTCGCCGTGATCAAAGTCGAATCGAGCCTCGCCGGCGCGAAGAACGTCACGCACATCAAAGTCGCGTTCTCGGCCCAACCGGGCGGCGAGCAACCGGGCATCGATCTGCCGATCAAAGGCCGGCCGATCCGTCCGGGCGGCGGCTTCGGGCCGATCCAATTGACCGAAGGCCAAGAAGGGATCTTCTTCCTCGCTAAGCACCCCGGCTCAGACTCGTACTACGCCGTGCAACAGGGCTACACGCCGATCGCCGCCAAGGCCGAGAACTACAAAGACGAACTCGCGAAGATCAAGACCATCGTCGATGCCCTCGCCGATCCGGTGAAGGCCCTCAAGGCCGAGAAGCTCGACGCCCGCCTGACGGCCACCGCGGCCATCGTCGGCAAGTACCGCTCGAACCCGACGGGCCAATTGGTCGAAGTGGCGATTCCGGCCGAAGAAACCAAGCTCATTATGAAGACCCTGCTCGAAGCCGATTGGGCCGTCGCCGACATGCCGCCCCCCGGCTTCGACTACCAGTCGTCCCCGAATACCATCGCCTCGATGATCGGCATTTACCCCGGCGCCCACGGTATCCCGCAAATTCAAATCAAACCGGGCGATACCGAAGGCTATTCCGTCAAAATGAAAGCGGCCATTACGGCTTGGTACGCCAAGAGCGGAGACAAGTTCGAGATCAAGAAGTTCGTCGCCAAGGATAAGAAATAGTGGTCTGTGAACGGTGCCAGTCAAAAAGAAAGCCCGAGCAATTGCTCGGGCTTTCTTTCTTTCAGGCCACCGGCCACTGTATTCAGCCCGCAGGTTTGCTCACGTCGATGACGATTTCGGGTCCGTCGATAGTCACGTGCCGTTCGATCTTCGATTTCTCACGGCCGAATTTGCCGCCGAACAAATCCGGTGTGCCCATCATCCCCGGCATGGCGTTGGGCCTGTCGAGGAACACTTTGTATTTGCCCGGTTTGATGCCTTTCCCGTCGTGCCCTGTAATCTTGAACGCGCCGGTTTCCGCGTTCACTTGGGCGATGAACAGGTCGCCGCCCTCGGCCGGACTGAACTGGACTTCCAAACTCGCATTCGGCGCGTCGGCCCCCGCTGGCGGGGCGGTCGCTTGGCCGGCTTTGCCTGTGGGCGCCGCAGCGGTATAGGGCTTGGCCCCATCCACGATTTTACCTTTCACGATGGCTTTGGGCGAATCGCTCGAGTTCGAGCAGCCGATGGCCGCGAACGCGACGGTCGCCCCGAGCAAGATCCACTGGCGGATCATGGCGGATACTCCGGGGAGAGGAAAAGAGAAAGACCGAGCGACGGCTGTCGGCTCGGTCTCCGGGGGAATCGGCGGTGAATTAGAAGTCGTTGAGCGTGAGGCCGTCGTTTCGGGTGCCCAAGCGCAGGAAGGTCGTGGCGTCGACCGAGTAGCGGATGAACTTCACGGAGCCATCGCACAGGCTGGCCATGAACCCGCCGGTGTGCGAAGAGCCGAAGCGGAGATTGCCGTCGCCGGTGCGGGGGTCGGGCAGTGGGAGCCGGCTGGTGAAGCGGATGACGTCGTGATCCCAGCCGGAGGTGTAGCCTTCGTTGTCGTCCCCTTGGAAGTTGCCGAGCAAGGCCGTGTTCAACCGCTTGTCGCCCGCGAAGATGGTGTTCGAGGTTCCGTCGGTGATAGCCAAAAGGGTAATCATGTTCCTTTGATTGAGCGCGTTGTAGACCACCGAGCCGTTGGCGCCTTCGTTGCCGCCGTTGCCGGCGTAGTCGGTTTGGGCATGGCCGTAATTACCGGCCGGCCCGTACCAAGCGTTGGTCGTGAAAGCGATCGGCGAGCGGCGGCTCGGACAGAAGAACGTCTTCACCGGCGTGCTGATGACTTGGATCTGCGCAGCGGCGATCGTCGTCTGACCCGAGCCTTTAAACAGGTTGTCTTGCTCGATGTACGGCAGGACTTGGAAGCCCCAACCGGCCCGTTGCGCGGAGCCGACGGCCGGGGAACCGACGCTGATGTAGTCCGGGGCGAAGAACCAACCCTCGCCGCCGTGCGGCAAGAATCCTTGCGCGTCGTGGTGACCGTGCGCGGCGAGCGCCAGTTGCTTCAGGTTGTTGCTGCACTGCATGCGGGCCGCGGCTTCGCGCACCTTTTGCACGGCCGGGAGTAGCAGGCCGATGAGGATCGCGATAATCGCGATGACGACCAGGAGTTCGATGAGGGTGAAGGCACCCCGGCGACGATCCCGGAACTGGGAGAGAACCATGGCAAACCTCGAGCGAAAGGAGAGAAAATGAAACCATCCACACTGCGCGACATGCGACGAACACTCCCCTTGTAAAGAAGTTTCGCAGTGGTGTCGAGTATTTTTCTACTCTTTTGTGAAAGAAATGTGAGCCGGTGTCGGAACCTAGCGTTACCCGCGGTGCTGTCGCGTTGCGAATCGAGCCGGTTCTGTTGTCGAATTCAGGCCTGCGCTCACCATTTTCATTTGACTCGTTCCCCCGGCGCCCTAACTTTCGGCGGGCCGCAAAAGCGTTGCGACTCGGCCCCCATGCTTGTCGGAGTCAACCCCCTAATGGCTCACCCGGATACGATTCCCGATCCGCACCCGTCGATCTCGGCTGCGGAATTGCGGCGCCGCTTACTGTCTTCGACACCGCCGCCCGCTTCTGCGCAGCGAGCGACCCTCGATCTGGGAACACTTGCGGCCCCTCCGAAGCCGCAGTCCGGACCGCAGCGCAACAGCGGCATCATTCGCCTGACGATGCCCGGAGTGAACGGCCCCGTGGCGGCGTCCGCACTGCCACCGGTGCAAGAAGCGGCTCCGGCGCACGGGCCTGGCCCATTGCCGCCACCCGGTTACCGCCCCCGTCTCGGCGGCGACTCGATGCTCGGCACGCCGGCGATGCCGGAACCGCCCGCGCCACGGTCGGTGCAGATCCCACCGGCTTCGGCCGGTAGTACCAACAGTGCCAACCCGACGCCCGAAGATTATAAACGCGCCCGGCAAGAGGCCCGCGAACTGCGCAAGCTCCTCGAAGACATGAAAACCGTGATGCAGGAAGCGAGCGAGAACGAGCAAAAGGCGTCGCTGCGCGAGCAAGAATTGCTAGGCCAACTGCAATTGAAACAGCGTCAACTCGACGAACTGACATCGCAGATGCAGACGATCGAAGACCAAGTCGCCAGCGGGGCGTTAGCCCCGGCCCCGGCCGTGCCCAAGACGCGCAGCGAACTCGACGAATGGGCCGACGACCTCGAACGGGAAAATTCGAAACTGACCCAGGAGCGCCGCAAACTCGAAGACGAGCGGCAACAACTGCGCGAAGACGAAGAATCGCTCGAAACGCAAATGCGGCAGATGGAAGTGTCGATGGCCCGCGAACGCGCACTGATGGCCCGACAGGAAACCGAATTGAAGCGGCTCAGCGCCGAGATCCAACACGAACTCGAACTGATGCAGCGCGGCGATGCGGCCCTCCGCGATCAACTTTCGAAGTTTCAACGCCGCGCGGCGGACGTCCTCCAAAAGCCGAGCGGGGCTCCGGCCGGGGGCCGGAGATAAAGAAGTGCGGAATGCGGAGTTTGGAGTGCGGAATAGAAACGGAATCTTCTATTCCGCGCTGGGCATTTTACTTTTCGCCATCGGTTTTCAGCGCCGCTTTCGCCTTCTTCAACTTCTCGGTGGTCTTCTTACCACGTTAGGCAACGCGCTTCGACACGTCCTCGAACTTCAGCGCTTTGCTCCACAGCTCGATTGCTTTTTTCGTGTCCTTCGTGGCCAAGTAGGCGTCCGCGAGGTGATCCCAGATCTCCATGTGCTGACCTTCTTCTTCGTCGAGGCTCGCTTCGGTCAGCAGTTTGATGGCTTCGTCGTACTTCTTGTTCTTGTAGAGCACCCAGCCCAGGCTGTCTTGGTACGCGGCGTTCGCTTTCTTGGCCGTCTCGGCGTCGATCTTGTCTTCTTTCAGCGCTTTGTCGCGCGCCTTCTTGTCCAAGTCGAGCGCCTCGCGGATGAGTTTCTCGGACTCTTCGAGTTTCAAGTCGTTGTCGGCCCAGATGAACCCGAGGTCGTTCTTGTAAGTCGCGCTGTCGGGAACTTCTTTGATGAGCGCTTGCAGGATCTCGGCAGCCTTGGCGACGTCTTTATTTTCGACGTGCAAGCCGGTGACCCGGTAGCGAACGTTGCGGATGATATTGGTCTTCGCCTCGTCTTTCAGGTCTTTGTCCTTCTCCAGCTTCTTCAACACCTCTTCGTACGTCTCGATGGCTTGGTCGATTTTGCCGGCTTCGTAGAGCACGGAGCCCTTCAGTTGCAAGGGGTACCAGCCCTTGCGGCGATCGCCCTTGATGATGTTTTCGACCATGTTCAGCGCTTCGTCGTGGTCGCCTCGGCGCGACTTGGACAATATGATCCGCTCGATGGCGAACGACTGCACGGCGAACAAGTCTTCCTCGCCGGGCAATGAGATGACTTCCGCGCAGAGCTCTTCGACTTCGGCGTAATTCTTTTGATCCCACTGCGTGTCGATCAGGGCATCGTAAGCTTGGGCCAATTTCTTGGCGCTTTGCAACGTCGTCGCTTCGGCTTTGCAAAACTTGTAGAAGCTCTCGGCGGCTTTGTACTCCTTGGCGTTTTGCGCCAGCTTGCCGAGCACCAAGGCCGCGTTGAACTTGAAAGGCGCGTCCTTCGGTTTGGCGTCGGCTTGCATCTTGGCGGCGATCGCCACGAGGCGCTTGGCCGCGGCCTTGTCCTTGACCAGTTCGAGGAGTTTGGCGTCCATCTCTTTCTCGTCCGAGAGGTCGTTCAACTTCAAGGCCGTGGCTTTGAGTTGGTCGTCGGTCGGCAGAGCCGGGACGGGGGCCGCGAAGCCCGCGCCACCGAGAGCCAGTACCGTCAGCGCGGCGAAAATCGCTCGCCGGTGCAGAATCGTCATCGCAAGTCCCTTTCGTAGAACGCGAATAATCGTCGGACGATGCCTATCCTAACCCGGCGGCGTCCGCCGTGCCATGCGGATTGCGTCGATGCGGGTTGCCCGAATCGGCAACTACACTATCCTGACGCCAACGATAAGCGGCTTCGTAGGAACGCTATGACACGCCTACTCTATTTTGTATCGCCACCTTGATCCCAACTCCGGCCAGCCGTTCGGCATCCGAATCCCACTCCGCTGTTCGCCCCTCGCCACGACGGGGCGTCCGTACCGATTTCGCGGTGGCCCTCGGGGAGATTTTATGTGGACGAAAGACCGATTGCACGAACTGATCGCGTTGCGCATGAAGGGCGTGAAGTTCATCATGGTCGCGAACCGCGAGCCGTTCATCCACCAATACCGGGACGACGCGATCGAAATCGTCCGCCCGGCGAGTGGCTTGGCCACGGCGCTCGACCCGATCATGGAAGCCAGCAACGGGACGTGGATCGCGCACGGCGGCGGGGACGCGGATCGGGACACCGTCGATGCGTTCGACCGCATCCCGGTGCCGCCGGATGATCCGAGCTACACGCTCCGGCGCGTCTGGCTGAGCAAAGAGCAAGAAGAGGGCTTTTACGACGGCATGGCCAACGGCGGGCTATGGCCCCTGTGCATGATCACCTTCACGGCGCCGACGTTCCGCGTGGCCGATTGGGTGCAGTACGAAGCGGTCAACCGGTTGTACGCCGACGCCGTGATCCAAGAAGTGGGGGACGAGCCGGCATTCGTGTTCATCCAAGATTACCACTTCGGCTTGTTGGCCCGGATGCTCAAGGATCGGAACCCCAAACTCGTGATCGCGCAGTTTTGGCACATCCCGTGGCCGAACCGCGAGGTCTTCCGGGTCTTCCCGTGGAAGGAGCAACTCATCGACGGGCTCCTCGGGAACGATCTTCTCGGCTTTCACATCCGCTACCACTGCCAGAATTTTTTGGATACGGTCGATCGGTTGGTCGAAGCCAAGGTGGACGTCGAGCATTTCAACATCACCCGCGGCGGCCACACGACGAAAGTCCGCCCGTTCCCCATCAGCATCGATTTCGACGAAGTCGACCGGCAGGCGACTTCGGGCGAAGTCCAAGCCGCGATGGCCAAGTGGAAGAAGATCATCGGCCGGCGCGCGGAGTTCGTCGGCGTCGGGATCGAGCGGCTCGATTATTCGAAGGGGATTCCGCACCGCCTGCGGGCCATCGACTATTTGCTCGAACACCGCCCCGAGTACCGCCGCCGCTTCGTCTTCGTGCAGGTTTGCGTGCCGAGTCGGTTGCGCGTCCCGGCGTATCAGCGGCTCAATCAGGAAGTCGATACGCTGGTCGAAGAATTGAACTTCAAGTGGAAGGATCGGGGTTGGAAACCGATCGTGTACATCCCGGAGTACCAAGGCCCCACCGACATGGCGGCGCTGCACCGCCTCAGCCGGTTCTGCGTGATCAGCAGCCTGCACGACGGGATGAACCTCGTCGCCAAGGAATTCGTGGCGAACCGCACGGATCACGACGGCGTCTTGATCCTCAGCCACTTCACCGGCGCCGCGCGGGAATTGACCGACGCGCTGCTCGTCAACCCCTTCGCCCAGCACGAAATCGCGGATGCGATGCACGCCGCGATGACCATGCCCGACGACGAGCGCGGCCGGCGGATGCGGGCGATGCGCGCCCAAGTGCGGGAGTACAACGTGTACCGCTGGGGCGGAAAGCTGCTCTCCGAACTGCTGAAATTGAGCCCTGGAGACAGCGAATGACCCGACGACTGTTCGACCACCTCCCGGAATTGAAACGCGAAATCGGGGATGCGCTGCCGATCTGGCTGGGGACGGACTTCGACGGGACTTTGACCCACCATCAAGACGATCCCGCGACGGTCGAACTCCCGGCGGCGATGCGGGCGCGCTTGGCCGCGCTCGCCGCGCACCCCCGCTTCGCCGTCGGGCTCATCAGCGGTCGCAGCCTGGTGGATCTGATGGCGCGGGTGGCGTTGAACACCTTGGCCTACTCGGGCAATCACGGGATCGAAATCGAAACTCCCGGGTTCCGCTGGGTCGATCCGGCGGCGGAGCAACTGCGAGGTGCGCTCGCCGAATTCGCAGAACTGGCGGGGAAATTTCTCGGGGACGTCCCCGGTGCCCGGCTCGAAAATAAGAAGCTCTCGCTTTCCGTGGATTATCGGCCCTGCTCCCAATCGCAAAAGAATGCCATCGTCGAACGATTGGATATCGCCGTGGCTCGTTTCCCGACGCTCCGGTTGCGCCACGCGCCGCTCGGCAGCGAAGTCCTCCCGCGGACCGGCTCGAGCAAAGGCACGGCGGTTCAAATGTTGCGGAGTCTCCGTCCCGCGGGCCCCGGCATATACTTGGGGGATGACCTGACGGACGAAGATGCGTTCCGAGCGATGCCACACGACATCACCATCCACGTCGGCGAGCGGGAAACGGCCGCGCGGTTCCGCGTCGAATCCGCGGATCGAGTGGCCGAGTTCTTCGATTGGCTGATTCGGTTATAAATCCGGAGTCGATACCCCCTCTTGGTGAGCGATGGCAAAGTCCGACGTCGATTTCAAACGCAGCGGATCCTTCGTTCGCCGCAGCCCCATCCGCCGATTGACGGCCCCGATCCGGAGATTCCTGCAAATCGAGGCGGCCAGCGGCGGAGTGCTGCTCGCGTGTACTGCGATCGCGCTGGCGTTGGCGAACTCCCCGTGGGCCACGCCCTTCCACGAATTCTGGGAGACGAGTCTGAAGGTCGGCTTCGGATCGTGGGAACTCGACAAGTCCCTGCATTTTTGGGTGAACGATCTGCTCATGGCGATCTTCTTTTTCGTCGTCGGACTCGAAATCAAACGCGAGATCGTCGGCGGGGAACTCCGGACGGTGAAAAAGGCGGCGCTGCCGGTGATCGCCGCCCTCGGCGGGATGGTGACGCCGGCCGGGATTTACCTCCTTTTCAACCACGTCGGCCCCGCCGAGCGCGGCTGGGGCATCCCCATGGCGACCGACATCGCTTTCGTCGTCGGCGTGCTGGCCGCGTTCGGTTCGCGCGTCCCCTTCGGCCTCAAGATCTTTCTGCTCTCGCTCGCCATCGCCGACGACATGGGCGCGGTGTTGGTCATCGCCGTCGCCTACACCGAGCAACTCCAGATCGGGATGCTCGCCTTGGCCGGTGCCGGCTTCGGACTCGTCATACTGTTGAATCGGCTCGGCGTTCGCCAAGTCGGCATCTACATCATCGTTGGCGCCGGGATTTGGCTCGCGGTTTACAAAGCGGGCATCCACCCGACCGTCGCGGGGGTTTTGTTCGGCCTGCTGACCCCGGCGACGGCGTTGTTGAACCGGCAGACACTGGGGCTGGCGCTGACCGAAGTCTCCGGCCAACTCGACGAAACGAGTGAGTTCGCGGAACTGCGACCAGCCGATGTGGCGACTCTGCAATACGCCGCGCGGGAAGCCGTGGCTCCACTCCATCGCATCGAAGAACTCCTGCACCCGTGGGTCGGTTTCGTCATCATGCCGGTGTTCGCGCTCGCCAATGCCGGGGTCGAAATCCGACCCGCCGCGATCCTCGACCCCGTGGCGCTGGCCATCGCGGCCGGTTTGGTGATCGGCAAGACGCTCGGCATCGTCGGGTTCAGCTACGCCGCGGTGAAACTCGGGATCGCCAAACTCCCGCGCGGAGTGTCGTGGCGGATGATACTCGCGGCCGGGGTTCTCGGCGGCATCGGCTTCACGATGTCGCTGTTCATCGCGAACTTGGCTTTCCCTGCGCCGCCGGAATTGCGAGTCGCCGCGAAGACCGGAATCATCGCGGGGTCGGCGGTCGCCGCCATCGTTGGCGCCGGATTGCTGGCGTGGAGTCTTCGGACTGGCGTGAAATTGGAGGATGAATGAGGTGCGAAGGGAGTGAGCCACCAAACAGGGTGCCCCCTCCGAGTTGACCGCGGGGGTCGAGTCGGAGGGGGCTACCCGTGGGGATCGCGGATACCGGCTTAGAAGAATAAGCCGACGCCGAAGTTCATGCCGTGGATGATGCGGAAGGCTTGGTCGCCGTAGATCGGGTCGATGGCGCCCATGTTGAAGCCGATGGGCTGCTCGATGTTCTTCGTGTTGAAGAACGTATTCGCGCTGTAGCCCAAGCGGACTTGGACGCCTTGGATCGGATACCACCACAGGTTCAAGTTGGCACCCGCCGACGGGACGAGCCTGAGTTCGTTCACCGAGCGTTTGTTCGACGCGCTGTTGTCGGACAATTTGTACTTGGCCCGCTCTTTAATCACCCCGAGCAAGATGGCCCCGGTGAGATCGCTGCTGACGGCGAAGCGGCTGCCCAAGTAGACGTCATGGCCGACGCCGGCGTACGGGCCGTACAACCGCTGTGAGAGCGTGTTGGTGTACTCGGCCGAATAAGACGGAAGCGAGCCGCCGTCTACGTCGAAGCTCGTCGTGATCCACTTGAGGCGTTCGAAGAACCAGTTGTACCGTGCCCCGCCCAACGCGTAGATGCGGGACTTTTCGGTCTGGAATAGTGGCACGCGGGCGCCGATTTCCGCTTCTTGGTAATCCGTTTTGTACGAGAGCACCGACGTGCTGGCCCCGTTCCAAACGCCGTAGAACAAGCCGTCGCCGAGCACTTGCGTGAGCTGCACGTTCCCGTTTTGGTCGATGAACGGCCGGACAATGGTCGAACCTTCGAAGGCGGTCTTGCGCGCCGGCCCCGCGTATTGCGGCGGGAAGTTGAAGACCGGCGACGTCAAGAACGTGTCGGCCAAGTCTTGGCTACCGCGGAAGCCTTGGGGCACCAGTGTCGCCGAGGCGTTGTACGAGGCCGACGAGAACGCCAAGTACCGGCCCGTGATGCTCGTACCGTCGGTGGTCTTGTAGCCGATGCCTAAGTTCAGTGCCGGCACGTAGCCGCGGCGCCCGAAGTCGCGTGTGGTCAGCGCCGGATCGCCCGAGCCGATGAGCGTGCCCGGTGTACCGGTGATGGCCCCGGTCGAATCAACGAGGCCGCGCCGGGCGACGACTTGGTTCCCCAGAGTTTGGCTCTGGAAATAGTAGCCGAGATCCCCGTAGATGTAAAACCCTTGCGACCCCGGGTTGCCCAAAGGCAACGGGAGCGTCTCGGACGGCAGTCCCGGCAAGCCTCCGGAATCCGAAAGCCCACCGGAGTAGAGCCCCGGACTTTGAGCTCGGCCCGGAAGTGCGGTCGTGAAGACCGCCGCCAGTGCCGCCAATCCCCCTAGCAATCTGGTGCGCATAAGCCGCATCCCCCTTTTAAAGCTCGAACGGGCTGTTCTCCCCGACCGTGTGGCTCCCCAACCCCACGACCGAGTCGACCCGCCGAGCGGTACGGCCCGGGTTCCCCACCCGAACCGCACGAAGTCTGTGCAGAAGTGGGGCGGTAATACCGTGCCGAATTCTGGGGTCAAGTGCAGATATGCCCGAAAAGCAATCGGAGCCGAGTTTTTCCGAATTCGTTGGCCAACGAATTTCGAAATGCGCCGTTCCATTAATGGGACGACTTCTGGCGATGCGGGTTCTTCCACGCGGGTGGCGCCGATTCTGACGACCCGGTGAGAACGCCTCCATTGACAGTTGACGACCCTTTTACAATCGGTCACAATGCAAGGATTGTGAAAACTGCGCCCAGAACAGGCCGGTTCCGGTGGTGACCGGAATCCATGCCCCACACTTTACCAACAGTCATCACCCCGGACTTCGAGGCTCTCCCATGATCCGCTCTCTCACCCGTTTCCTCGGCATCACCGCCTGCTCGCTCGCCGTGTTATCGGCGATCCCGATCTTCACAGACAAAGCCGCCGCCCAACAGCCCGGCTTCCAAGGGCGCTACCGACCCAGCGGATTTCTGCGCCCGTCCAGCCCGCCCCCGTTGCGGCCGGGTGATCTCGCTTTCGCTCAACAACTCGGCGGTAACCAAGGCCAGGGGGGTCAAGGTGGCCAAGGCGGATTCGGCCAAGGGGGCCAAGGCGGATTCGGCCAAGGGGGCCAAGGTGGCTTCGGCCAAGGCGGTCAAGGTGGCTTCGGCCAAGGCGGTGGGGACGTCGGCCAAGGCGGCGGGTTCGGCCAAGGCGGCGGATTCGGCCAAGGCGGCGGATTCGGCCAAGGCGGCG
>Ga0105049_10006434_pt1 | contig 13669 bp, 10 predicted proteins | sample MAT06_FD_78087 | JGI IMG/M metagenome (GOLD analysis project Ga0105049, IMG submission 78087) | Freshwater microbial communities from Lake Fryxell liftoff mats and glacier meltwater in Antarctica - MAT-06 | ecosystem: Environmental > Aquatic > Freshwater > Ice > Liftoff microbial mat | place...
GCCTGATCCCCGCCCCCCGTCCGCCGCCCCCGCTCCGCCCTCACACCCGATCCGCCTTCGTCACCCCGCGCACAATCTTCACCGCCCGCGCCCCCTTGAACTGCCCGAGGTTCCCGATGAACTTCTTCTCCCCCTCGATGCACAGCACCAGCGGCTTGTTCACCGCTTTCTCAGTCACGATGAGGTCGCCAATCGCCATGTTCCGCAGGTCCTCAAGCGTGATCGTCGTCTCCGCCAGCACGGCCGTGGCCGTCACCACCGCCCGGTTGAGCGAGCCCGCGATGATCGACTTGGTCTGCGCCGACTTGCCCGCCCGGCTGCTCGAGAACCACGACTGAGACCCCAGCACCCCGATCATCGGTTCAATGACGTTGTACGGAATGCACAGGTTCATCGTCCCCGTCCGCGTCCCCATCTTGATCTCAAAGCCGATCACCACCACCACCTCGTTGGGCGGCACGATCTGCACCAGTTGCGGATTGCTCTCCGTTGCAGATACCACAAAATCAATCTGCTTCACACTCGCCCACGCTTCGGCCAGGGCCGCCAGGCCACGCGTGGTCACCTTGCTGATCAGCCGCGTCTCGATGAGCGTGAGCGGCCGCTGCGGAATGAACAAATCGCGATTCGTTCCGCCCAGCAGACGATCGATAATCGGATAGATGATGAGTGGCGAAAGCTCAAGGCACACCTGCCCCTCGAGCGGCTTGGCATCCACCAGGTTGAACGACGTCGGGTTCGGCAGCGACGAAATGAACTCGCCGTACGTGAGCTGATCGCAGCTCGAAACCCGCACCTCCACGATGGTGCGCAAAAACCCCGACAATGATGCGCCAAAGTTCCGCGCAAACGCCTCGTGCAGCGTCTGCAACGACCGCATCTGGTCCTTGCTCACCCGCTCCGGACGCTTGAAGTCATACGGCCGAACCTCGACCCCCGCCGGATCGCGCCGATTGCGCGAAAAAATCCGCGTGCTGTCCGATGCAGCGCGCACCGCGCCGCTGTCCACCGCTTCCAGCAAAGCATTGATCTCAGATTGGGCAAGCACTTCAGACATGGCATCGCGCTCGGCCCGCAACGGGTCAATAGGAGGGGCAGCGCTCTTGCCACTATCGGCCTTTGTTCGCCATCGGCTTGAACGCGATTCACCGCCCCGCGCATTTCCCCATGCCACTCGCCCCCGACTTTCCCGTTCCCCGTTGCGACCCTTCTCCAAACCGCCACCGTACCATCGCCCATGCCCCAACGTCTGTCACCCCTTCTGACGTTCCTGACCGCCTTTCTCACCTCGCTCCTCGCCGTCATGCCTTGTGCGGCCCAGGAGCCGAAGGCCAAGATCGATCCTTCCCCCTCGGCCCCCAAAGTTGCCGCCGGCGGCCAGTTCGTCATCGCCCTGCAAGTCGCGTATGACGAAGGCTGGCACTCCTGGCCCAACCAGCCCGTCATCCCGCCCGAACTCGGCGACTTCGAAGCCATTCCGACCACTGTCGCAAAATCCGGCGATGCCAAGTGGTACACCGTCCACGCCGATTTCGTCCAGTGGCCCCAGGCTCACGAAACCACGTCCGCAGGTTTCACCGGTACACCCATGAAGGTGCTGACCTACGGCGGCACCGTCACCGTTTACGTCCCCATCTCACTCGCCAGTGATGCCCCGCTCGGCAAGCAAACCATCGCCGTCGAGTACGCATTCCAAGCCTGCAACGATGCCACGTGCGTCGCGCCCACCAGCATAACGGCCAGCACTGAAATCGAAGTCACCGCCACCGGCACCGGCGACACCGCCGCCGCCCGCGCCCCCAAGGCCGGCACCTTCACCGATTTCGAACCCGCCGTCTGGAACAAGATCGCGTCCGCCAAGCCCACCGCGTCCGCCCAGCCCGCTGCGCCCACCGCGACTCCAGCAGACGCCGCCGGCACTCTCGAACCCGGCGTCATCAACCTCGGCCCCTTCGGTATCGATATCATCATCGACACCCGCGGCTCGTTCGGCCTGGTCCTCATCGTCCTCTGCGCCATCGTCGGCGGCATACTTCTCAACTTCACGCCCTGCGTTCTCCCTGTGATCCCGCTCAAGATCATGGGCCTCCAGCACGCCGCCAAAACCCCCGGCCGGTTCTTCATTCTCGGCCTGTCCAGTTGCCTCGGCATCATCGCGTTCTGGGCCATCATCGGCCTCGTCATCGCGCTCAGCACTTCGTTCAAAACCACCAGTGAGCTCTCAAGCTACTGGTGGTTCAACGGTGCCATCGGCCTCTTCATTCTCGCCATGTCCGCTGGTCTCTTCGGCGCGTTCAATGTCGGGCTTCCTAACTGGGTTTATGCCATCAACCCCAGGCACGAAACCCTCCATGGCTCGTTCTTTTGGGGCGTCATGGCCGCCGTGCTCTCCACCCCGTGCACCGCGCCCCTCGCCGGCTCTGCCGCGGCATGGGCCACCACCCAGTCCCAGACCATCGCGATTCTCGTCTTCACCGCCGTCGGTGTGGGCATGGCCCTGCCTTATTTCATCATCTCCCTCAATGCCAAGTTCGTCAACTGGCTTCCCCGTGCCGGCCCGGGCAGCGAACTCCTCAAGCAGGTCCTCGGCCTGCTCATGGTCGCCGTCGCCGTGTTCTTCATCGCCAACGCCATCCTCATCCTCATTTCCAACTATCCGTACCTCGCGACGACACTCTCCTGGTGGATCATCGCGGCGGTGATCGCCATCGCTGGTCTCTGGGCCACCTATCGAACCTTCGCCATCACCCCTTCCTTCCCCAAGCGATTCGCTATCCTCCTCGTCAGCGCGGCCCTCTTCGCACCAACCTACTGGTGGGCCCAGCGCTCAACAGAGATCGAGAAACGCACCTTTGATGCCACCGCTGCGGCCGCCGCCATCGCCGACGCCCACCCGTCCGGCGAGTTCGCGCCGCGCCCTCCGGTCTGGACGCCCTATTCTGCCGCCGCGTTCGCCCATTATCGCAAGACCAACGTCGTCGTCATCCGCTTCACTGCCGTCTGGTGCCTCTCGTGCAAGCCTTTTGATGCGATGACCAACTCCGATGAAGCCCTCAAGCAACTCGGCGCCGATGGTGTCATCGCCCTCAAGGCTTCTCTCGACACCAACCGCGCTATTGGCTGGGCACTCCTCAGGGATGAACTCAAGCAGCAAGGAATCCCCTATGTCGCCGTCTACAAGCCAGGGGACGACACGCCCGTCTTCCAGAGCAACGCCTACACCCTCGGCCAATTGCTCGACGCCGTCCAAAGAGCCAACCCCGTCACCCCCGCCAAAACCGCCGCCGGCAACTGAGCCATCTCCTCATCCGCCGCCCCAACCCCTTCCCCGCCACCCCAGGCCCCTCCAAACCCTCCCCGCCACGTCCGAGTTTCCATTCCCTGCTCAGACCAGTTGACGACATGCCGATAGCCGTCTATCTTCATGGCCCATCGAAGTCGGGTTCACCGGCCAAGAAGGACAATCTGCGGGCGTAGCTCAGTGGTAGAGCGTCACGTTGCCAACGTGAATGTCGAGGGTTCAAGTCCCTTCGCCCGCTTTGAATCGCTCTTCAGGCGACCCGCTCCCGGGTCGCCTGTTTGCGTTTTGGCCCCGCCAAGTGAATCAGTTCACCAGGGGTGTGCCCATAGTTTGGGGCAGGGGCAGGGGCTATGCGGGCTTTGGTTCGATTCCATCCTCCTCATCCTGCCCATCCATGTTCCTTCTCCCGGTGGGTAGGGTTGGTGTCGACGCGGCGTTTGGTGTCGGAGTCGAGCATTGGTGTGCGGTGACATGGATGGACAGGATGGACAAGATAAAAAGGGGGCAGGGGAGCCAACTGCCCTCATCCGTGGTCCCACCCTCCACCAGCACGCGTCAGCCTCCCTTCCTCACACTTGGTACCATCCCCCCCGTGCCAGCCGCCCACACGCGCATCACCGAACTCCGCGACCTCCTCGGCCGCGCTAACCACGCGTACTACTCCCTCGCCTCGCCCCTCATGAGCGACCCCGAGTTCGACCGCCTCCTCGCCGAACTCGCCGCCCTCGAAAATTCTCACCCCGACCTCGCCGACCCCAACTCGCCCACCCAGCGCGTGGGCGGCGCTCCCCTCGACGGTTTCAAAACCGTCCGCCACACCGTCCCCATGCTTTCGATCGACAATACCTACAGCCCCGCCGATGTGCGCGAGTGGTGGGCCCGCGTCGAGCGCGGCCTGGGCCTCGATGCTGCCAGCGGTGGGGGCAGCACCGGCCTCTTCGCCTCAGCAGCAAGCGCTTCGCCCGCCCCAGCCTTCCGCGTCGTCTGCGATCCCAAAATCGACGGCCTCGCCTGCTCCCTTCGCTACGAGGCCGGCGAACTCGTCGCCGCCGTCACCCGTGGCGACGGTGTCAAAGGCGACGATGTCACCCACGCCGTCCGCACCATCCGCTCGCTCCCCCTCAAGCTCGATCCTGACGCCGTCCCCGACATCCTCGAACTCCGTGGCGAGGTCTTTTTCCCCATCAAAGAGTTCGACCGCGTCAACCGCGAGCGCGAAGACGCCGGTGATGACGTCTTCCTCAATCCCCGCAACGCCGCCGCGGGCACGCTCAAAAATCTCGACCCCAAAGTCGCCGCCTCGCGCCGCCTCGGCTTCCTCGTCCACGGCCGCGGCCAATTGACCGACCTCGCCGCCAAGCCCTTTGCCACCGGCCACGCCGATCTCCTCGCCAAACTCAAAGCCCTCGGCTTCCCCGTCAGCGCCGATGCCCGCCCCGCCACCACCTGCGACCAAACGCTCGCCCTCATCGACGACTTCGGCAAACGCCGCGCCTCCATGCCTTTCGCCGTCGATGGCATGGTCGTCCGCGTCGATGCCTTCGCGCAGCAAGAAGCCCTCGGCCTCACCAGCAAAAGCCCGCGCTGGATCATCGCGTACAAATATCCCGCCGAGCGCAAAACCACCGTGCTCCTCCGCGTCGATCATCAAGTCGGCAAGACCGGCAAAATCACCCCCCGCGCCGCCATGGAGCCCGTGCTCCTCTCCGGCAGCGTTGTGCAGCACGCCACGCTCCACAACTACGGACGCGTCTGCGATGCCGAGACCGAAACCGGCGGAGCCCGCACTGATATCCGCCTCGGCGACACCGTCATGATCGAGAAGGCCGGCGAGGTCATCCCGTATGTCGCCGGCGTAGTCCTCGCCAAGCGTCCCGCAGACGCCCGCAAAATCGTGCCGCCCGCCGCCTGCCCCGTCTGCTCCGGCCCAGTTGAGATCGAGCCCCCCGAAGGCGTTGACGATCCCGCCCTCGAAACCTCGCGCCGCTGCGTCAACCCCGAGTGCCCCGCGCAAGTCCGCGAGCGCCTCATCTGGTTCGCCGGCCGCAAGCAGATGGATATCGAAGGCCTGGGTGAAAAAACCATCGACCAGATCCGCCAGCACGGCGCCATCCCCCTCAGCACCTTCGCCGATATCTTCCGCCTCAAGCAACACCGCCAAACGCTCACCACCATCGATCGCATGGGCGAAAAGAAAGTTGACAACCTCCTCGCCGGCATCGAAGCCGCCAAATCCCGTGGCCTCGCCAAAGTTCTCGCCGGTATGGGGATTCGGCACGTTGGCGATTCCACCTCCAAAGCCCTCGCCAAGCGCTTCCCCGATCTCGACGCGCTCCTCGCCGCCGGCCTGCGCGAGCTCATGCCTCACACCAAGCTCTCCAAGAAAGATGCCCAGCGACTCCAAGTCTCGATCGACCCCATCGGCGGCGTCGCCACCGATCTCGGCATCGACACCGCCCCGCTCATCTATGAGTACTTCCACAGCGCTCCCGCCCACAAAACCTTCGATGCCCTCCGCGCCCAGGGTGTCAGCTTCACCTCCCTCGACTTTGTTGACCCCGCCCGCGCCCAGGCCGCCCTCGCAAGTTCTCCCTTCGCCGGCAAAACCGTCGTCCTCACCGGCACCCTCGCCAGTTATGAGCGCGACGCCCTCAAAGACGTGCTCGAAAAACTCGGCGCCAAGGTGTCCGGCAGCATCTCGAGCAAAACCAGCCTCCTCATCGCCGGCGAGAGCGCCGGCACCAAGCTCGACAAAGCCCGCGAGCTCGGCGTCGAAACCTGGGACGAGCCCCAACTGCTCGCCGCCCTCGCCGCCATCAACATCAAACCCTGACGACCCCCGTTCCCCCGCATGAAGCCTTCACGCCCGCGCTCCGCTTCGCTTGGGTCCACCATCGATTCATCCGATAAACCCACCTGCACATGCAAAACGTCGAGTTCAAAGCCGAACTGCGCGACCTTCCGCTCGCCCGCGGCATTGCTCTCCGTCTCGGCGCCAAGGCCTTGCACACCATGTGGCAGACCGACACCTATTTTCGCCTCGCCAATGGTCGCCTCAAAAAGCGCGAAACCGAAATCGACGGCGAACCCCTACAAACCGAGTACATCTTCTATCACCGCCCCGATTCCTCCAAAGCCCGCGTCTCGCAGTTCAACATCTATACCCACACCCAGGCCATGGACCGCTTCGGCACCCTCGCCCTCCCCGTCTGGGTGGTCGTCAAAAAGAAACGCGAGCTCCTCCTCCACGCCTGGACCCGCATCCACCTCGACACCGTCGAGCGCCTCGGCACCTTCATTGAGTTTGAGTCCGTCGTCAGCGGCGAAAACACCGAAAAACTCGGCTTCACCGCCGTCCGCTCGCTCCGTACCGCCTTCGGCCCCGTCATCGGCGAGCCCATCTCCTCCAGCTATTCCGACCTCCTCGCCGCCGAGCCTGACCCCGTCACCGGCGCCGAACCGCCGGTTTGACCCGCTCGCCACCGGTTTGAACCGCCCGCCGCCGGCTTGAATCGCTCGAAGGGGTTACTTAGCCATTTGCAGCCCCCAAAGGCCGCACAGCCGGACCAAAGAGCCAATCTCCGCCTCACCCCCCGACTTATCTGCCCGGCTCAAATAACCGATGGTCCTTAAAGCCTGTTCTGATTTCCGCCCCATGGCCTATCAAGACCGGGGCCAAAAGCGTCCGATAAACCCCTCTGGGAACTGCCCATGAACCGCGGCCACTCATCTCAGAAACTTGCTGCTTTCCTCGCCCTCGTCGGCACCGCCGGCCTGTTCGCTGCGGGCTGCGCCACCTCGGGCAGCCCCGCGACCACCACCGCCACCCCGGCCAAGGCCAAACCCGCCCCAGCCCCCGCCCAAGCGATTGCCTCAGCACCCTTTGATCCCTTCGATATCGACGCCCAGGTCGAGCAGCAGTCGCGCCGCGTCAACCCCGTCAACATGCCCATGGCCGCGTCCAGAATGAACGCCGGCCCAAACGCCAACCCCACTCTCAACGCCGCGGGCGACCCCGTCTTCCCCGTTGAGAACGCCTCCTCCGCAATCATCGATGGCATGGAAGGCCTCAACCAGCTCACCTTCGCACAAGAAGGCTCAGACTTTGATCCCAAGGTCTCGCGCGACGGTAAGTGGCTCGTCTTCGCCAGCACCCAGCACCGCGCCACGCCCGACATTTACATCAAGCCCGTCGGCAGCCGCACCGTAACCCAGCTCACCGCCGACCCTGCCAGCGAGGTCATGCCCGCCATCAGCCCCGACGGTTCACGCATCGCCTTCTGCTCCAACCGCAATGGTTGGTGGAACATGTATGTCATGTCCACCGCCGGCGGCCAAGCCATGCAGCTCTCGACGCAGTTCGCCCATGAACTCCACCCCTCTTGGTCGCCCGATGGCAGCAAACTCGTCTTCTGCCGTCTCGGCCAGGTCAGCGGCCGCTGGGAACTCTGGGTCATGGACGTCAGCCAGCCCCAAACCTGCGAGTTCATCGGCTACGGCATGTTCCCCGAGTGGAACCCCGTCGCAAACTCCGGCTTTGACGGCTCCGAGAAAATCCTCTTCCAGCGCGGCCGCGAACGCGGCGATCGTGCCTTCTCTCTTTGGACCATCGACTACAAGCCCGGCAGCGCCGGCAGCCCCACCGAAATCGTCTCCAGCAAGGGCTACGCCTGCATCAACGGTTCGTGGAACGGCGACGGCAAGTGGATCGTCTACTCCAGCGTCCCCGCCCAGCTCTCCACCCCGGGTCGCCCCCTCTCGGCTGATCTCAACATCGTCGCCGCCGACGGCTCCGGCCGCGCCAATCTCACCGGCGGCAAGTTCACCAACGTCATGGCCACGTGGGGCGGCGATGGCCGCATTTACTTCGTCTCCGACCGCGCCGGCCTCGACAACGTCTGGTCGGTCTCAACCGACCGCGCCCTCGCCGCCGCCGGCAAAGCATCCGCGTCCCCAATGACCAACGCCGCGAAAAAGGCCCCGCTCCCCATCGAAGACCCGGCCGCAATAAATACCGCCGAAGCCGAAACCGACCAACCGCCCGGCCAATAAGGACCGTTTCTTAAGACCCTCAGCCTCAAGAGCGGCTTCGCTCGTATGGCTTCCAGATAAATCACCCCCGGGCCGATCGGCGACTGCCGCTCGCACCGCCCGATTTTAAACCCGAATCTGTGCATGGCCGAGATGGATCTCGGACATTCGCAGATGCGAACATCCCCTCAGACGGAGTCTGAGGTTTCCGGCAGGGACGCCATGAAAAGTGTACAGACCATGCTCTCCCGCGCCCGCGCGACTTCCCTCTCGACCGCTTTCTTCGCGGCCGCGCTGGCCCTCGTCGCCGGTTGCCAACCCCGCGAGCCCGCCCTCTTCGCTCCAAATCAACTCGTAGCGCCCTACGCCAGCTCCGCCAACGCCCCGCTCCCGCTCTGGGCCGTCGCCCCCTTCAACAACGAAAGCGGCACCACCACGGTCGATCAACTCGCCGTGTCCGATGCCATCGTCGCCAAAGCCAGCGAAGTCCGAGGCTTGGCGACCATCCCCCTCAATCGCACCCTCGCCGCCATGCGGTCGCTGCGAATGGACGCCGTTCGCTCCCCGAGCGATGCCCGTCGCCTCGCCCAGGCAGTGGGGGCCGATGCCATCATCATCGGTTCCATCACCGCCTACGACCCCTACAACCCCCCCAAGGTCGGCCTCACCTTGGGCCTCTTCTTCAGCCCCCAGTCGCGGCTCTTCAACGCCCCTCAACCCTTCGACCCCGTCACCCTCAGCACCGCCCCTAACGACCGCCAGTCAGTTCCGATAACCTCGACTGAGCCCGAGTCCATCATTTCCGACTACCTCGATGCCGCCAACCACGGCGTCCAGATCGATCTGCAGAGTTACGCCCAGGGCCGATATGAAAGAACCAATCCCCTTGGTTGGCGTAAATATCTTGTGAGCATGGACCTGTATACGGAGTTCGCAGCGTTCCAGGCCGTCAGACACCTGCTCGAAGCCGAGCGGGCCCGCTTGGCCGGAACGGCCTCCACCACCTCCCAAGGTGGCGAACCGTCCCCGAACGTTTCCGACAGACCAACTCCGCCCACGCCCTGAATGCTCGCATGCCGAGTCCTTTGGGGTGAAGGGCTTGGCGGTGCACGGATGCCCGAGTGATTTTCGCCCGATTTGGAGCGAGCTATGTCAACATTGCCTGTCACGAACGGATTCATTTCTTACCTTACCGACGAGCGGCATTTCTCGGCCTATACGGCCCGCTGCTACGGCGCCGACCTGCGCCAATACGTGGAGTATCTCCAGACCCAGCACGGCCAGACCGTCAGCGACGATGCCGAAAAGCTCGTCTATGAGGCCCGCCTCCTCCGTGGCCAAAAGTCACCCGGAACCTCCGAAGTCGCCGGCAGCATCAGCCCCAAGACCCTCAGCGGCATGATGATGGATGCCAACCCGGATGTCATCCGCGGCTTCCTCACCAAACTCGGTGACAACAACTACTCCGCCGCCACCATGGCCCGCAAGATCGCCACGCTCCGCTCCTTCTACAAATGGGCCGAGCGCCGCGGCGTCTCACCCACCAACCCCATGACGGCCATCCGCACGCCCAAGCAGGGCAAGCGCCTCCCCAAAGCCATCACCATCGAGCAGATCGAAAAGCTCCTCGTCACCCCCGGCGACAAAGACGTCCTCGGCATGCGCGACCGCGCCATGCTCGAAACGCTCTACTCCACCGGCCTGCGCGTGAGCGAACTCGTTGACCTCAACGTCGAAGACCTCGACGAATCCGGCGAGGCTCTCAAAGTCCGCGGCAAGGGCAAGCGCGAGCGGATCGTTCCCCTCGGCAAGCACGCGCTCGCCAGCATCCAGCGCTATATGACGCTCGTCCGCAACGAGCCCCGCTTCGCCGCCCTCTGGGCCGCCGGCGGAACCGGTAAGTCACTCTTTATGAACAAGCACGGCGGCCGCCTCAGCAGCCGCTCGGTTCGTCGCAAGCTCGATAAATACCTCAAGGAAGCCGGCCTCGATCCCACCATCAGCCCGCACACCCTGCGTCACTCCTTTGCCACCCACCTCCTTGAGAACGGCGCCGACCTCCGCAGCGTGCAGGAACTCCTCGGCCACCAATCGCTGAGCACAACCCAGGTCTACACCCACCTGACGACCCAGCGCCTCAAGCAGCAGTATGACGACGCTCATCCCCGCTCGCAGGCCGGCTGATCGAACGCTCGCACCCCCGCGTCACCATCAAGAACAAAAAGAGCCCGCGACGGAACAACTCCGTCGCGGGCTCTTTGTTTTTTGCTGCACGCACCGAACGCGCGATTTACTTGATCTGGCCCTGCAGCGTCTTGGAATCCTGGTCAATCTTGTTCCAGTCGCCAAACAGCTTCTCGGTGCTCGTCTTCCACGCATCGCCCGCCGAGTTCTTCATGTCGGCCACGTTGCGCTTGAAGGCCTCAAACTTGTCCTTCAGCGACGCATGCGCCGTCTTGGCCGCGGCCTTCGTCGTCTCGGGGAGAGTCTCGATCTTCCGGCCCCACTCCTCAAGCTTGGGCTCAGTCGCGCTCACGGCATCGTTGAAGTACGCAACCGTCTTGTCCTTGCCGGCCGTAAGAAGCGCCGAAGCGCTGTCCATGACCTTGTTGGCCGCATCCTTCGTGGCGTCCACGGCCTTGCCCGCGGCGTCCTTGGTCGCATCAACCGCCTTGCCCGCCGTATCGCTAACCTTATTGGCGGCGTCATTCATGGCCCCGGAGACCGTGCCGGCAGTCGGGTTCTTCTTCTCGTCACAGCCGACGAGAACCATCGACGCGACCGCCAGTGAGAGTGCAAAGTGCTTGGTGTTCATTGACATAACTCCAAAATGAGAGAGAGTTGCTTCCATCGCCTTAGGGCCCACAAACGCTGGCCCGACGCAATCCCTTATTGGCAATGGAAGGATAACTATTTCGTGCGTCCCCCCATTCTAGGCGAGTACAGGTCGTCAAGGGAAAGCCCTGGCGTATTGACATTCGCCTGCCGACCGGAAATCTGACTGCTCAGTCACACCTCCATCTGGGCCCGTCTGGGTCGATCTGTGGCAAATTCTTCGTTTCCGCGTCCAGTCCCCGTCTCATTAATCCCAACCGAGCCCCCCCGAATTCCCAGGTAGAACCTAGGAAATCTCAAAATCTCAATCTCACGAGGGGGGAGGGGAGGACGGCCGAACAAGCGTCCCAAGGACGCCGTGAACATTTCTTCATCCAATCCCAAATCCCAGTCCCACTATTTCATCACACGCCGCCACACACCGCCACCCCGGCCGTCTCAACCGTCGTCTCAAAATCTCAATCTCAACCGCGAGCGCCTCCAGCCTCCGCCCTCCTCCGCCGCAATCCCTCCGCGTGCCACCAGTACCCGCCCGGCCCCGCGGCCAGCCGCCCACCGCCGCACCCTACCTTCCCTCCATGCCCCCCGCACCCGCCATCAGTCGCGCTCTCGCCCCCTTCGGCACCACCATCTTCACCGTCATGACGCGCCGCGCCGTCGAGCTCGGCGCCGTCAACCTCGCCCAGGGTTTCCCAGACTTTGAAGGCCCCGACTTCGTCAAAGACGCCGCGGCCCACGCCCTCAAGGCCGAGCACAATCAATACGCCCCCATGCCCGGCCTTCCGGTCCTCCGCCGCGCCATCGCGGCCCGATTTACCCGAATGACCGGCCTGCCCGCCGACCCTGATGCCAACGTCACCGTCACCTCCGGCTGCACCGAGGCCATCGCCGCCTCCATCTTCGGCCTTTGCAATCCAGGTGACGAAGTCGTCATGTTCGAGCCGTTCTACGACTCCTACCGCGCCAGCGTCGCCATGGCCGGCTGCATCGGCAAGTTCGTAGCCCTGCGGCCCCAGCCCTCCGGCACCGGCTTCGGCTTTGACCCTGCCGAACTTCGCGCCGCGTTCTCACCCCGCACCCGCCTCGTGCTGCTCAACACCCCGCACAATCCCACCGGCAAAGTCTTCACCCGCCTTGAGCTTGAGCAGATCGCCGCCCTCTGCCAGGAGTTCGGCGCCAATGTGGTGGCTGATGAGGTCTATGAGCGCTTGGTCTTCGATCCCGCCCGCCTCCCGCACATCCACATCGCTTCCCTCTCCGGCATGGCCGAGCGCACCGTCACGCTCTCGTCACTCGGCAAAACCTTTTCCCTCACCGGCTGGAAAATCGGCTGGTCTGTCGCCCCCGCGCACCTCACCGCCGGCATTCGCGCTGCCCATCAGTTCCTCACCTTCTCAGTGCCTACTCCCCTCCAGCACGCCGCCGCCGTCGCCCTGAGCCGCGAGGAGGAATACGTCCCCTCCCTCGTCCGCGATCTCGCCGCCAACCGCGCCGTGCTCAGCACAGAACTCACCCGCCTGGGGTTCACTGTCCACCCGACCGACGGCACCTACTTCATCATGGCCGATCACGCCGCCATCTCCGCCCGGCTCGGCCTGAGCGACGACATCGCCTTCTGCAATCACCTTATCGAGAACGTCGGCGTCGCCGCCATTCCGCCCAGCGTGTTCTACGACCGCCCCGCTCTCGGCCGCTCGCTCGTCCGCTTCGCCTTCTGCAAAAAGCCCGCCACCATCGAGGCTGGTATCCAGCGACTCGCCACGCTCAAGGCCTGATCAGCCCCGCCAAGCGCGGCCAAGCGCGGCCAAGCGCGGTCAAGCGCCGCCCCTGTCCGCTCGCAGACGACCCCGCAAACTACCACGCATCCTGCCGCCCTTCAACCGCCGCAATCAGGCAACCCAAAGCCAGAATCATCAGGTCATCAAGCTCCGAATCATCCTCGCGAATGCCCACACCCAGGCGATAGATAAACCAGTTAAAGTGCGTCCGCAGCGTCGCAATCTCGCGACCATCATGCCGCCGCAGCACATACTTCTCCGGGCACAACGCCGCGAAAGCCTCATGCACCCGCCGCAGCATCGCCAGCGTGCCCGAGTCCTCCATCAGCACGCCCACCGACTTGCCTTCCCCGTCAAAGACTTCCCATTCATCGCGGAACATCGATTTGATGCCCTTGCGCCGGCACGAGCCGATCCGCTCCCCCGTCGGAAGCGTCACGTAGTACGTCGCGCCGAAGTCAATGATCTGCTCGGTGCCGATGTGGAACAGCTCAGTCGAGCGCGAGTCGTCGGTATACACCATCAGGCTCTCGCGCAGCCGAAACGCCTTCTGATTGCAGAAGCCCACCAGCTCGCCCTGCGGCCCGTAGATATGAAACCCCGCGCCAAACAGGCGAAAGACCTTACGGCGAATGGTGTAGCGTTCACCCGGTGCAGGAATCATGGCCATACCCGGATGATATCAGAAACCGGAGTGCTCGCCACCCCCGCTCGCCACTCCCGC
>Ga0105049_10006437_pt1 | contig 13662 bp, 12 predicted proteins | sample MAT06_FD_78087 | JGI IMG/M metagenome (GOLD analysis project Ga0105049, IMG submission 78087) | Freshwater microbial communities from Lake Fryxell liftoff mats and glacier meltwater in Antarctica - MAT-06 | ecosystem: Environmental > Aquatic > Freshwater > Ice > Liftoff microbial mat | place...
ACAGACGACGTCGGCGAGCTGGTTTGCACGCAACCCATCCCCTCCATGCCGCTCTACTTTTGGGGTGACAAAGCAAACGCCAGATACCTGTCAAGCTACTTCGACATGTACCCGAATGTCTGGCGGCACGGCGACTGGCTTAAGGTCACCGAGTCCGGCAGTTGCATCATTTACGGCCGCAGCGACGCCACCATCAACCGCCACGGCTTGCGCATGGGCACCAGCGAGCTGTACAGCGCCATTGAGGTTTTGCCTGAGGTGCTGGATTCGATGGTCGTTGACCTCGAATACCTGGGCAAGAGCAGTTATATGCCGCTGTTCGTGGTGCTGCGCCCAGGTGTGGCGCTGGACGACGCCATGAAAGCCAGGCTGAACAACGCGATCAAAACCGCGCTGTCGCCGCGCTTTGTACCGAATGATATTTTTGCTGTGCCGGAGATCCCGCGCACGCTGTCTGGCAAAAAGCAGGAGTTGCCGATCAAAAAGCTGCTGCTCGGCCAGCCGATTGACAAGGTCTTTAACCGCGACGCAATGGCGAACCCGGCGTGTCTGGATTGGTTTGTGGCGTTCACGCAGGACTACTTTCAACGCGCTGGTGCCAGCGCGCCCAGATAGGCGCGTACGCGCTCGTCAGCGATGAGCGACTCAAAGTCAGCAGCCTGTGTGACCACGCCTTTTTGCACAAAAATAAAGCGCTCGCAGTGTTGACGCAAGATGTCAATGTGGTACCGCTCGTTCGGGTGCAGGCATAAAAACACCAGCTTGCCGCCGCGCTTCAGGCGGGCGAAAAAGTCCAGCATGAAGCCGATGTAGCCGTCTTGAGTGTTGAACTGCGGCTCATCAAACAGATGCACCAGCGGCGATGTTTCTGCCGCGTGCGCCAGCATGAAGTCAGGCTTGGTTTTCTGGAAAGACCGAACCTGGTAAGACTGGTGGTAGTGCACCGCCAGCCGGTCGCGCTCTTTGGTGCGCACTTGGTGAATGTCCTGACCATTGACCAGCACGCGGCCTGCACTGGGCAGATTGCTGCCGGTGATCAGTTCAAACAGTGTGGTTTTACCTGAACCGTTGGGCCCCAACACGCCAATAACGCAGGGCTTATGAACTTCAAAATCAGCATGCAATGAAAACGTCGTGGTCTTATTAAACACGCCGCGCTGGTATTGCTTGGCAACGTTTTCAACACGTAAAAGCGGGCGATCCATCACTCAAACTCCCAGAAGCTGTTGGCGCAAACGGGTGTTGCTTCGCAGTTCGGCGGCAGGCCCTTCGTGCACCACCTTGCCCTGGTTCATCACATAGGCACGGTCTGCGACTGCCAGCGCGCTCTGCACGTTTTGCTCAACTACCAGTACCGCAATGCCTTCTGATTTCAGGCGCGTGATCGTCTTCATCACGTCCTGGACCACCTTGGGCGCCAAGCCCTGGCTTGGCTCGTCAAACAGCACCAGGCCCGGCGAGCCCAGTAGTGCGCGTGAGATCGCCACCATTTGCATTTCACCGCCCGAGAGGTTTTCACATTCGCGGTGCATCAGGTATTCAAGCGCGCTGAAAATCTCAAAGCATTCTTTCTCGGTCCATTTTCGAAAGCGCGTTTGTTTGCGCGCAATGGCCAGGTTACGGGCCACCGTCAGCGTGGGAAATATCCGCCTGTCATCCGGTACCCAGCCGATACCAGCCTTGGCGATCGCGTGCGTCGGCAGGCGCGTGATGTCGCACGCATCAAACGCAATGCGGCCCTGACGTGGCGGCGTCAAACCTAAAATGGAGCGCAGGGTCGTCGTTTTACCGGCTCCATTGGGGCCGAGTAATGCAACAACTTCGCCCGCATCGACCTTGAGCGACACGTCAAACAGCACCTGCGTTTCGCCGTAAAAGGTGTCGATATTATCGATACACAGCATAAGACCTCGCGCCACTGATGTTTTCAAAACTGCATTCATAGGAATTCTCTACGACGCTGCGCGCCAGCCCCCCTTAAGGGGGATGATCGCCTTGGGAGCGGCCCGGCGGCGATCATGCCAACGCTCCCAAATTGGAGCGGCGAACCCACTCGTTTTGGCGCAGTTCAGCGGGCGTGCCCTGGGTGATGACCTGGCCCCAGTGAATCACTAAAATCTGGTCGGCCAGATTGAAAAGAAAGTTCATGTCGTGTTCAATGATCACAATGGTCAGTTGGCGTTTCAAGGTTTTCACTAGTTCGGCCAGGCGCGCTGTGCCCTCTGCGCCCAGGCCTGCGGTTGGCTCGTCCAGAAACAGCATGCGCGGGTCAGTGGCCAGCGCCACGCCTATCTCCAGCGCGCGGCGGTCGCCGTACGACAGGCTGTTGGCCAGCACGTATTCCTTGCCCTTCAGGCCAACACGCTCAAGTACCGCTGCGGCCAATGCCTGCGCCTTGCTGTCGGCACCCAGGTCGCGCCACGGATTAAAGCCCTGCTTGCGTACGTGCGGCGTGGCCACCAGCACGTTGTCAAGAGCGGTGTAGCTGTCAAACAGGTTCATGATCTGGAACGAGCGTGATATGCCCTTGCGTGCTATCTCGCGCGGCGACAAGCCCGTGATGTTTTCACCCGCAAAAGTGACACTTCCACGGTCGGGTTTGTAGCGCCCCGTCAGCACATTGAAGCAGGTGGTTTTACCTGCGCCGTTGGGGCCCATGATGCCAGTGAGCTGGCCCTCTTCAAAACCGAGTGTGATGTCTTGCAACACCACTTGCGCACCAAAGCGTTTGGACAGGCCGCTGGCCTCAAACAGCTTCACAGCGCACCTCCCGCGGCAGGTGCTTCGGTCGGGGATTTTGACTTGTGGCGGGGTCGGGCACGCCACGACTGCCACGCACCGGCAATGCCTTCCGGTTTGAACACTACCATCACCATGAAGATCAGGCCGTACCAAAGCAGCCAGGTTTCGGTATAGGCACCGAGCAAATCACGCGCCAGAATAAAAAATATGGCACCAATCAACGGCCCCCAAAAGCTCACCAGCCCGCCACCAATCAGCACCATCATCACCACAAAACCCGAGGTATGCAGGCTCATGACATTCGGGTAGGCTGACTGTTGCGCCATGGCAAACAGCGCGCCAGCCAGCCCGGCGACCGCAGTAGAAATGGTAAACGCCAGCCACTTGTACAGCCACACGTTGTAGCCAACAAACGCTGCACGGGTTTCGTTCTGCTTGATGGCGCTGAAGATCCGGCCTAGCGGCGAATGAATCAGGCGCCACAAACAGACTAGAACCAGTGCAAACAGGGCCAAGCTGAAGAAGAACAGTGCAGTGTTGCTGGTCAGACTGAAGGATACAAATCCAAAATCAGCCGGTAGACGCTTGATGTTCAGCAAACCGTCTTCGCCCCCAGTGACAGAGCTCCATTTATTGGCCACAAACCAGAAAACCTGGCCAAATGCAATGGTCAGCAGCGCGTAGTAGATACCCCGCCGGTGCGAGATAAAAAGCGCCACCAGGGCGCCGAGTGCAGAGGTCACCAGTACGGCACCGCCCAGGTCAAACCACAGGTTGGGCCAGACCTTGAGCTGCAGCAAGCCAAAAGCATAAGCCCCGATACCAAAAAACGCGCCATGTCCAAAAGACGGCAGGCCGGTAAAGCCCAGCAGGAGGTTGTAGCCCATGGCAAACAGCACCCAGATCATGATCTCCAGCGCCAGGTATTGGTACAGCCCTACACGTGTGATCCAAAGCGGCGTTGACATGAAAAGAGCTACGGTGATGAGCATCGGCAGGGGAAACAGGGGCGCACGGCCTGTGGCGAGTTGCATGAGAAAGGTGTCTCTGTTGAAGTTGCTGACAAAAGTACAGGTAACAAACTTTGAGAAAAAGAATTTAAAAAAGCTGGACAGAACAGAATATACGTTCTATTATTTAAATATGCAAGAACATTTGTTCTATTTATTTAAATGAATGCGGTGATGTGCAAGCCATGGACTCAGTAACAAGCTACGACGAATTGAAGCACCTAATTGGCCGGGCCTATCCGGACATGTCCAAGCAGCTGCAGCGCATCGCGCGCTTTGCGCTGGAGCAACCCAATGACCTCGCACTCGGCACAGTGGCTACCCTGGCAGAGGCCACCGAGGTGCAGCCATCGGCCATGATTCGTTTCGCAAATGCGCTGGGCTACAAGGGCTTTTCGGACATGCAGCAGGTGTTTCGCGGGCATTTGCTCGAGCGTTCCGACAGCTACCGTGAACGGATTGACCAGATGCGTCGCAAGCAGGCCAGTGGCGCGCGTGCGCCAGCCAGTGTGTTGCACCAGCTGGTTGGCGAGTCGGTGGCCGAGCTGGGGCACCTTGAAGAAAATATTCTACAGGCCGACCTGAAAGCTGCAGTCAAATTAGTAGCCGCAGCTCCGCGTATTTATGTACTGGCCCAACGCCGTGCCTTTCCGGTTGCGGGCTACCTGGCCTATGCGCTCAGCCAGCTTGAGCTGCGTTGTCACCTTCTCGACGGCACGGGCGGCATGCTGCGCGAAAGCCTGCGCTCCATCGCACCAGGCGACGTACTGGTTGCCGCAAGCTTTCGCAGCTATTCACCTGAAGTGATTGAAGCGGCTGCCTGGGCCAGCAAGCTGGGTGCGCATGTGGTGGCCATTACAGACGGTCCGCTTTCACCCCTCAGAGCCTCAGCCAAAGTGTGTCTGGAGCTGGCTGATGATTCTTCTAAACCCTTTCGTTCACTGGTGGCGCCACTTTGTCTGGCGCAAGCATTGGTCGTCAGCGTTGGCCATCAGCTGGCAGAAAAGCCCTCTGCGAAAAAACCGACGAGGCGTATCCCAATGCGCCGCAAGGGGGCTGCATGAAACGCCGGTTTGATGTGATTTGCATGGGCCGTGCTGCAGTTGATTTGTATGGCGAGCAAATTGGGGGGAGGCTGGAGGACATGCTTACCTTTACCAAATACATGGGTGGCTCACCGGCTAACACGGCCGTAGGCGTGGCCCGTCTGGGGCTCAAACCCGCCATGCTGACCCGCGTGGGCGACGAGCACCATGGCCGCTTTGTGCGCGAGGCACTTGAGGCCGAGGGTGTGGATGTGAGCCGCGTCAGCACCGATCCCAAGCGGCTGACGGCGCTGGTGTTTCTGGGGATTCAGGACCGCGACACTTTCCCGCTGATTTTTTACCGCGACAACTGCGCTGACATGGCCATCAGCGAGGATGATTTTGATGCAGCATTTATTGCATCAAGTACCGCCTTGTTGCTGTCTGGCACGCACCTGTCGCAACCTGCCACCTATGCCGCTTGCCAAAAAGCCATGACGCTGGCCAAAGCTGCTGGCACGCGCGTGGTTCTGGACATCGACTACCGGCCGGTTTTGTGGGGCCTTGCCAGTCCCGGCATGGGCGAGCAGCGTTTTGTACCCTCACCCGAGGTCAGCGCGCACCTGCAGACGGTCATCGGGCAGTGCGACCTAGTGGTCGGTACCGAGGAAGAGATCCATATCGCTGGCGGCAGCACCGATACTCTGGCCGCTTTGCGCCGCCTGCGCGAGTTGACTGCGGCGACGCTGGTGGTCAAGCTTGGGCCTATGGGCTGCGTGGTATTCGACGGGTTGATTCCGGACCACCTTGAGAAAGGGCTGAAAGGCCCGGGCTTTCCCGTCGATGTCTTTAACGTGCTCGGTGCCGGTGATGCTTTCATGGCCGGATTTTTGCGCGGCTGGATCAGGGACGAACCCATCCCCCGCTGCTGCGCCTATGCCAACGCCTGCGGTGCTCTGGTGGTGTCGCGCCACGGCTGCGCCCCGGCCATGGCCAGCTGGGAGGAACTACAGTTTTTCCTTCTGCATGGTTCTGCTACGCGGCGCCTGCGCGAAGACGCCCAGCTGGAGCACCTGCATCGTGTCAGCACACGCACGCGCCGGTGGGCGGAACTGGTCATTCTGGCTTTTGATCACCGGGTTCAGCTCGAAGAGCTTGCCGTGCGACACGGCGTCGGCAAGGAGCGCATCAACCTGTTCAAGTCGCTGATTGCCGACGGCGCGCGTCGGGGCGCTGGCCGCAGACCGGGTGTTGGCATCATCGTGGACGGGCGCTTTGGAGAGGACGTGTTTCCCGCGATGACCGGCAAGGGTTGGTGGATTGCCCGACCGGTCGAGTTGCCAGGATCCCGCCCGCTGCGATTCGAGGCGGGCGCCCACCTTGGGCTGGCCATGCGCGCCTGGCCTGCGGAACATGTGGCCAAGTGCCTGGTGAGCTACCACCCGCACGATCCGACCGCGCTGCGCGAGACACAGCTTTCGCGCCTGTCTGAGTTGCAGCGCGCCAGCGTGCAGACCTTTCATGAGTTCCTGGTGGAAGTGATACCGCCCCAGGACATGCACAGCGATGAAACCACCGTTCCAGAAGCTCTGGCGCAAATCTACGCGGCCGGCATATTCCCCGACTGGTGGAAGCTGCCGCCCGCCGCTTCTGCGGGGGAATGGGCGGCCATCGCCGGGGTGATTGAGCGGCACGACCCGCATTGCCGCGGCGTGCTGGTGCTGGGCCTGGAGGCAAGCGAAGACGAGCTGGAGCAGAGCTTCCGTATCGCCGCGCCGCATTCGGTCTGCCGCGGATTTGCGGTGGGCCGATCCATCTTCGCGGAGGCTGCAGCCGCCTGGTTTGGTGGCCGCATGAGCGACGCCGAAGTGGTCAGGGATGTGTCGGAGCGGTATTTGCGGCTGATCAAGCTGTGGGATGAAGCGCGCAGCGGGGCCAAAGAGGCACTGACCAACTAACAAAGCAAAGGTAGAAAAAGCATGACACAAAAAATCGGATTTATCGGCATCGGTATGATGGGGCACGGCATGGCCAAAAACCTGCTGGCCAAGGGTTTTCCGCTGACCTTCAAGGTCAACCGCAACCGCGACAACCTGGCCGACCTGATTGCAGCAGGCGCCAAGGAGGCCAGGACCAATGCCGAATGCGCGCTGCCCTCGGACATTGTCTTTATCTGCGTCACGGGTTCGCCTCAGGTCGAAGACATCGTCTACGGCAAAGACGGCCTGCTCAATTGCGGCCGCAGCGGCCTGATCGTTGTCGACACCTCGACCGCCGAGCCCGCTTCCAGTACCCGGATCCGCAACGACCTCGCGGCCAAAGGCATACGCCTGGTGGATGCGCCGCTGGCACGCACCCCGAAAGAGGCTGAGGAGGGACGCCTGAACACCATGGTCGGCGCCAGTCCGGAAGACTTCAAGACCCTGGAGCCTGTGTTAAAGGCATTTTGCGAAAACATCTTTCACGTCGGGCCGCCGGGCCATGGCCATGTGCTCAAGCTGGTCAACAACATGATGGCCATGAGTTTTGCGGCATCGATTGCCGAAGCGTTCGCGGTTGCCGCCAAGAGCGGCCTGGACCTGAACCGCCTGTATGAAGTCATTTCCGCTGGTGGCGTGAACTGCGGCATTTTCCAGATGATGACGACAAAAACCCTCAAGGAGGGCGATGTCACCGGCTTCAAGTTTGGCATTTCCAATGCGCAAAAAGACCTGCGTTATTACACCCACCTCGCAGAAATGTTGCCTGTGAGCAGCTTCATGGGCGAGGCGGCACACCAGAGCTTTGTGCAGGCGGTCAACGCCGGATTTGGCGACAAGCTGATTGCATCCCTTTTTGAAGCCCAGGAAAAATTAAACGACGTCAAGATCGTTCCCCGTTAACGACCCCTTAAACCACAGCAGGAGACAGATATGAGCAATACACAAAAACCCACCATCCCCGCGCCAGCGCAAGACGTCGACGCGGCTTCCCGCCGCACCCTTCTGAAGCGGTCCGGCCTTGCGCTGGCCGGCGCCAGCCTGTACGGCGTCGTGCCCTTCATGGGCCCCTGGAAACACAACCATGCCTGGGCGCAGACCGCGCAGAAGAAGCCGCTGATCATCGGTCTGACCATGGATGCCTCGGGCCTCTTCGCCGCATCCGGCGGCGAAGAGCGCCTGGGTGCCATGATGGCGATCAAGGAGTTCAACGACAAGGGTGGCGTGTTGGGCCGCCGCATTGAAGCCATCCATATCGATACCGAGACCACGCCCGCCACCGGCTCACGCGTGGCCGAGCGCATGATCACCCGCAACGAGGCTTCGTTCCTCATTGGTGCGGTGCATTCGGGCGTGTCTAACGCGATCTCCCAAGTGGCGCAGAAATACGGCACCATCTTCCTCAACACCAACTCCAGCTCGCCCACCGAGGCCGGCAAGGATTGCCACCGCACCAAATTCGTCTGGGACGGCAACGGTGTCAACTTCTCGCAGGCCATCGTCAAGAACGCCATGAAGACGGGCGGGCGCAATTGGGTGCTTCTGACCAACGACTACGTCTGGGGCCACAACACGTCCAAGGCCACACGTGAAATTGTTGAAGCCAATGGCGGCAAGGTCATCGACGAGCTGCTGGTGCCACAGAACACCCGTGACTTCTCGGCCTACCTGCTCAAACTGCAGCAGCTCAAGCCCCAAGTGGTGGCCACGGCCATTGGTGGCGATGACATCAAGGCACTGCGCCAGCAGGTGGTGCAGCTGAAGCTGCACAACAGCATGGCCTGGATCAACAACCAGCAGGACTGGCCCGATGTCTACGGCCTGGGCCCAGAGGCCATCTTTGGCGTGTTCGGCACGACCTGGTATTGGCGCCTCAACCTGCCCGGTGTGAAAGAGTTTGTCGCGGCCTACCAGAAACAATACCCGGGCATGGCCATTCGCGTGCCGGGCAACGTCTACCACAATGCTTACGTGGCCACACGCGAATTGCTGCGTTGCACCGAAGAGGCTGGCACCACGAGCAACATCGCGGTGATCAAGAAGCTTGAAGGCCGCAAGATGAGTGCAGTGGACCGCATGCAGCACTTTGACGCCTGGATCGACCCGGTCACGCACCAGTGCCAGCAGACCATCTACATGGCCAGCTACAACGACCAGCAGGCCGAGAAGGACGACATCTACAAGATCCTCGCCCAAGTGGATCCGAAGGACGTGATGGACAAGGGTGCGCCGGGCGCTTGCAAGCTGGAAAGCTACGAAGCCACCCCGACGTACGAAGTCTAGCCCGGGCAGCACCATCATGAGCAAGCTCCAACGGCGTCAACTTGTGCGTGCTGCGGGCGCAGCCACACTTGGATTCTTCGGCCCTTGGAGCGTCAACCATGCGTGGGCGCAAGCCCGCAGCAAGAAACCACTGTTGATCGGTTTGAGCACCGACGACACCGGCCCGTTTGGGGCCAGCGGCCAGGACGAGCAACGCGGCATTCTCATGGCCATCCAGGAAGCGAATGCACGTGGCGGCGTGTTGGGGCGACGCATCGAGACCGTGCATGCCGACACCGGGGGTGACCCGGTGAAGGCTGCGGCCGTGGCGCAGCACATGGTGGTGAACCAGGAGGTGGCGTTCCTCCTCGGGGCAGTGCACTCGGGCGCGGCGAACGCCATCTCCAAGGTGGCGCAGCAATACTGCTGCATCTACTTCACTACCAATTCCAGCTCGCCCACCGAGGCGGGCAAGGATTACCACCGCACGAAGTTCGTCTGGGATGGCAATGGCGCGAACTTTTCCACCTCCATCGTCAGGGGCGCGATGACCGGTTTTGGCCGCAACTGCCTCCTGCTCACCAGTGACTACACATGGGGACGCAACACGGCCAAAGGCATCCGCAACATTGTGGAGGCCAATGGCGGCAAGGTGATGGAAGAGATTCTGGTGCCGGAGAACACCAAGGATTTCTCCTCGCAGCTCAAAGAGATCGAACGTCTTAAACCGGGTGTGGTGGCCACTGCCATCGGGGGTGACGACATCAAAGTGTTGCGCGCGCAGGTGCGCGCTGCCAAGTTGGACCGTGCGTTTGCCTGGATCAATAGCCAGCAGGACTGGCCGGATGTCTACGGGGCTGGCCCTGATGAATTATTCGGTATCCTCGGTACCACCTGGTATTGGGGCCTCAGCCTGGCGAGCGTCAATGAATTCAATGGGCGTTACCTCAAGGCCACCCCAGGCTACCGCATCAAGAAGCCCGGCAATGTCTTTTACAACGGCTACATGGCCACGCGTGAACTGTTCCAGGCGATCGAGCGCACCGACAGCTTCAACAACATCAAGATCATCAAGACGCTGGAGCAACTCAAAATCCCGGCGCGCGACCGCGTGCAGCACCACGACGCCTGGATGAACCCGCACACCCACCAACTTCAACAGACCATTTACATGGCTGCCTACAACACCCGGCCCAAGGAACCCGATGACCTGTTCCGCATTCTGGGCCAACAGCGCCCTGAAGAGGTAGCGGACCTGGACGCGGGACAGAACTGCCGACTCGAATCCTACGCTGCCACTCCTACCTACGAAACCTGACATGGACGTTTTGCTTCACCTTCTGCCCCACCTGGTCAACGGCGTATCGCTGGGCCTGCTTTTTGCCCTCATTGCGCTTGGTTTCATGCTGATTGTGGGGGTGATGGAAACCATCAACCTCGCGCACGGCTCGCTGTTTGCGCTGGGCATGTACTTTGCGCTGTTCTTTGTGTCACCCCAGCTGGGCTGGTTCCCTGAAATCCAGGCGGCGTACATGGCCTTGCCACTGGAGACCCGCTATCTGGTGGCGCTGTTTTTGGCCCCTGTGTTTGTCGGCCTTTTCGGCATGCTGCTGGAGCTGTGCATGCGGCGCACCTATGGCCGCGATCCGCTGTATGGGCTGCTGTTGACCTTTGGTGCTGCGCTGGTGATCGAAGAAGGTATACGGGTTATCTGGGGTTCGTCTGAGAAACAGCTGGCCCTGCCGCAGGCCATTTCGGGCGCCTTCCTTCTGGGCGATCTGGTGTACTCAAAGTACCGCTTTTTTGCCAGCGGTTTTGCCATACTGATGATTCTGCTGCTTTGGACATTTCTACAAAAAACGCCTTACGGTGCCATCATCAAGGCTGGCGCACACGACAGCGAAATGGTGCGCGCCCTGGGCATCAATCTGTCGCGCCTGCGCCTTTTTGTATTTGGCCTGGGCGTGGCGCTGGCGGCAATTGCGGGTGTGGTGATGGCGCCTATCTGGGGCATCCGGCCGCATGTTGGTGTGGACGCGGTGGTGCCGGCCTTCCTGATCATCGTGCTGGGCGGAGTGGGTTCGCTCTGGGGCGCGGTGATCGCCGGACTGATGGTGGGCATGGTGGTCGGTCTGACCGGTTCTTACGCTTCCGAGTGGTCGCTGATGTCCATGTACCTGTTGTTTATTGCTGTGGTGACCTTCCGTTCGCGCGGCCTGTTTGGAAAGAAGAGTGTGCTGGATGCCTGATTCTGTAAAACCGCTCAAGGGCAAGATTGCGTTGGTAACGGGAGCTGCTGGCACCATGGGGCTGGCTGCCACCAAAGTTTTGCTTGAAGACGGTTGCCGGGTGGCGATGGTGGACTTCAATCATGAGCGCAATCTTGCGCTGGCCGCTGAGCTGGGGCCTGATGCGCTGCCGTTTTCGTTCGACATCAGTGACGTTGATGCTGTGCGCGAAGGGCATGCCGTGATAGTTGCGACCATGGGTGCGGTAGATATTCTGGTCAACAACGCGGGCATCTTGTCTAACAATAAACTTGAAGCCACCGATACCAATGAATGGCGGCGCGTGATGGGTGCCAATCTCGATGGTGCGTTTTATCTGTCACAACGGGTGGTTCCTGGCATGAAGGCACAGCGCTATGGCCGCATCATCAACACCAGTTCACTGGCTGCAAAAACCGGTGGCCTGACTGCCGGAACAGCGTATTCTGTTTCAAAAGGTGCCATGAGTGCGCTGACATTTTCACTGGCGCGCGAGCTTGCGGGCTTTGGCGTGACAGCCAATGCGATTGCACCGGCTTACGTTAAAACGCCGATGATTACCGAGCAGCTCAATGAAGAGCAGCGGCAAAAGTTGCTGCGCGATATTCCCGTTGGCCGATTTTGTGAGCCTGAAGAGTTTGCCCATGTGGTTCGCTTTCTGGCCTCACCGCTGGCGGGTTTTATCACTGGTGAAATCATTGACGTCAACGGCGGCTTGTTGATGGACTAGTGGAACGAAGGACGGATTGAAACAAGTGGAAAAATCAAGCATCGCGCCGCGTATTGACTTTAATACGGCGCTGTCCAAGCTGTTTAACCTGCACGGTAAAACTGCTTATGTGCCCGGCGGCTACGGGGGCATTGGCGCGGCCATTGCCTGGGGCCTGGCGCTGGCCGGGGCCAAGGTGGCTGTGTCTGGTCGCGACGAAACCAGGGCGCTTGGCGTGGCAGCAGCATTGCGTGCGGCAGGTCACGATGCGTTAGGCCTCGCGATGGACGCGCATGCTGTACCCAGTATTCAAGCCTCGGTAGATGCAGTGGCCCAACACTTTGGTGGGCTGGATATTTTGGTTAACTGTGTGGGCATGCAGCGTGAGCAGGCGCTGCTTGAGGTGACCGAGGAGGCCTTCGACGAAGTGCTGCAAGTTAACCTCAAAGCTGCCATGTTTTTGGCACAAGCGGTAGCTAAAAAGCAAATTGCCGGTGGGTGCGGTGGCGCGCAAGTGCACCTGCTTTCGGTGCGCGCGCAGCTGGGCTTGCGCGGTCGCGGTTACTCTGCTTATAGCAGCAGCAAAGGGGGCTTGGTGATGCTTATTCGCCAGCACGCCAGCGAGCTCGCGCCGCACGGTATTACCGTCAACGGGATTGCACCCACCGTAGTGCAAACGGACATGGGCCGACACTGGCTTGACAACCCAGACACCCACAAACAGGTACTTGACCGCATTCCGCTGGGCCGCGTGGGACAGCCGCAGGATGTGGCGGGTGCGGCAGTGTTTTTCTCGTCCCCAGCATCAAGCTTTGTGACTGGGCAAGTGCTCTACCTGGATGGCGGCATCACCGCGTCACAGTAAAACCCCCGTTTGAAGTTGGCGCGCAGGACGCCGCAGCCAGCGATTCAACCGCCGCCCGCACCCCGCCGCTGCCGGTTGACATATTCAGCACCAGCATGGCGGCCTCCACACCGCCCAGGCAGCCCAGAATCATCGCCGGGTTCATGTCACCCAGGTGGCCGATACGAAACGCCCGGCCCGCCAGCGGCCCCAGGCCACCCGCCATGGCAACCTGAAAACGCTCACGCGCCAACGTGCGCAGGGCCTCCGGGTCATTACCGGCGCTGACCTCTATCGTGGTGACGGACACCGACCGTGCGGCCGGGTCTTTGACAAACAGTTTGACGGCGCCGCCTTCCGCCCAGGCATTGACGGCTGCGTGTACCGCATTGGCGATCATCTGGTGTCGCGCATGAACCTGCGCCAGGCCTTCTTTGGCAATCAGGCCAAGTGCAGCTTCCAGCCCCATCAGCAGATTCAGGGGTGGCGTACCGCAGAACTTGCGATAACTCAGGGGGCTTTGCCGGCGCGTCCAGTCCCAGTAATAACGCGGTGCCGGGTTGCGACCCGCCACCTGCATGGCCAGCGCATCCACTGCCACAAAACCCAGGCCAGGCGGTACCATCAGGCCTTTTTGTGAGGCGCCCAGCACCACATTGGCACCCAGCGCATCCATGTTGAATGGCGCGGCGGCCAGCGATGCGACCACATCAACCACCAGCAAGGCTGGGTGGCCAGCGGCGTTGATGGCCTGCCGCACGGCCTGCATGTCACTCGTGGCGCTGCTGGCGGTGTCGGTGTGCACGGCGAAAACGGCAACAATC
>Ga0105049_10006438_pt1 | contig 13662 bp, 9 predicted proteins | sample MAT06_FD_78087 | JGI IMG/M metagenome (GOLD analysis project Ga0105049, IMG submission 78087) | Freshwater microbial communities from Lake Fryxell liftoff mats and glacier meltwater in Antarctica - MAT-06 | ecosystem: Environmental > Aquatic > Freshwater > Ice > Liftoff microbial mat | place...
ACATAATGAAATCAGTGTGTGAGCGGCCAGATAATGGGGACCAAGGTGACAATGATCACGAGCAGCAGCAGGGTGAGTGGTCCGCCGACTTTGAGGAAGTCCATAAACCGGTATTTGCCCGGCCCATAAACCAGGAGGCTGGAGGGTTCGAACGGAGCGATGAGCGAAACCGAGGCGGCGAAGGTGATGGCGATGGCGAAACTGCGCCCATCAAGTCCGAGTGTTTCCGCCGTGCTCAAGGCGATGGGCAGGACGACAAGGGCGGCGGCGGCGTTCGACATGGGCTGGGTCAGGATGACGGTCAGCACGACAAATCCTGCGAGGATGAAAAGCGCGCCCAGCGGTTCGAGTCCGCCCACAATCAAATTGGCCACCCAGGCGGCGGCCCCGGTTTTTTCCATGGCGAGCCCGAAGGCGGTCATGCCCGCGATAAGAACAAGCAGCCTCCACTCGACGCTGGTATACACTTTGTGCATTGGCATGCAGCGCGTGAGCACGGCGGCCACGGCCGCGCCGAGTAGTCCGGCGGAGAGTGGCACCAGTCCCGTCGCGCCGAGGAACACTCCCGTGGCCAGAAAACCCAGCACGAGCAACCCTTTGGCATCGCGGTGGGGTGCGGGATTTTGTTCGCCAAAGGTGGCAAAGTCCGGACTGTTCCGCAGCGACTCCATGCTCTCACGCGGACCCTGCACGAGCAGGAGATCCCCGGTTTCCAAGCGGACGGCTTTGATTTTTTCGCGCAGGCTTTCGCCGTGACGATTGATGGCCAGCACGGCCACTCCGAGACGGGCAGGCAAATCAAGGTCCTCGATTCGCCGGCCGCGCAGGCCGGATTGCGGCGTGACGAGAAGTTCGAGAATTTCCAGATCGTCGGCCTTGAGTTCCCGGTCGGTAAATTTGATGTCCGGCTTGATATCAATGCCCCCGGTCTCGCGCACTTTCATCAAGCTTTCCACCGGTCCATTGACCAAAAGCACGTCACCGGTTTGCAAAACCAGCGAGGCCCGGGGCACCATGGCGCGCGCGTTGCGGAGGACCTTCAGCACGCGGAAATCCATTTTGCCGAGATCCGAATCGCGCAGGGCCTGGCCGACGAGGGGCGATTTTTCCTTGATGACAATTTCCGAAAGGTATTCCCGCAACCCGTAGTCGCCGGTGAGATCCTCGCTCACAGTCGTGGCGGGCAGGAGCCGCCGACCAATAAAAATCATGTAAAGAGTGCCCACCACCACGATGACAAGCCCGACGGGAGTGAGTTCAAAAAACCCGAGGGGGGCCAAGCCCACGCTGGCGAGGTATCCGCTGACCGCGACGTTGGTGGAGGTGCCAATGAGCGTGCAGGTTCCGCCGAGGATGGAGGCGAAGGCGAGGGGCATGAGAAATTTTGACGGACACCACTTGTGCTTGCGGGCCATGCCGGTCACGGGCGCGAGCATGAGGGCGGTGACGGTGGTGTTGTTCATGAACGCGGAAAGACCTGAGACCGATCCCATCATGTAAACCAGGAGCGAGATCTCGCCACCGCGCGCGATTTTTCCGAGTTTGTCGCCGAGCCAGTCCACCACGCCGCTCTCGCGCAAGGCCCCGCTGATGATGAAGACCGACGCGAGAATAATGATGATGTCGCTGCCGAATCCCGCAAAAGCCTCGTTCGGCGTGAGGATGCCGGAACCTATCAGGGCCAGGAGGACGAGGAGCGTCACGATGTCCACCGGCAGGGTTTCGCGGGCAAACAGCACCATCGCGATGGCCAGCAGAGAGAGGACAAAAGCGATTTCCACGAGCTTGGACTACACTTGACGCAGCAGGCGGGCGAGTTCTTTGGCGAACTTGCCTGCCGGGGAATGGAAGAGGGGTTTTGCCGCGTTGAAGCAACGTTTGCCCACCTTGCCTTTGGCGGAGTTGACCCGCGCGGCGATCGTTTTGTGATCCGCGGCGCGCACGCCCAGAAGGGCCAGGTCGTGATAATCACCCAGCGATTCCGCGAGGGCATCAAGAGGTCGGGCGAATTCCTCCATGGGCGGCACGGCCGAAAACGCCATCGCGTGATAGCAAACATCCTTCACGCGTTTGCGCCACTCGTGCATGGCGTCGTCGTCGCGTGACTTTTTGCATTGGCTCATGATCCGGCGGGCCCGGCGGTAGGACGATGCGGCATTTTCAGCCAGATGCTCCGGCGTCAGTCCATTTAGATTCAGGGCGGCAAGAAGGGAGGAAAGCTGCGCCGCACTGGCGCTGGCGGATGCCGTGGTCAGGGGCGATGTATTTTCACTGGGGACAAGGCCGAGTTTTTCCGCCATTTCGGCCGCGCGTTTTCCCGGTAAAATCTGCCGCAGTGTTTCTCGCATCACGTCTTCATCGCGCGAATCGGAGAAGGTGTTTTTAATGGCCTGGAGGCACGCCACCAGAGCGGCGCGGTCCTCGACGGAGATTTCCGAGGCAGCCAGACGGAGTAGCGAACGGATCTTTTTCGTCGAAACGCGGATATCGTGAATCCGCACGACCGCGTCATCAGGAAGCCGCCCGATGTCTTCGACAATCAACCGCGCCAAGCCATCCAGCACATCATGCAAAGAGGCACCGGGACGCTTCAGGTCAGTCAGAGTGAGTGTCATTCCCGGCACTTACGGTTGCGGGTTGCGCAGCTTCGCCGGCTCGCCCAGGGTTTTGCGGATAGTGATGTTGAGAATTTCCAGGGCTGCCGCCAATGGGAAAAACGACTGAGGGCGTCTAGTCATAACGGACAGATGGTACCGCGACCCGCGGGGGTGCGCCACCAGATTTCGACGGAATTATCTGCCTGGCGGGATTGCCCAATCTCTCCGCTTCGCTCATTGAACAGCCAGATTGCCGCCACCGCGCACCGGCATTCGGTCACGGTGCTGACACGAAATACGAAAGACTTTGAAAAAGCCGGGGTGCGGACACTGAATCCGTTTTCCTGATCGTTCGAGGCGGCGATGGGCCGCCGCCTCCAGTGCTCAAAGTTCCAGAGTCGGCCCGATCAGGGGCAGAACCGATTCCACGAATTTTTCCGCAGTCGGCGTTCTGTTGCGGCTCCAGTCCAGGGCCGCGCCACTGACGGCCCAACTGGCCATGGTGGCGCGCAATTCGAGGTCGGCTTTTTTTGCGGCAGGCATTTTTTTCCGCAGGCCCTCGATAAGAAATTCGCGCACGACGGATTTGATCTTCGACTCCATCAGCGGTTCGAACTGACGCTGATGCTTTTGACAGCGTGAAGACAGCTCGGTCAGGAAATCGCAGAGCGCAAAGAGCAGGCGTTTCGCGCTTTCCCGGCAGGTGCCGGTGGTTCCGTCCATGCGGGCGGCCAGCATGGCTAGAAAATTTTCGCCGATCATATACTCCAGCAGGGCGAACTTGTCGGTAAAGTGATCGTAAAACGTCGCGCGGTTAAGGGTGGATCGCGCGGTAATGTCCTGCACGGAAATTTCCTCGAAGCTTTTTTCCGTCAGCAATTCGGCCAAAGCGCGGTAGAGCAACTCCCGTGTCCGCTTGATGCGCGGGTCTTTGCTTTCTTCCACCATGATGGCCAAGCCTACCATCGATCCAGAAAACGTCTATCGCTGTTTTAACAACAGGTGTTGACTTAACGGCTTTCGTTGTTATTCTTCTTGGGAAATGACAACATCAAACACCGCCAAGGACCTTACGAAAGAAGCCCCTTCCAGCCCCCGACAGCGCGTGGGCGGATACGTAATTATCTCGCGCATGACCGACAAGGGCCGTGCCTTGTTGAACGGCACGCTGGGAGAATTCCATTACGATTGTCCGCTTGATAACCTCCTTTTTGGTTTCAAAGGGGTGAAGGGTGACGACGTGAAGGCGCAGCTCGCGGCCGGGGCCAGCGACGAGGAAATTGCCACCTGGCTCGATGCCAACGGCACGCCCAAAACGCCCGCCGAAGTCGCGGCATGGTCCGATGGTTCCGAGGGCTTCAAGCCCGTGGACAATCCGGATATGAAAGAATGGTTCGAGGGTGAATGCGCCAAGGTGGGGCTCGATGCGGCCACCTCCACGCTGTTTGATTTTCTGGAAGCGGACGACCGCGTGAGCTACGCGAAATAGCCCGCCAGCCTGGCCAAGCATCCGTTAGGAGATTGCCTTTACGAAGGCAATTCCTACGCCATATTTGGCGGACATGACCGAACCGCCCACAGGAACGATCAACTTTCTTTTTACGGACATCGTGGGAAGCACGCGGCTGTGGGAAAAATTCCCCAACCAGATGGGATCGGCCCTCGCCCGGCACGATACGATTGTGCGCTCGGCGGCGGAGAGCAACAACGGGCATGTTTTCAAGACGGTCGGCGATGCGTTTTGCGTGGCTTTCCAAACTCCGCGCGATGCCGTGCAGGCGGCCATCGAGGCCCAGCGCGGTCTGGCGGCAGAGAACTGGGGCGAGCTGGGCCTGTTGACTGCGCGCATGGGCATCCACACCGGGGCGGCGGAATACCGGGCCGGCGATTATTTTGGAGGCACGCTCAACCGGGCCTCCCGTATCGAGGCTGCCGCGCATGGCGGGCAGATTTTGCTCTCGCAGATTTCCCACGAACTTCTGGAAGATGATCAGCTCGAGGGCATCACCTTCAAATCACTGGGTAGTCATCGCCTGCGGAATCTCGACCGCCCCGAGCATTTGTTTCAGGCCTTCGCGCCCGGCATCGAAAACGCCTTTCCGCCGCCGCGCAGCATGGAGGTACTGCCCAACAATCTGCCCGTGCAAACCACCAGCTTTGTGGGCCGTGTCCGCGAAATCGAGGAGGTGCAGCAGCGGCTGGAAAAAACCCATCTGCTCACTCTCATGGGCACCGGTGGCACGGGTAAAACCCGGCTCGCCCTTGAAGTCGGTGCCCGCCTGATCAACGAATTCCGCGACGGCGTCTGGCTGGTTGAATTGGCCATCGTCACCGATCCCGACCGCGTGGTGGAAACGGTCGCCCAGGCCGTCGGTGTGCGCGAGGAACCGGAACGCGCCCTGCGCGAAACCCTGGTTAATTTTCTGCGCGGCAAGAACGTCCTGCTCATTCTCGACAACTGCGAGCATTTGCTGGCGGCCGTATCCTCGCTTGCGACCGAACTGCTGCGCGCGTGTCCCCGTCTCAAGATCATTGCGGCCAGCCGCCATTCCCTCGGCATCAGCGGTGAGACCACTTTTCCGGTGCCGCCGCTCGGCATGTTCGATGTCCGTCTGCATGAGCTGACCGGACCGAATATCGCCGATCAGGTGTCCCAATACGAAGCGGTGAAACTTTTCATTGAGCGCGCCATTGCCGTGCGGCCCGACTTTGCGGTGACCAATACCAATGCCCCGGCGCTGGCGCAGATTTGCAGCCGGCTCGACGGTATCCCGCTGGCCATTGAACTCGCGGCCGCCCGCGTCGGGGTGCTCGACCTCGAGCAAATTGCCGCCCGGCTGGGCGACCGTTTCCGGCTGCTCCGCAGCAACGAGCGCGGTGGTCACCTGCCGCACCAGCAAACTCTCCAGGCTCTGATTGATTGGAGTTTCGACCTGCTTTCCGAACCCGAACGCATCCTCTTCCGCCGGCTCGGCGTTTTCGTCGGTGGCCGCACCCTCGAGGCGCTGGAGACGGTGTGTGCCGGTGACGGACTCGAGGAATTTGAGATCCTCGACCTTGTGCAACAGCTCGTGGACAAGTCGCTTGTCACGGTCGAGCGAGAGGCTGGCGGCACCCCGCGTTACACCATCATCGAATCCGTCTGGCAGTACGCCCGCGAAAAACTCGAATCCTCCGGCGAAGCCGACATCCTGCGCGACCGGCACCTCGATTACTTTCTGCGTTTTGCGGAAAAAGCCGGGCCGCATCTCGAAGGACCGCAGCAAAAAGATTGGCTCGATCGCGGTCAGAGCGAGCGTTTTAATTTCCGCAACGCTTTTGAGTGGTCCGTCCTCTCGAACAAACCCGAGGCGGGTTACCGGATCTTTTCGGCCACCTACCGCCTGATCGAAATCCGCGGCAGTCTGAAGGAGGCCCGCGAGGTCCTCACGGAATTGATGGCCTTGCCGGACGATCAGATTTCCCCGCAGCACCGGGCCGAATTTTTCCTGGCCGCAGGCCGCATCGCCTGGGCGGCGGATCACTACGAGGAATCCAGGGGGTTCCATCACCAGGCGCAGGAACTTTTTCAGCAATTGGGCGATGAGGAAAAAGTCGGACTCTGTGAAATGCTGGCCGGTTTTCTTGCGCGCGGGGACGGCCGGACCGATAGCGCGGAACAGCATTTCCAGCGCGGCCTGGAAGTCGCCACCCGCGTAAATAAAACGCCCTACCTCAAGGCCGGTTGTCTGAGCGGACTCGGCAGCATTGCCCTCGACCGGGGTGATCCCGCCGCGGCGCGCAAACTCAAGGAAGACAGCCTGATTATTTACGAAAAGATGGGCGATCAATGGATCATTGGCCTCATCCTTTGGGGCATCGTGCAGGTTTGCATCGTGCAGAAGGATTATGAGCGGGCCAAGTCCGCCCTGGAGGAATGGGCCCGCATCACCCTTGACCTTGGCAACCGCTGGATCCTGCCCTACATTCTTGAATGTCACGCCAGCCTCGCCGTGGCCGATGGACGGCCCGAGCACGCGGCCCGGGTCTTTGGCGCGGCCGAGGTGGCACGCGAACATTTCGGCACACAGTTTTCCGCCAGCGAACAAGCCCTCCACGAAACCTCAATCGCGGGCTTGCGGGAAATCCTGCCGGAAAAAGAGCTCCAGGTTGCCTGGGAAGCCGGGCGTCTCACGCCGCCTTGGGACTTGATCGGGAAAGATTAAGCGGTGGGGTTTTTCCGGCTGGCCTTTCGCGTTCCGCGCTCTTAGGTTTTCCCCGTGCCCGCGATGGTCGAACTCCGCAATATCAGCAAAAGCTTCGGAAACTTCGTCGCGTTGCAGGAAGTGAGCTTTGCCATCGCCGAGGGCGAATTCATGACCTTCCTCGGGCCCTCGGGCTGCGGCAAGACCACCTGCCTTCGCCTCATCAGCGGTTTCGACTCTCCCACCACCGGCCAGGTTCTCATCGGCGGCAAGGATGTCACTTTCGATCCGCCCTACCGGCGCGACGTCAATCAGGTCTTCCAAAGCTACGCGCTTTTCCCCCATCTCAGCATTTACGAAAACATCGCCTTCGGGCTGCGGATGAAAAAAATCGCCGCCGCCGAAATTAAAACCAAGGTGGATCGGGTGGTCGAAATGACGGCCCTCGGCCAGTTTATTGATCGCAAACCGGCCCAGCTTTCCGGCGGTCAGCGTCAACGGGTGGCTCTCGCGCGGGCCATCGTTTGCGAACCCAAGGTGCTCCTTCTCGACGAACCGCTCAGTGCCCTCGACGCCAAATTGCGGGCTCAGATGCGGATCGAACTCAAGCAACTGCAAAAACGCCTCGGCATCACCTTCATCTTCGTCACGCACGATCAGGAGGAAGCCCTGACTATGAGCGACCGTGTCGCCGTGCTCAGCGCCGGCCGGGTTGAGCAGATCGGCACGGTCAACGAAATCTACTACCAGCCCGCCACCCGCTTTGTCGCCACCTTCATCGGCGAAACCAACATTGTCGAAGCCGATGTGCTCGGTCGCAGAAATGGGCGGCTTCACTGCCGGCTCGAAGGCGGCTTGGAACTTGACGTTAAGGAATCCCCCGGAGCCGTGCATGAAAAAGTCCTTCTCTCCCTGCGCCCGGAGAGGCTCCGGCTTTCCCGCACTTTACCGGCCGGCATCAATGTGTTTCCGGGTCGCATCGCGGTGGAAACCTTCAAGGGGGCGGTGGACGATCTGACGGTTATTGCCCAGGGAGGACTGGAACTTGGCGCGTGTCTCACCAACGACGGACAGGAAGAATTCGACTTTCACGAGGGGGAGGAAGTTTTCTGCCGCATCCAGCCCGAGGATATCAATATCGTTTCGGCCTAGCCTGATCCGGTTCACGCAGATGAACAAGGAATGACACTGCCTGTTGCGAATTGTTCAAAAAAACCGCAAAAAAGTTTTGACTCATCTATTTGCCTTCCATAAAGACCTTGGCACGTAACGTGCTATGAGGCATGTGAAGCATGTCTTAACAGCATGATTAGCCGAAGTCTCGGGCGCAAGCAGGGGACAAGCGGCTGCAAAACCAAAAAACAAAACAGAAAATATTATATGAAAATCGCTACCAAAATACTGGCCACCGTCCTCATGGCTGCGTTGCTTGCTTCCAAGCCGCTGCTTGCTGGTGATGGCAAATCGTTCAAGGAAAAAGTCGTCGTCGAAGAAGAGCGTAAGTGGTGGGGCGCAGCCCTCAGCACCGGCTGGGACAGTCTCTATATGTTCCGCGGCGTCAATGTTCTTCGCGGTGATCAGAAGTACGGATCGAGCCTTTACTGGACCGACCTCAATGTGACTTGGAACATCACTGACAACGATTTCCTTAACATTGGTGCGTGGCAGGCCTTCGGCATCGGCAACACCTCCTACAAGGAAACCGATGTTTACGCGACCTACACCCGCACCTTCGGCAATCTGGCCGCTTCGCTCGGGTATGTCTTCTACTATTACGCAAATTCCCGGCTCTACCAAAATGAGTTGAGTGCGAAATTGGCTTACACCGTCGAGTTGTCCCACGGCATCACGGTCACCCCGTCGTTGACGTATTTCTTCAACCTCGGCCCTGATATTGATAACGACGGCGCAGCCAAGACGACCTCCAGCTACCTGCTGGCCCGTATTGACGCAGGCATCCCTCTTTACAAGGACATCGTGTCCCTGGCTCCCTGGGTTGCTTTCGGATCGAGCTTCGACTACAACTTCCAAAATGATGGCAGCACCCTCACGGGCGCCAACAACTTTGAAGTGGGTATCGGTCTGCCGATCAAAATCAACGACACCATCACCCTCTACGGATATGGTGCTTACAGCTATCAGGATGCAGACTTGCTCGGCACCGAAGACAACACCTTTTGGGGTGGTGGCAAGGTGACCTTCTCGTTCTAAACGAACGGGTCCAATCCTAAAAATCATCAGAACCCTCTCTGCTTCGGCGGAGAGGGTTCTTTTTTTGCCCTGAGATTTCGCAAACGCCTTTATCCTGTAGCGGAAAACGTACGTTTTCCGAATCCGGCTTCCGTCTAAAAGCGCGTGACTTCGCGCCACGTTGCGGGATATTCGCACCATGGATTTGCTGGAAACCCTGAGTGTTGCGCTTGGCCTGGCCGCCTTGGCCGGCGTCAATCTCTACCTGACTGTCTTTGCCGCCGGGCTGGCCATTCATTTTGGATGGGTCATTCTGCCCGGCCAGCTGCATGAGTTAGCCGCTCTCGGCAATCCCTGGGTCCTGGCCGTGGCGGGTGTGCTCTATATCATGGAGTTTTTCGCCGACAAGATTCCCTGGGTGGACTCAGCCAACGATGCCTTGCACACCTTTGTTCGCCCGCTGGGTGGAGCCATGCTGGCTGTTCTTGCGCTGGGGGATGCCGATCCCACGGTCAAAGTCATCGCCGCATTATTGGCAGGAGGGGTCACGCTGACGTCTCATGCGGCCAAGGCGGGTTCCCGACTGGTGGCCAACACCTCGCCCGAGCCCATTTCCAACATCGGGCTCAGCCTCGGCGAAGACGCCATTGTGCTGGCAGGGTTGGGCATCATCGCCTGGCATCCGGTCGTTGCCTTGGTTATCACGGTGATTGTTTTATGCACGATTTGGATCATTTTGCCGCGCCTGCTGCGCAGCATGTGGGCCATCCTTTGGCTGGCCTGGCGCAAACTGAACGGCCCCCCCGCCACCAGCGAACCGGATGATCGCGGATTCAAACTGCCGGGCCAGGTCGAACTCGCCCTCCGACGCGCCCATGCCACCACGGAAAACATTGCCGTGGTCGCGCCCTGCCTGAGCGGCGGCGGGCCGCGTTTGCCCAAAAATCTTTTCGGCTGGCTCGTCCGTCTGGACGGGGGACGGCTCTTTTTCATCAGTCCGCGCTGGCAGGGCGCACTGGTGGTGGAGGTTCCGGTGAAAACAGCCGTGCCGGAGCGCGAATCGCGGTTTCTTTGTGAACGGCTGGCGTTGCAACCAGCGGAAGGCAGTCCGTTTGTTTTTCTCTTTGAACGCGGCCTCCGTCTTCTGGCGGATCGGCTGGCGCGGGATCTCGCAGCCCCTGCCGAAACTCTGGAAAACGTGGTGCCGACGACGGCGGGATAAGGCCCGCCGGCATGTGGGATTTCGAGCGGCCAATTTTTCTTCTTCTCCTTCCCGTTGTCCTGATTTTTCTCCTGCTGGCGCGACGGGGATCGCTGGCGCAGTGGAGTCCGCGACAATCGGCGGTTTGCCTGATCCTGAGATTCCTGATCGCGGCCTTGGTCTGCCTGGCGCTGGCGGGGCCGCGCTGGCTCACGGAAACCCGCGAGACGGCCGTGGTTTTACTTCGCGATATTTCCGCCAGCATCTCCCCGGAAAGTGCGGCTCAGGCGAAGGATTTTTCCGATCGCGTCCTGAGAGCTGGAGCCGGGCGCGCGGCCGAGGTGGTTTTTGCCAGTGAACCGGCGGTTTCCCAACCGTTTGGAGGACCTGGCATCGTGTTGACCCCGCCGCCCGCTGACAGCGCGACCGACATCTCGTCCGCCTTGGAATTCGCCGCCGCGATGCTGCCCGCAGATCATCCCGGGCGGATTGTCCTGCTGGGTGACGGCTTGGACACGACCACTCGCAACCCGGTGGAGACCGCAACGACTCTGGCGGAACGCGGTCTCGAAATTGACACGAAGTTCTTCCTCAAGCCGCCTGATCGGGAAACGGCCGTCATTTCGCTGAAGACACCGGTGCTCGTGCGGGAGGGCGAGGTTTTCGATCTTTCGGCCAAAATCCACGCCGCGACCGCGATTGAGGGCGCGACCATCCGGCTCTATCAGAATAATCTCCTGGTTGCGGAAACGCAGCAGTCCCTCCCGGCGGGTGCCTCGGAGATTGTTTTTCCCAAAGTCAAAGCCGAGGGACGCACCGCGCTGTACGAGGTGGAGGTTTCGTCGCCGGATGACACCCATGCGGAGAACAACCGGCGGAAGCTGGTCATGGCCCATGGCGGTCCCGCCAGGATCCTCCTCGTGGATAAAAACCCGGAGCAGTCCGAGTTGCTTGCGGACGTATTGCGCACGGCGGATTTCCAGGTCGAGGTGCGTCCGCCGGCGGGTTTTCCCAAGGAGATGGAGGGATTGGAGGCTTTCGATCTCATCGTGCTTTCTGACGTTCCGGCTGCGGATTTTTCTGACGGACAGATGAAGCTGGTCGAGGAATGGGTGCGGAATTTTGGAGGGGGATTTCTCATGATCGGCGGAGAGGAGAGCTTCGGAGCCGGCGGATATTTTCGCACCGCGCTTGCCACGCTTTTACCCGTTCAGATCGAACGTCAGGAACGCGAGGAAACGCCGGTTGTCGCGCTGCTGGTCATTCTCGACCGTTCGGGTTCGATGACCGCCATGGTGGGCGGGCAAACGAAAATGAGTCTGGCCAACGAAGGTGCGGTGCTGGCTCTGGAGGTGCTGCAATCCCGCGATCTTTTCGGGCTCTTTGCGGTGGACACGCGCGTGCAGGATGTCGTTCCACTCGGAAAAAACGCCGACAAACAGGCGGCCGCGCGCCGCATTGCCGGAATCACGGCGGGCGGAGGCGGCATTTACATTTACACCTCCCTGGCCGAGGCCTTCCCGCGGCTGCGCGACGCCCAGGCCCGGATCAAGCATATCATTCTTTTTTCCGATGCCGCCGACGCCGAGGAAAAAAATGCCGGGGACGCCCAGGGCGGGGCTTCCAGTCTTGACCTCGCCGCCGCCATGCTGGCCAGCCGGATCACGCTTTCCGTCGTGGCGCTGGGCACCGAGCAGGATCGCGACACCGACTTCCTGAGGCAACTGGCGGCGGCGGGTGGCGGGCGTTTTTACCTGACCTCAGATCCGACCGCACTCCCGCGCCTATTCACCTTGGAAACCATGCGCGCGGCGGAATCCAGTCTGCGCGAAGATGCCTTTCTGGTCCAGCCGGCGGCCAAACATCCGGCCTTGCAGGGGATCAATTGGGCGGAGGCACCCTTGTTGCTTGGCTTGAATCTTTCAAAAACAAAGCCTGGAGCCGAACTTTTGCTCGCGAGCGAAACCGGGGATCCGGTGTTTGTGAAATGGCAATACGGCCTCGGTCATGCCGCCGCGTTCACCAGCGATGCCAAGGCGCGCTGGGCCTCGGAATGGCTGGCCTGGCCGGGATTTGGAAAATTCTGGGCGCAAACCGCGCGCGCTCTGGTGCGGGATGGAAAACGAAACGACCTTGTGGTCAAAGTGCGGGAAGAGGACGGCAACCTGCTGGTTGATGTGGAGGCCGTGACTCCCGAAGGCACCTTCCGCGACGGGCTCAAAGTCGCTGTTTCCATCGCCGCGCCAGGATCCCCGCCGGTTTCCCTTCCGGCCCTTCAGGTCGCACCCGGACTCTATCGTGCCCGAACCAAAACCCCGGATGCGGCGTCCGCCATGATTGCTGTGAGTGACGAGGGGGCTCGTCCGGTCACGGTGGCCTGGACCCGCGACTACCCCGCCGAATATCGAATGACCGGGGAGGGTGCGTCCGTTATGCAAAAGCTCTCTGCCCTCACTTCCGGCAAATTCCACCCTCAACCGGAGGAAGTTTTCCGCCCTGCTGTCCGGGCTGCCAAGACGCGCCGCGACCTGGCCCCCTTTCTCCTCGGACTGGCACTCATTTTATGGCCGCTGGACATCTGGCTGCGGCGCAGGGATTGGAAGAGAACAAGCGAAAATGCCTTGCCGCCATTTTCACGTGCCCGATAACCTCTCGGGATGAAAGTTCTCGTCACCGGCGGCGCCGGATTTATCGGCTCCCACGTCGTGCGCAAACTGCTCCGCGCCGGCCACACCGTGACCGCCTTGGACGATTTCAACGATTTTTACGATCCGGCCATCAAGCGGGCCAACGTGCGGGAGTTTGAGAGCGAGGCGGAAGTCATCGAAGGTGATATTCGCGACGCGGAAAAAATGCAGCTCGTGGCCACAAAAAATAAATTTGATGCCATCATCCATATTGCCGCCCGCGCCGGGGTGCGCCCCTCCGTGGAAAATCCCCTCCGCTATATTGAAACCAATGTCACCGGCACCTTCAATATGCTCGAAGCTGCCAAGGCCGGGGGAGTCGGGCAATTTCTCTTTGCCTCAAGTTCTTCCGTTTACGGGCTGGCCAGAAAGGTGCCGTTTTCCGAAGACACCCCGCTGCCCCAAACGCTTAGCCCCTACGCCGCCACCAAGCTTGCCGGAGAACACCTCTGCGGAAACTACTCGCACCTCTACGGCCTGCGCGTCGTCTGCCTGCGCTTTTTCACCGTGTACGGACCAGCCCAACGCCCCGATCTGGCCATCCATAAATTCACCGATCACATTTTCCACGGCAAACCGATCCAGCAATACGGGGACGGCTCAACCCGGCGCGACTACACCTATGTGGATGATATCGTGCAAGGCGTGGTTGGCGCGCTGACCTACCGCCGCACTCCGTTCGAGATTTTCAATCTTGGAGAAAGTCAGACCACAACCTTGTCCGATTTGATCGCTTCCATTGAAACGAATCTGGGAAAAAAAGCGGTGATCGAACGCCTGCCCGAGCAGCAAGGAGACATGCC
>Ga0105049_10006439_pt1 | contig 13661 bp, 12 predicted proteins | sample MAT06_FD_78087 | JGI IMG/M metagenome (GOLD analysis project Ga0105049, IMG submission 78087) | Freshwater microbial communities from Lake Fryxell liftoff mats and glacier meltwater in Antarctica - MAT-06 | ecosystem: Environmental > Aquatic > Freshwater > Ice > Liftoff microbial mat | place...
CGACGCCGCCGCCATCGGTGGCTTGATCGCAGTGGGCAAACGCGAAGCGCGCAAACCCGACAAGGCCGTGGCGTTGTCGGCTTGGACCGAGGTCCTGCGACTCGACGAGTCGCACAGCGAGGCCACCGCGTTCTTCACCGCACTCGGCCAGCTCGAACAGGTGCGTGCGGCGCTGTCGCCGTCGGCTGCGCCTACTACTGATTTGCTGGGCAATGCTCCGGCTGCTACGGCTCCCCCCGCACTGCCGGAGGCGGTGCAGAGCGAAGTGCGCAAACGCGACGACGGTCTGACCAAGGCGCGCGGCGTCTTCGCCAAGGCCGAAGGCGCCGCACGCACGCGCTTCCGCGAGGCCGAGGCCAAGGCTCGCACCAAAGCGGTGAAGGACCTGGGTGCACTGGCACAGAAGGCCGACCGTGGTGGTGACCTGCCTGGTGCAACCGCGGCATGGAAAGGCGTGCTGCAACTTGATCGCGAGGACACGCGCGCACGCGTCTACTTCACCGGACTCGGCCGCCTCGACGCGCTGCTTGCGGAATTGCCGGTGGTGCGCGATCCGCTTGGTGATCTGCCGGATCCCGATCGCGGTTTTGCCCCGCTATCGTTGCTCGGCCTCACCGTGTTGATCACCGGTTCGGACAAACCGGAGAGACGAGGCCCGTTCGAACAAGCACTGCACGAGCATTGCGCCGCTGCGGGCATGGTGGTGACCTCTGCGAGTGTGGACAGCCTAGTCGGTGACAAGGGCGACGCCCTGCTGAAGGACAAGCAACTGGTCATTCTTGCCGGCGGGCTGAGTGACGCCACGCGTCATAGTTGTATCGGCGTGATGCGTAACTTGCGCGCGCCGGTGGTGGTCACCGATCTCGCTCTGGCGGAGATCAGCGGCTTGATCGGCCGCCCGGCGTACAATGGGCATCTGACCGAGTACACCGACTCCATCCTGATCAAGGCTGGTGCTCATCCGCTCGCCGCGGGCCTGGCGGGCAGCGTACGGATCCTTGATCCGCTGCCGGCAAGCGGACCGGTGAAAGCGGTCCCGATCGAACAGGATCCCGATCTGCTCAAGGTCTACGTACCGAAGCTCGACATGCCCCCTGGGGCAGTAGTTGTCGCTGGGCTCGCAGCGGACCGCAGCGCGGGCATCATCGCCTTCGACACCGGCCATCCGGTAATCCTGGGTGAAAGCAAGGCTGGCGAGGCCGTCACCGCCAAGCTGCCAGCGCGGCGTCTGGGATTCTGGATGCTCAACCAGTTGCGCCCGGATCAGACCAAACGCCTATCGCGTGACTTCTGGCGTCTGTGGGATGCCAATCTGACGTGGGCTCTGCGCGGCACGATCGCCCCGCCGATTGCGCCCAGTCAGCGTTGATTCACCAACAGCAGAAAAAGGAATCCGGCATCGCCACCAGCGTCGGTGGGATGCGGCACCGGATTGATTTCCACCGCCATCACCCGGTGGGGTAGTCGGTGTAGGGTGTAGCCCTTGGCCCCGTGGGAATAGAACGTGCCGCCATCGGGTTCGACTAGTGCCACGCCGGCCTTCATGCGTTCGACCAGGTCGGGGTTGCTGACGTAGTGGTGACCGAAGGCGACGGTCGCGAGGGCGCCACTGGTGATCGCGCTGGCGGCCTCGGCTGGCGTGTAGCCCATGTTGCCCATCAGCGCGCCACGGAAATTCGCGCGCGCGGGCGTCATCACGTCGCCCATCTGGATGCCGAAGAAATCGCCGCGCATCATGCCCCCGTCTTCTTCCTGATCACTGGCCCAATCGGCTGCCACGCCCTCGCCCGTGCGGTGTGGCGGACGCGGAGTTGAGGTGGGGCAACTGGCGGTCTACCCGCCGTCCCTCGGTCCGCTCGTTCGCTCCGCATTAGGCTGATCGCTGGCGCTGCCTTGGCGGCTTGCAACCGCGATTCCACCTCCACTTCCTGCCCACCAGTGCCTCCTGGCTGAACACGGTCGAGTGCTTCTTTCGAACCCTCAGCATTCATCGCCTACGCCGCGATTTATTCGCCAAGGTCGACATCCTCGTCGCCATCATTCAGCAGCACAGTCAGCAGCTCAAACCCTTCATCTGTGCGGCCAAGGCCAGAGATATGCTCGAAAAGGTCAAGCGCGCACGCGCCGTGCTGGATAGGCGACTGACAGGCTGACGCAGTACACTTGGGTGACGACCCAATAATCCTGGAAAAGGCAGCGGCGGCACTGATTTGCTGCCAATTTCCTCTGGTCGTAATTACGGCGGCGTAATTCCTGGCCCTGGCATCATCGGGGTCGGAGTCACCACTGGCGGCCAGAACACCAGTAATGCCACTCCCACAGCCAGTGCCACGCCGAACAGGATCAGCAAGCGCCGGCCGAGCACCGCGCCGCCGACTACATAGGCAGCGATGGCCTTGAACACCAAGTTGGCGAGCGCCGCCACCAGGATAACCCGCCAGGCGATGTCGTATTCCAAGAGGTGTTGCGACACCATCCGCGTGGTCGACAGCGTCACCGCATCCATGTTCATTAATCCCGATATCATCGCGACCACATAGATGCCAATCACACCGAACCAGTCGTTGGATGCCGCGATCGCCAACGGCACTACCGCATAGAGCGCAGCGAAGATCAGGGCGGATTTCAGTTTGGCCGGATTTCCCGCCGGCGGCAGATGGACCGGCGCGCGGCCGACCAGCAGGGCCTGGGTCAAGGACAACACGATCAGCACGGTGAGCATGATGCCGAGGGGAATGCCAATGACGGCGATCGCCGTCGGTGCGACGAAGGCCGCGACCACCAGCACCCGCACCAGGGAAACGGTCGAGGCCAACATGATCACGGTTGCCGCCAGGGGTGCGACTTCCGGCGCACCGTTTACTTGTCTAGCATAGGCCAGCGTGGTGGCGGTCGATGACACCATGCCACCCAGCGCACCGCCCAACAGCATGCCGGGACCTTGCCCGAACCAGCGGTACAGCAGGTAGGCAGCAAACTGCACGCCGACGATCAGCACCACCATCAACCAGATGTTCTGCGGATTCATCACCTGATATGGACCATAGGCTTTATCCGACAGCACGGGCAGAATCACCAAGCTGATGAGGACGAACTGCATGACCGCCTTGATGTCGTTCACTTCCACGCGTTTGAGCATGGCATGCATCTGGGGCTTCAGGGCGATGTACTCCGTGTCGCGCGATGAACGGGTGACCCTGGCGATCAGGCTGCAGGAGAACCCGCGCCGGATAGATCGGAAAGTGCGATGGATCGCCTCGGCGATCCGATGGTCGTCGCCAGATGGCCTGGGCTAAGCTACCCACAGGAGAACACCATGGACCTCAAGCTCATCACCCGTCATCTCGATCGTCGTCAGTCGTTGATCGATCTCGCCCACCGTCGCGCGTCATTTGCTTTCGCTCGGTTCAGCGCCCTGGTGCGAGGGATCGAAATTCGCCTGAGCGATGTCAACGGCCCGCGCGGTGGCCAGGGGATCTTGTGCCTCGCTCGCGTACGTCTGGTCCATGGCGGAGAAGTCATGGTCGAGACCGCGTCGAGTTCGCCGGAAGACGGCATTGAGCAATCCATTGCACGACTGACCAACCGCGTCCGCCGACTGGTGTCGCGCCAGCATGATCGCAGATGACGACGCGGTGAGCGTGATCCAGCGATGATCAGGGTGCCTGATCATCGCTGCCCTTCATTGGAATCGTGCCATCGACCGCAACGACCCAGAAATTGCGAAGGTGGTGGAAGTTGAGTTGGTCGGGGTTGAGCGCAGGACGATCCATAGGGCTCTGCTATGGCCGAACCTGCCACTACCGATGCGCATCCACGAGCCGAGGGCGTACGTTTCTCTATACCTTAGGAGAACACCATGAAACTCGACGCTCCTCTCACCTACCTCGGCGACCAGTCCCTCTGGAGCGAGGACGTTACCTGGCTGGCTGACAACCGTGCCTGGTACACGCTCGGCCATCTCGCGCCGCGCATCCGCTGGATGCACCTCTACCTGGAGGAATCACCCATCGGTGATGGCATCCTGGTGCGCATCCAACTCGATCTTGCCGGTCATGAACTCGCCAGCGTGTGCGCCATCCGCAGTTGCCCGCAATCCGCCGTGTGCGCCGCGTTCGATCTGCTGCGTCACGAGATCGAACTCGACGAACCGGTCGCAGTCTGATCAGCCCGGCCGTCTTCGGCCGCGACCGCTCGCTGTAACCGCACAAGCCCGCCCCCAAGTCGAAGGAGGACGCATGAAGCCGATGAGCGAAAAGACCCCGCCCATTCAACCCTGCCTGTCAGCCGGTTTCATGGCGGCAGCGAGGTGGTCTGGAGGAATCCGCATGGCTGATGCCGCTCCTTCTCCAACAACCACTAGCGACTTATTCAGCCCGCGTGGTCGGCGTGCGGCACTGGTCGCCGCGTATGGTGAACTGAACGACGTCTGCACGTTACTCGGATTCGGTGATAGATTCACGCTAGGTGAGTGGAGCGCTTCGCCCAGCTGGGCGTTGGTGATTCTCGCCCGCGCCGCGCGGCCGCCGCGGCCGGCGCCAGAACGGGATTGGAGCATGGCGACCATTCCTGAGTTGGTCACCGACATCATCGCTACGCACCACGTTCCACTTCGTCATGAGCTGGAACGCTTGGGGATTATCATTGACCACCTCGCCGTCTCCCATCAGCGCGCGCTGCTCAGCGCGCTACGCAAAGTCTACCATGAGTTCAAAGACGCCCTCACGCTGCATCTTAATCAGGAGGAGTGCGATCTGTTCCCGCTTTGCATCGCATTGGAGGAAGCGCTCAGCGGCCGACAGATGTGGGCGGATCAGGACCTCACCTCGCTCATCCGTTTCACCGGCCTTGGGCATGAGGAATGCCACAGCGGACTGCGCCACATCCTGGGCATCCTTCAATCCGCCGCAGACAGCATCAGCGATCCCGACATCACCATAGTCAGCGACGGTTTGCATGCCCTGGCCCGTGATCTGACCATGCACACGGCCAAGGAGAGCGAGCTGCTCATCCCCGCGACCATCTTCAGTGAAGATCAAATGCGCGCGCGCTGCCTGAGGGTCACAAAACGATCGGCAAGCCAGGTCATAAGTCATTGAAAATAAAGGATAAGCCAGGCCGCCCGCGTGCCGAATAACCAGCATATGGGTGATTATTGGTGGCGTCTGGGTGTCCATCGGGGGTGGGTGCATCCGTGCAGCGCGCACGTTGTCATGGCCACACGACAAGCACCTATCGGGGTGGTTGTGCCTGGGCTACTCTTCACGCAGAGGTGTTCCCATGGCCAAGCAACGCACTTCCAAGACCGCCCAGAAATCCGCCGACACCATCGGCCAATACCTCATCCGACGGCTGCAGGATTACCGCGTCGGCCACGTCTTCGGCATCCCCGGCGACTACGTGCTCGGCTTCTACGACCAACTCTGTCGCAGCGACATCAAAGTGGTTGGCACCAGCAAAGAAGATGGCGCCGGGTTCGCCGCTGACGCGTATGCGCGGGTTCACGGCATGGGCGCGCTCTGCGTCACCTACTGCGTCGGTGGCCTGAGCGTCGCCAACGCTGTGGCGGGCGCGTACGCAGAAAAATCTCCGGTGGTCGTGATCACTGGCGCCCCAGGGATGAAGGAGCGCACCAACGATCCGCTGTTGCACCACAAGGTGAAGACCTTCGCGACGCAGAAGGAGATCTTCGAGCGCATCACTGCGTGCGCGGTGGCGCTGGAGGATCCCGACACCGCGTTCCGTGACATCGATCGCGCGCTAGCAACGTGCTGGCGGGTGAAACGTCCAGTCTACATCGAGCTGCCACGCGATATGGTCGACGTGGTGCCGAAACATCCGGTGCCGTCGCTGCCGCCGGATGCGATGATTGATCAGGCAGCGTTGGATGAGGCCGTCGCGGAAGCGGTCGAACGTCTGCGCGCCGCCAAGCGCCCGGTGATTCTGGCGGACGTGGAGGTGCATCGGTTCGGCCTAGCCTTTGAACTGCTGACGTTGTCAGAACGCACCGGTATCCCGATCGCTGTGACCATTCTTGGTAAGTCGGTCATTAGCGAACGTCACCCCAATTATATCGGCATCTACGAAGGTGCGATGGGCCGCGATGACGTGGCCAAGATCGTCGAAGGCTCCGACTGCCTGCTGATGCTCGGCACCTTCCTGACCGACGTGAACATGGGCATCTTCACGGCGAAGATCGATCCGTCACATGCGATCGAAGCGACCAGCGAAAAGATCCAGGTCAGTCGCCATCGGTACGACAACGTGCCGTTCGATGGTTTTCTGCGTGGTTTGCTTAATGCCAAATTACCGCGACGTGCGCTCACCACGCAGGTTAAGGCGCCGGCAAAAATTCCCGCGATCGAGGCGAAGAAGCCGCTCAAAGTCACGCGCCTGTTCCAGCTCATCGACCAGCGTCTGGACGACGACATGGCGGTGGTGTGCGATGTCGGGTTGTGTTTGTTCGGCGCTATCGATCTGACCATTCATCGGCGCACCGAGTTCATCGCCTCGGCGTATTACACCTCAATGGGTTTCGCCGTGCCGGCGAGTGTCGGTGTGGCGCTGGCCAATCCCAAACTCCGCCCCGTGGTACTGGTGGGCGACGGCGCCTTCCAGATGACCGGCATGGAGTTGTCGACCGCTGTCCGGCAGAAGCTCAATCCCATCGTGGTGGTGCTCGACAATCACGGCTACACCACCGAACGCGCGATCCAGGACGGTCCCTACAACGACATCCTGAACTGGAACTACCATCGCCTGCCTGATTTGCTCGGCGCCGGCTGGGCCGCGATCGTGCGGAGCGAAGGCGAGTTCGCCGATGCCTGGACCCAGGCGGTCGAAAACCGCGATAGCTTCAGCCTGATCAATGTGCAACTCGACGCGTACGACTTCTGTCCGGCGCTTGAACGTCTGGGCAAGCGCATGGCGGAGAATATTCCCAAGTAGTCGGATCTGCCGCGGCATTCCGGCAGAGGATCACGTGTTCAAAAACCAACGCGCCCTACGATCCCGCTCACACGACGTTGCGTCGTAGCGAGCGAATTCGTGGGGCGCAGAGCTTATCGGTGTCTGCGGATAATGCCGCTGGGATCGCGGTTATTTGGCATCTTTGGGGCGATTGAGCACGTCATTTTTCACGCTGCCGGCAATCGCCATCACCTGGTCGATCAACTCTTTCTTCACCTTGAACTCTTCCAGGGTTTTCTGGAGGTTTTCCGCCACTGCGTTGAAGTGTTCTTCGGTGAGTTTCAGGTCCATGTGCGCCTTGCGCATGTCCTTGCCCGTCCAAGACACCGGTCCGCCGAACGCGGCAGCGAGGAAGGCTTTTTGGCGCCGTGCCTGCTTGTCCATGTTGACGTCGGCGAAGATGTCTTTGATACGCACGTCGGCCAACACCTTGACGTAGAAGGCATCAACCACCGCTTCGAGCGCGGCCTTGCCTCCAAGCTTCTGATAGAGGCTGTTTTCACGCGCCTCGTTGAACTTGGTGCGGGAGGCATCGTCGGCGAACGCGAAGGTCTTGCCCTCGTACACCACGGTGATCTTGGGATCGACCGGTTTTCCGCTGATGGGGCAGATGGTGTTGATCTCCGTGGGGGCGTTCTTGGGGGTCGCGTCCTCGGCCCAGCCGGTGTTGGTGAGCAGGACGATCCCCAGGCAGATTGCGGTCAGGTGGGCAAGGATACGTTTCATCGTGGTCTCTCGAGTGGGTTGAGGTGATGGGGCTCAGGCGCAGAGGCGCTCGGATCGATAGAACATGTATTTAAAATACATGTTCAAGGCAAGAGGGAATTTGCCTTTCCAGGTTTGCCTGCTCGAATCAAGTGACGCGGACAGACGGACGCGCTTCCATTCCACATCACCTGCGGTGGCCGACGTTCGCGGGGTACATGACGCCATGAAACTCAGCCTCTTCAGTGACTACTCGCTGCGTACGCTGATGTACGCGGCGTTACGCGAAGACACCTTTCAGTTGGATGAGGTGACCACGGCGTATGGCATTTCACGTAACCATGTGGCCAAGGTCGTGCATCACCTAGCGAAACTCGGTTACCTGGAGACCCAGCGCGGCCGCGGCGGTGGAATCCGTCTCGCGCGTCCGGCGGCCGACGTGCGCATCGGCACCCTGGTGCGTGAAACCGAGAGCGACGCGGTCATGGTCGAATGTTTCGATCCCGCGACCAACACCTGCCCGATCATTGGCAGCTGTCGTTTGAAGGGCATCCTCGCCGAAGCGATGCAGGCGTTCTACACCAGCCTGGATCGCTACTCGCTGCGGGATCTAGTGAGCGGGCCGCATCGCGCGCGTATGGCTCGCACGCTGTTCAGCACGCTCCCACCTGGGACGAAGCCCAAGGCCACCTGACCTTGGCGTGGGGACTGCGATCCCAAATCCCTGCGCATCGTTCCGCGCCGTGACCATGGCATTCAACAGCGAGCAGAATCCCACCCACATCCGGGTGGACAGCCACCCACGCCGTGCACGCAGACACCCATGTCGACGTATTCCGCTGATTTCGCCGCCGACCTGCGCGGTGTGGCCACCCTGGCCACGCGTCCGGAGCGGCTTGATCTCACCCTCGCCGCCGCGCTCGATGCGCTGGCGGAGATGGTCCCCTACGACTTGGCGGTGGTGTTGGAGTTGGTGGGCCAGCGGCTGCTGGTTCGTTGCGCCCGCGGTCCACTGGCCAACGCCAAGGTCTATGGCGTGAAGGGCGCGGTGTCGCGCCTGGGCCTCAAACCCAGCACGCTCCAGCACCGCATGCGTAAACACGGCATCGACAAGTTATGAGTGCGACCGGTGTTTTCTCTGGGGGAGTGGGCGGCTCGCGCGGCTCGCCCGCGCTCAACGTCGCGCGGGCGAGCCGCCCACGCCCCAGGGAAGGAACGCCAGCTGGTGTGCATATGGGATTGGGGAGCTACGACTGGCTGACATGAGATCCACCGCCCTCCACATCCACTCCCGTCGTCTGCTGCGTGCCGTGCTGGTGTTGGCCACCTTCGCGCTCGTTATTGTCGCCGCGTGCACCGCCTCTGCGGCCGAGACCAGCGGTGCCGACCTCTGGAAGCAATACGTCGCCGACCCCGACCGTCATCTGCTGATCCCCAACTGTTCCTATGCCGGCTACCAATGCGGCGATGTGGCTTTGCCGGAACCGGCGGCGCAGTTCGACCTGGGCAAGGATTTCGGCGCGGTCGGTGATGGCGCCACCGATGCCACCGCAGCGTTCAAGGCTGCGATCACCAAGGCCGCGAGTGTCGCGAAGCCGGGCAAGCCGGCGGTGATCAGCATTCCCGCAGGCATCTTCTATGTCACCGGGCTGATCCGTCTGGACCACAGCGGCGTGATCCTGCGCGGTGCAGCTCGCGGTGACACCATCATCGCCTTTCAGAAACCACTCGCCGATGTGGTCGGTGCCAGCCAGGCCGGCACCTCGTCACGCTGGTCGTGGTGTGGAGGTCTGGTGTGGCTGGGTCCAGGCGACGTCTTCGAAAACGATGGACGTTTCCGTCAACCCGCGACGACGCAGGACTGGGAGGAGTGGCAGGTGCTGCCGCCCGTCGCGCAGGTGAGCGCACCGGCGAAGCGGGGCGACCGCACCATCACCGTCGATGCGGCCGGTGCGAAGGCGCTGAAAGCCGGCGACACCATGCTGCTGTGCTGGGCCAATCCCGCTGATCGCAGTCTGCTGCTGCACATGGCCGGCCATGAATTGATGGCGAACTACGACTGGGCGAAATCCGGCCAAGGCCTCACCAGTGCGAAAGCCTGGCGTTGGCCGGTGGAGATCGCCGACATCAAAGGCACCACCGTCACCCTGCGCCAACCGCTACGCATCGACATCCGCCCAGAGTGGCAGGTGCGTTTCGCGCCGCTCGGCGACCACGTGCGAGAGAGCGGCATCGAACGCCTGACTCTGCGCATGGTGCCACACGACGCGGGCAAACACCTCACCGACAAGGGCTGGAACGGCGTCTACCTCAACCGTGCGCTGCATTGCTGGGTGCGCGATGTGACGATCGAAAACAGCGATAACGCGGCGATCCACGCCGCGGCGAAAAACACCACCGTCACTGGGCTACACGTCACCGGCGGCAAACACCACCACGCCACGGCGCTCAGGGTATCGAGCCACGACAATCTGATCACGAACTTTCGCATCGAGTCGACGCCCAAACACGGCATCAACACCGAGTACCTGTCGACCGGCAACGTCTGGAGCAAGGGCGTGATGTTGCACGGCACCTTCGACTCGCACCGCGCGATGTCGTTCGAATCGCTGCGCACCGACATCACCATCACCAATGACGGTACTCCCGGCGGCGGTGGCCAAGCTGGTCCGTTCCTTGGCGCGCGCATGACGCATTGGAACATTCGCGTCAGCGGCAAGGCGGATTTCATCTACCAGCCGGAATGCCACAGCCTCGCCGCATTGGTCGGCATCCAAGGCATCGCGCGCCTCGACAAGGAGGGCTGGGCGATGCCCAAGGGGGATAAAGGCGTGGTGGTCGCGGATGACGGCAAGGTGCCGGAGATCGTGGATCTGCATGCGGCGCAGGCGGCGTTGCGGCAGAAGAAATAATTTACCAGACGCATCAATCACCGTTCAGCAGATGAAGAGTCGGCGCTTTGCGCCGGTTGCCCCTCAGCGTCCGTGGACATCGCCGGTAGACACCGCGTCACCCCGCGAGGTTCCCCATGCGTTTCCTGCTCCTCTGTCTGCTTGCCGTCGTCAGTGTCGCGGCGGCTGAATACCCGCTGCGCGATGCGGTCGAAGGCACGCCGCGTGGTGGCCTGCCCAACGTCGCGGCGAAGATCGCTGCCGGCAAGCCGATCAAGGTTGCCTATCTCGGCGGCAGCATCACCGCGGCGCCGGGTTGGCGGGTGAAAACTCTGGCGTGGTTTCAGAAACAGTATCCCGCCGTGCAGTTCAGCGAGATCCATGCCGCCATCGGTGGCACCGGCTCGGACCTGGGCGTGTACCGTGTCGGCTTTGATGTGCTGCGGCACCAACCCGATCTGCTGTTCGTCGAATTCGCGGTCAACGACAGCGGCGCGGATCCGCTGGAGATCCAGCGCGGCATGGAAGGTATCGTGCGCCAGATTTGGCAGGCCGACGCAGCGACCGACATCTGCTACGTTTACACGCTTACCGGCGACATGGTGAAGTCGCTGCAGGAGGGCAAGTATCCGCGCGCGGCCAGCGCGATGGAGGCGGTTGCCGATCATTACAGTATCCCCTCAATGCATTTCGGCGTCGAGGTGGTCAAGCGCATCACCGCGGACACCCTGGTATTCAAGGCGCCAGAAAAACCAACGGCAGAAGAACAGGCCGCGATCGGCACACGGACGATCTTCTCACACGACAACGTCCACCCGATTGATGCCGGCCATGCGCTCTACACCGAGGTCGTCGCACGTCAGGTACCGACGCTGCTTGCCGGCACCGCGGCACCACACGTGCTGAAAGCACCGCTGGTGGCGGACAATCACGAACGTGCGCGGCTGTTGCCGATTGATGGTTTGGTGAAGGGCGATGGCTTGGTGAAAGGCGATGGCTGGGTGAAACTCGATCCGGCGAGCGATCAACGAGCGAAGAGTTTCGGCAACCGTATGCCGGCGCTCTACCGTGCGGAAAAACCAGGCACCTCGCTGACATTCCGTTTCACGGGCACCGCGGTCGGATTCTATGATCTGCTCGGACCGGACTGCGGTCAGGTGGTCGTCACCATCGACGGTGGCGCACCGCGCACCATCCCGCGCATCGACGGCTATTGCACCTACCATCGCATTTCGTTCCTGCGTCTGGCCTCAGGGTTGAAAGAAGGTGAGCACACGGTCGATATCCGTTTGGACGCCACTGTGCCGGACAAGGCCAAGATCCTCTTTTCGCAGAACCGTGCGGATATGGAGAAGAACCCGGCCAAATACGAGGGCACGCGCTGGTACGTCGGCGGTCTGATGTTGATCGGAACCCTGGTCGAGTGACCGCCGTCGTTCCCGCTCAGGCGCGCAGGGCGGCTTCCATCTCGGCGGGCGTGGCATAACGATCCGTCGCGCGGCGTGCGGTCGCGCGGCGGATGATGCCGCAGACCTTGGGCGACAGCGAACCGCGGACCAGGCCAGGATCGGGGAAGGCTTCGCTCAGCACCTTCGCGGCGATGGTGACTGGGTTCTTGCCCGCGTACGGTGGTTGCCCGGTAACCAGCGCGAACAACGTCGCGCCCAGCGCATAAATATCGCTGCGCACATCCATCGTGCGTTCACCTGCGGCCTGTTCCGGACTCATATAGGTGGGTGTGCCGACCGTCAGGCCGGTGGTGGTCAGGCGATCGGAATCGTTCTGCGTACGTGCCAGTCCGAAGTCGCCGAGTTTCGCCCGGCCATCATGGGTGATCAGCAGATTCGATGGTTTGATATCGCGGTGCAGCAGCTGCGCGGTGTGCAGGGCACCGAGGCCGGCACAGGCATCGGCCACCACGCTCAAGGCCCGGAGTTCTTCCAGAACTCCGCCATTGGCGTGCGCCAGTTGGCTGGCGTCACCACCACTCACCAGTTCCAGCACCAGATAGGGTTGTGCGCCGTGTCGACCACTAGCGTGCACGCGGACCACGTGCGGATGGGTGATGGTGGCGAGCACCCGGGCTTCGCGTAGGAAACGCGACACCGCATCTGGATGGGCAGCGACCGCTGGATGCATGACTTTGATCGCGACCTGTGATCCATCCGCCGCCTGTGCCAGGTAGACCGTGGCCATGCCGCCACGCCCGATCTGGCGCACCACCCGCAGATCACCGATGGTGTGCGGCACGTCGTTGCGACCAAGGTTGGTCACCAGCCCATCGACCACCGTGCGTGAGAGCACGCCACGATCGACCAGCAGGTCGGTGACGCGGCGGTCCTCCAATAAGGCCTCTTGGTAGAGACGGTCAGCCGTGACCTGGTCGAACAGACCGCGGGCGATCCCCAGATTCAGCAATTGTCGGTCGCGAGGTTCGGCCATGGGGGTCGCAGGAATCAGACTCCGGGTAAGGGGATCCACAAGGCGACGGCGCGGTCTGTCGGTCGGTTTTGGGTGTGTCTACCCATGAATGGGTATGGGCAGGGGAAACGTGCCGGACGGCATGGCGGTCGGCTTGGCCATCAGCGCCGCGACCAGTGGTGATGCCGCGCGACGCTGCTGCCGTGGGGCTTGGCATTCGCTGCGGGTACGATGCTGACGGTGACGCTGGTCGATGTCATGCCGCCAAGGCGCCTGCAATGGCGCCTTGGCGCAGCGCTCCGCTGATCAGTGCGGTCCTTCGATGAGGAAGCGGAAACCGATGTTAGGATTGTTGGCGCCTTTGCCGATGAAAGGATGGGCTGCTGCCCGACAGACAAACGGACCATCGGAATCGAAGGCGCCACCGCGGATGAAACCGACCTGACTATCTGGGTTATCGTTGGTGAACGGATCCTGACAGACCGGTGGCAGTGGTGACCACAGCGACAGGACGTATTCGGAGACGTTGCCATGCATGTCGTGGTAACCCCAGGCATTCGGCTTGAGGCTGGCGACGGGTGCCAGCCCGACGAAACCATCGGCGAAAGGCAAGGGGGCAACGCGGTTGATGAGCGTGCTCGCCTGATAATCCCGATCAAACAGGTTGGCAAAACC
>Ga0105049_10006444_pt1 | contig 13655 bp, 10 predicted proteins | sample MAT06_FD_78087 | JGI IMG/M metagenome (GOLD analysis project Ga0105049, IMG submission 78087) | Freshwater microbial communities from Lake Fryxell liftoff mats and glacier meltwater in Antarctica - MAT-06 | ecosystem: Environmental > Aquatic > Freshwater > Ice > Liftoff microbial mat | place...
CCTGTGGGGAAACGAATAGCAGGATTTTGAGCATTAGCCTGAGGAATAAAAGAGAACAAGGCCTGATAAATATTTTTATTCTCTATATCAGTTTCCAAAACAATTGGAGTAGTTCCTTCTTCATAAATACTTGTTTGTCGTCCTAAATTTAATTCAACATATTTATAGGCTGTATCGTTGGGCGTATTCGGATTAATTTCTTTGTACAAAAACCTAATAAAAGATTCATATAAATATGCATTTCTAGATGAATTCCATTTAAAAGCAGTTTTACCGCCAGGATATAACCTTACATTTAATTCTTGAAAACTTGGTTTCGTAATTAAAGGATTTGTAACCAAAAAAGTACTAGCCGAAACCTCATTGCCTGTCTTGTTATTTTTTACAACAAGTTTATAGGAAGCGGTTGCATCTAATGCATCTGCGCCAAAGGTGTTGAAAGTATAAAGTAATTGTTTAGGAGCGTTAAAAACTCCCGGGTCTTTATCAATGCTCGAATCTGCGGTCAAAATATAAGTTTCCATTAAATTTCCATTCTTGTATTCTTCCATTTTCACTTCTATGTCTGACGTTTTATAATAGAGTGAATCAAAGCTTTTGGCGAAATCGAATGCATTTCCTTCTCCTAAAAAAGCCTTGCTGATTCTAATGTATTGAACAGAATCGCCTCTGTTTAGCAACCCAAAAACTATAGTTGTGTCTTTCCAAGGAGCATTCACATCGAGGTCATTCTTGCAAGAATTAAAAACAGCAGCAATGCCGAGAAATATAAAAAACAATAAATTACGCATGCTGCAAATGTAGAAATTATATGCACTTGAAGTAAATGACTAATATTGCCTTTTATCGGATAAAAATATATGTCAGTTCAAAAAGAAGTTAAACGCGTAACTACCAAAACTTTACTAGAAATGAAGTTGAAGGGAGAAAGAATTTCCATGCTCACCGCCTACGATTTTTCGATGGCAAAAATGGTAGATGCTGCAGGTGTAGATGTTATTTTGGTAGGAGATTCTGCCTCAAACGTAATGGCAGGTCATGAAACCACCTTACCCATTACCTTAGACCAAATGATTTATCATGCATCTTCCGTTATAAAAGGTACAGAGCGCGCTTTAGTTGTAGTTGATTTGCCGTTTGGTTCCTATCAAGGTAATTCAAAAGAAGCATTAACTTCTGCTATTCGTGTTATGAAAGAAACGGGCGCCCATTCTATAAAGTTAGAAGGAGGAGAAGAAATTGTAGAGTCGGTGAAACGAATCTTAAGCGCGGGTGTTCCTGTTATGGGCCATTTAGGACTAACACCTCAATCTATTTATAAATTTGGCACTTATGTAGTGCGCGCCAAAGAGGAAGAAGAAGCCAACAAATTAATACACGATGCACATTTGCTGCAAGAGGCTGGTTGTTTTGCCATTGTAATTGAAAAAGTACCCGCAGCTTTGGCCGAACGGGTAGCAAAAGAACTTACCATACCAATAATTGGCATTGGTGCTGGCGGCGCTGTTGATGGACAAGTCCTTGTTTTACATGATATGCTGGGAATAAATACCGAATTTAAACCAAGATTCTTGCGTACCTACCTCAACTTGTTTGATCAAATAACAGGAGCAATAGGCAATTATGTAAAAGATGTAAAAAGTAGAGACTTTCCCAACAAACAGGAGCAATATTAAATGGTTTAGGTGAATGGAAAAACTTGAAGTCTTATTTGAAGACAATCATTTTATCGCTGTAAATAAAAAAGCAGGGCAGATTGTGCAAGGCGACAAAACGGGCGACATTCCTTTGAGCGAAATAGTTGCAGACTTTTTAAGAGTAAAGTATGAGAAACCTGGAGATGCTTTTATAGGAGTAATCCATAGAATAGATCGACCTGTTAGTGGTGTTGTATTGTTTGCAAAAACGAGCAAAGGCTTATCAAAAATGAATGAGCTTTTTAGGTTAAGGAGCATTCAAAAAACATATTGGGCCTTAGTAGAAGGTAAAGTCCCCGAAAATGAAGGGGTTTTGGTGCATTACCTAAGCAAAAACGAAGAAAAAAATCGTTCCAAAGCTTTATTAGAACCGAAGGATGGTTATTTGAGGTGCGAGTTAAAATATAAAACCATAAAGGTGCTTGATAATTATACTTTGTTAGAGGTTGATCCATTAACAGGAAGACATCATCAAATACGTGTTCAACTCTCGGCCATGAATTGGCCTATTAAAGGTGATGTAAAATATGGTGCAAGAAGAGGAAATACTGACCGTAGCATCTGCTTGCATGCGCGCAAACTTAATTTCGAACACCCCATAAAAAAAGAACAAGTGAACATTGAGGCAGCAATTCCTAAAAGCTGGCCATTAAGTAAAGATTGAGTTTTAACCACTTTAAAAGTTAAAGTCATTAAAAGAAAAAAGCGCATCAGAAGAACTGACGCGCTTTAAATCAAAAAATTCCGAAAAATTCAATCAATATTCATCTTCGTTAAAGAAGAAATCCTCTTTGGTTGGATAATCCGGCCAAATTTCGTCGATGCTTTCATATATTTCCCCTTCGTCTTCAATTTCCTGAAGGTTTTCTATTACTTCGAGTGGTGCACCAGAACGAATTGCAAAATCTATCAATTCGTCTTTGGTAGCAGGCCATGGAGCATCTTCTAAATAAGAAGCAAGTTCAAGTGTCCAATACATAGCCGTTTTATTATTTAAATTAATTTATGTGTTAACGTATAAACCAAAAAGTTGGTTGCTTTTCAATTTTCCGCAAAAGTAAGAAGTTTATGGTCGGTATTACGTGTGTGGATATATTTTACATCCTTGGTTTCCAAGCAGTTTCAATTGCTCCGGTTTCTTGAGCCAGTTTTCTACCCAAAACAAACAAATAATCCGAAAGTCTATTCACATATTGTATCACAATTGTCTCTACATAACTGTTTTCAGAAAGCTGAACAATGCTTCTTTCTGCTCTTCTGCAAATGCAACGCGCCAAATGGCAAACTGAAACGGCTGTATGTCCTCCAGGCAGTACAAAGTTGCGCATTTCTGGAAGTGTTTCGTTGAATGCATCCATCCCAATTTCGAGAAATACAATATCAGTATCAGAAATGTCAGGAATTTTGACTTTGCTTTTTTCAGGGTCGGCCGCTAGATGTGAGCCAAGGGTAAAGATTCTATCTTGAATTTCGAGTAATACCGTTTCGTGGTTTTTGTTTGGAATAGAATCTCTCAGTAAACCAATTGCAGAGTTTAACTCGTCTAAATTTCCATAGGCTTCAATACGCATGTGATTCTTTGGAACGCGAGTGCCTCCAAGTAAAGAAGTTTGTCCTTTATCGCCGGTTTTGGTGTAAATTTTCATTCAACTACTAATTTTTTTGATATACTTTTATGTTAGCATTCAGCTCATCAGATTCTACAACTCCATCTCTCAATCTTATAATGCGATGCGCATGTTGGGCAATTTCTTCTTCGTGGGTTACTATAATAATGGTATTGCCTTGCTGATGAATTTCATGCAATAAACCCATTATTTCAATAGATGTTTTAGAATCTAAATTTCCCGTAGGTTCATCGGCTAATAAGATGGAAGGATTGTTAACTAATGCTCGCGCAATGGCCACTCTTTGGCGCTGTCCTCCAGAAAGCTCGTTAGGTTTATGCGTCATTCTATCGGCCAAGCCAACTTGCGTCAATGTTTTTTCTGCTTTTACAATGCGTTCTTGTTTCTTTAATCCAGCATAAATCAAAGGAAGTATCACGTTGTCTAGAGCTGTAGAGCGGGGCAACAAGTTAAACGTTTGGAAAATAAACCCAATTTCTTTGTTTCTAATTTCAGCCAAATCATTGTCAGAAAGTCGGGCTACATCTTTTCCATTCAAAAAATACTCTCCACTTGTAGGAGTATCTAAACATCCTAAAATGTTCATCAAAGTTGATTTTCCAGAACCTGATGGCCCCATCAAAGCAACATATTCTCCTCTTTTAATTTGAAGATTCAATTGTTTTAACACATAAATAGTTTCCGCTCCTAATTGGAAATTGCGGACAATATTACGAATGTCTATTACGGTTTCGTGACTTGTCATGATGGCTCAAACGTACGCGATTAAATTGCATTGCGCAACGTTATAAAACGATAAATTAAAATCTTAATGTAAAATGTTCCTTGCTTTGTCCTTTGTGAAAAAATACAATACCCATTCTATATAAATCAATAGTAACAGTTACTTGCGGAAGTTGTTTCACAAAGTTCCATGCTTTATTCATAGCTGCACTCCAATGTATATCGTCTAAAACCAGAACAGAACTTTCGGCTAAATGTGGTAGCAATTGGTTTACATAGTTAATAGTAGATAAATACTGATGGTCACCGTCAATAAATACAAAATCGAAAACGGAATTATTTTTTAACAAATCAGGTAATGTATCCGAAAATTTCCCTTGAATTAATTGAATATTAACAGCATTCAACGCATTAAAATTTGCAGCAGCAATTGACGCACATTCTTTATTGGCCTCAATGGTATAAACTGGCGCAAATGAATTGCTTTTTGAAAGGTAAAGAGTAGTAATTCCCAAGCAAGTTCCTAATTCTAGCATTACTTTAGGGGAAAAATGCACCGAAAGTCTGTGTAACAAACGCGCATATTTTGCAGGAGCAAGACTTCTCTCTGCTAAACCAGAAATCTTACGTGTGTTTTTTTGAGAATTGCTTGGTTTACCTGCACCAAATTCAACCCAATTTATTACCTCTTTGCTTTCTAAAAGTTGCTTCCTAATTAATTCAATCTCCTTGTAAACGTAGTATGTTCTATTGTCTAAAATTTGATTCATATACAAATTATAAACAAAAGGTGAATGCACCCTGTGCGGACCTTTAGATTTCCATAAAAAATGTAAGTAAGAGAATATTCTATAAATCGGGCGCATAGCAGAGCACGAAAATAGGTTCAATTATTTTTGAATCATCCTATTTTTAATAAAAAGTAAAATGACACTCTCTTAAATACGGTCTGGAAGTGTATATATTTTCGGAGTAATTTAGTTTAAATATCTAATTATAATAAGTTTTTTGACAATAAAAAATAAACTTGGCGGCGTAAGATTTTACGAAATACAACTTGTTGATGGTAGAAAGAAAACTCAGATTTGCATCATCAAAAAGTAAAACCATCTCTAATTATGAAAAAAATATTCTTTACTTTCTGTTTGCTTCTTTTTGCAATAGCAATGAAAGCTCAGACTTCAAACAATCTTATCATACATGGGTTTGTAACTGAGGCAAATACTGGATTACCAGTAATTAATCAAATTGTTACTGCTTACGCTCCTAATGATTCCATTAACTACAATGCAACGGCAATTACTGATACTGCTGGTTTTTATTCATTAGTAATAGAAGGCGGAAGTGTTACAGGACCCAATCAAGTGTTTTTAATAAAAACCTTAAACTGCACTGGAGATTATATTTACGAAGATGTAAGTAATTTACAAGGCACCGTTGATGAAGTTACTAGAAACTTTGAATTATGTAGTCAACCGCCACCGCCTGTTTGTAATGCCCTATTCACAATTAATATCACAAACGCAGGCGCTATCGTAATTCCTGTTTCCCCTCTAAACCAAGAATTATCTTACAGTTGGACACTTTCAAATGGATTGAGCATACAAGGGTACGATTTATTTATTCCTATTTCAGAAATTGGTCAGTACGGCATTTGCTTAGGGGTATCTGGTCCTAATTGCGAAGTTTTTCAATGCGATACAATCATTTTAAACACTAACGATTCTATTTGCAATCCAAATTTTGAAAACAATATTTCTTCTTCTAATCCTCTGAGAATGTTGTTTACTAATACCTCAAACGCAGGAAATTCGGCATCATATGTTTGGAATTTTGGCGATGGGACAACAGAAGATTCATTAAATGAAGAGCATACTTATGCTTCACCTGGGGTTTATACTGTTTGTCTTACTATATCTGGAAATGGTTGCACTAATACTTATTGCAGAGTTATAACTATAACAGGAAATGATGTTCAATGTGATGCAAGTTTTACTTATGTTAATGATGGAGTGATGTTGTTTATGAACAGCCATTATCCCAACAATTCTGATTATTCACATCAATGGATTGTGGGAAATGATGTCATTTCGACAGAAGCAAATCCGAGTGTGCCAATAATTACTGGAGGGAATCAATCGTTTGAGCTTTGTCATCTTATTACTGGTCCGAATGGTTGTTCAGATCAATTTTGCTCTCTTGTAACAATAGATGGAGATACACCAAATTCTAATTGTCAAGCTTATTTTACCTATCACCAAGGAGTTAATAACCCCAATGTTATTGTATTTGTGCACCAAAGCTTAATTGAACCAAACCTAGAATATACTGCAACTTGGGATTACGGAGATGGAACAACAGAGACAGGACTAGGAAATCAAGACCATTTGTATGCTGAAAGTGGATATTACACTGTTTGTTTAACGATAAGTTCTGCAACTTGTCAAAATACATTCTGCACATTTGTTTATGCTGGGGAACAAGCTAATAACCAGTGTGATGCAGGTTTCCAATACTTCCAATTAACAGAATTTGGCCCAATCATGGTTCAATTCCATTCCAACTTAGGATTTAATCAAGAGATGCAGCATTTTTGGAACTTTGGAAACGGGGAAACATCTACAGAAGCCAATCCTATTGCATTATTCAACCAATCAGGAGAATACAATGTTTCTCATATTATTAGTTCGTTGAATGGGGAATGCACAGATTCTGTTTCTTATGGAGTTTATGTAAATAGCTTCGATAATGGGTCTAATTGCAGTGCTTACTTTAATTATCAGCAAGAATTTGCTGCAAACTCAATTACCTTTTATCCGAATACTCTTGTTCAGTTACCCTTTACTTATATTTGGAATTTTGGAGATGGGGAGACTTCTTTCGATCCAAATCCTACTCATACTTATGATAGCGCTGGAGTTTATGAAGTTTGTTTAACAGTCTCTTTTCTAAATGACACCTGCATTAACACTTACTGCACCCAAGTGTATGTGCATGATGTAAATGCTAACTTATATCTATTCGGACAAGTATTTGCAGGTGCAAATTATGCGGATGAAGGAACTGCTTATTTGATTCAACAAGATGCTACATCAGGTTCAATGACGATACTAGCAGAGACTCCAATTTCACAAGGTCATTATTATTTCCAAAATGTAGTACCAGGTACTTATTTTGTAAAAGCTGAACTATTGCCAACGTCAGCTTATTACAGTAACTATGTTCCAACTTATTTTGGGAGCCAATATTATTGGGAATTAGCGGAACCAATTGAGTTAAACGCTAACAATATCAGCCCAATTGGTTATACAATCGCACTGATTTATTCTACAAATCCCGGAGGTCCTGGCGAAGTTGGTGGAAATATAGATGATGGACCATTCAAGATAAGCGCAGAAGGCATTAATCCTATTGCCAACGCTACTGTAGTTATAACTAATTTAAATAATGTTCCTCAACGATGGATCAAAACAGATGCATCTGGCAACTTCAATATAGGAAATATAGCTTACGGAACTTATCGATTAATGGCTGATGTCGCAGGAATGCCTTGTATTCCAATCGAATTCACTTTGTCGCCAGAAACTCCTAGTGTAAACATTTCTCTTATAATGGGGGCCGAATTAACAGGTATTGTAAAATTCAACACAGCAGAAATAAGTGGTGAATTATTTCCAAGTCCAGCCTCTGAAACTACTTCATTAAAATTGAATTTACGAGAATCAAAACAACTATCATTCACGCTGACCACCATCACTGGTCAAACGGTATGGAGCCAAAACCAAAAATTCATGGCAGGAGCTCAAACCATCACTATACCGGTGAATGAACTTTCCGGGGGGGTATACCTCTTATCGTTACGAGACACCCAAAGCAAACTAATGGGAGTTCGACGCTTAATCATCGCACGATAAGATTTATTTAGTTTGGTTGTTTGAGTCAAAATGGGCTGTCCGTAAAAAGACAGCCTTTTTTTATTGTGGTTTACCAGTATATTTGCGGTAATGAAAAAATTTAGATTACTTCTCTTATCAATATTATCGGGTGTTTTACTTGCATTTTCATGGCCCGAGATAGGTTGGATTCCTTTAATATTTATCGCATGGTTTCCGCTGTTAATTGTTGAAGAGAGTTTACTGCAAGATTCTAGAAAAGCTACTAACGCTGCAGTATTTGGTTATTCCTACATTACTTTCCTTATTTGGAATATTGGTGCAACTTGGTGGGTCGTAAATGCTTCATTTGAAGGTGGTTTGATGGCTTTTTTCGCCAACGCATTGTTAATGTCCTGCACCTTTACAACATTTCATGCAGTAAGGAGAGGCTTAAAAGGAATTAATACTGCATGGTTGCTTCCTGCATTTTGGATTGCATTTGAATCTTTTCATCACAATTGGGATTTATCTTGGCCTTGGTTAACATTGGGAAATGCGTTTGCTGGAACCCACCAACTGATTCAATGGTATGAATTTACTGGAACAAGTGGAGGAAGTCTGTGGGCATTACTGGTTAACATAGGTTTATTTGAAGCTGCAAAACGGTATTATGCCAATGATAAAGCATTTCCAGTGAAACCTATATTAAGGTCATTGGCACTTGGACTCTTTATTCCTGCAGTACTTTCACTTTATATGTATGTTGCAACAAAAGACAAAGGAAAACTCACACAAATTGCAATAGTACAGCCCAATGTAGATCCTTATAATGAGAAATTTGACCCTTCAACAACTGAACAACAATTAGATAATTTTCTGGTACAAGCTGAAACAGTAGTAAGTAAAAAAACCGATTGGCTGTTAGGACCTGAAACAGCTTTAGTAGGTAGCATGAATGAGGCTGACATTTGGAAACAGAATCGAATATTGAAATTAAGTGCTTTTGCAGATTCATTTCCAAAATTGAACATACTTACTGGCATAGAATCTCATCGATTTTACTTAGGTAAAAAAAATAAAACGGTAACTTCAAGAAAAGTCAGAGGAGCAGAAGATTTTTATTATGATGCTTACAATACTGCGTTGCTATTAAAAAAAGATAGTCTTCGCTTATATCATAAATCTAAACTGGTTCCCGGAGTGGAACAAATGCCATTCCCAGCATTTTTTCAATACTTTGAAGAATTTGCCATTAACATGGGCGGAACATCGGGCACTTTAGGAAAGCAAGAAGAGCGCACAATTTTAATGGGAATCGATAAAAATGGTTGGGCAGCTCCTTCTGTTTGTTATGAATCTATTTATGGGGATTTTATGGCAGAATATGTGAGAAATGGCGCCGATTTTATTGCTATTATTACAAATGACGGTTGGTGGGGAGAAACGCCAGGTTACAAACAGCATCTCGCTTATGCAAAATTAAGGGCAATTGAAAATAGACGAAGCATTGCCAGAGCAGCAAATACTGGAGTGAGCTGCTTTATCAATCAAAGAGGTGATATTCAACAAGCACAACCCTACTGGAAAAAAGCCGCAATTAAACAAGATATTGCGTTGAATACCGAACTAACCATTTTCAGTATTACGGGAGATTTGATAGGAAAATCAGCCATTATTTTGTCCTTAGGATTAATACTTTTCTCTGTTTATTCCGCTTTCAAAAAAAGAAAAAAATAAACTAAAATGTAAGTAAAGGGATTGTTATTTTTGCCCTTCTGAATTTAAAACAAATATTGGTAATGGATGCTTTTGATATTGTAATAATTGGTTCCGGTCCTGGCGGATATGTTGGCGCTATAAGAGCTGCTCAATTAGGTCTTAAAACGGCTTTAATTGAAAAATACTCCACCTTAGGAGGAACTTGCTTAAATGTTGGTTGTATTCCTTCAAAAGCAATGCTCGACTCATCTGAGCATTACCATAATGCGCAAAATACATTTGCTCAACATGGTATAATTTTAAGCAATTTAAAAATTGATTTACCGCAATTGATAAAACGCAAAGATGAAGTAGTGAAGCAAACAGTTGGTGGTATTGATTTTTTGATGAAGAAAAACAAAGTCACCGTGTTTCACGGAATGGGTTCTTTTGAAAATAAAAACACCATCAACATTAAAAGTGACGATGGAAAAACTACCCAAATTTCTGCCAGTAAAATAATCATCGCAACAGGCTCTAAACCTTCATCAGTTCCGGGGGTAGTTGTAGACAAAAAAAGAATTATTACCAGCACTGAAGCATTAAATTTACAAGAGGTTCCAAAACACTTAATAATAATTGGAGGTGGAGTTATTGGAATGGAATTGGGTTCTGTGTATGCTCGTTTGGGATCAAAAGTTTCTGTTGTTGAATTTACTGATGGTATTTGCGGAGCTTTCGACAAAGGATTATCCAAAGAATTAATGAAAGTGCTCAGCAAACTCGATTTTACATTTTACCTTCAACATAAAGTAACAGAAGCAAAATCTACATCAAAAGGAGCTTCCATAAAAGCCGAATCATTAAAAACAGGAGAAATTGTAGAGTTAAAGGGTGATATAGTGTTGGTTTCTACTGGGCGCAGACCTTACACAGATGGCCTTGAACTAGAAAAAGCAGGACTCAAAACGGATGAAAAAGGACGTGTCGCAGTAAATGATAATTGCGAAACAGAAGTAGCTGGAATTTATGCAATTGGCGATGTGGTAAGAGGCGCAATGCTGGCGCACAAAGCGGAAGATGAAGGAACATTTGTTGCGGAGTTTATTGCTGGGCAACATCCTCACATTAATCATTTATTAATCCCAAATGTTGTTTATACTTGGCCAGAAGTAGCAAGTGTAGGTTATTCCGAAGAACAATTGAAAGAAAACAAACGGGCTTACAAATCGGGCAGTTTTCCATTTAAAGCTTCAGGCAGAGCACGTGCCAGTATGGACACAGATGGATTTGTAAAAATTCTTGCAGATGCAACAACTGATGAAATTTTAGGCGTGCATATTATTGGACCAAGGGCGGCTGATATGATATCGGAAGCCGTGATAGCAATGGAATTTAGAGCTTCAGCAGAGGATATTGCAAGAACTTCACATGCGCATCCAACTTTTTCAGAGGCTACAAGAGAAGCCGCGTTGGCAGCTACGGGCAACCGTGCAATTCATATTTAAAGTATAATCTTAAATTCAGAACCCTCGCCAACCATAGAAGTAACAGAAATTTCTCCATTCAGTTTTTCTACCAATCTTTTAACTGTTGCCAAACCAATTCCGGAGCCTTTCATTCCATTGCGGTCTTTTGTTGCAACTATTTGAAAAATTTCAAATATTTTTTCTTGGTGTTTTTCTGAGATTCCAATTCCATTGTCTCTTATAAGCAATATTACTTTCTCTTCAGCAGAGTATATTGTCAATAAAACCTCAACCTTTTCTTTATCATTATACTTTACAGCATTATTTATCAAGTTTTGAATTATTTGGTGCAAGTAAATGGCATCCGTATTTATTTCATTCACTAGAATATTGTATTTCAACGAAACATCTTGAGGAGCATTAATCATGTCGAAAATATTTTCAACAAACTCAGGAAGGTTAATGGTTTCAATTTTTATTTCGTCTTTTTCTAATACGGAATGATTTAAAATTCCATTCACCAAATTTGTTAATTGATCAGCCCGATTTTTAATAAGGTTCAATCCTTTTTTCACATCTGTATTTAAAGTATCTGAGTGGTCTTCTAAAATTATTTCAGCCACTGATTTCATACCTCTCACAGGAGCTTTAATATCGTGTGAAACAATATAAGCGAAACGACTTATTTCTTCGTTTTTACGTTTCAATTGGGCGTTCACTTCTTCTAGTTCTCGCAGGTTTTTCCTCAGTTCTAATTGACCAATTACTTGCAAAGACAGTGCTTTCAGAGCTTTCTTTTGCTCAATAGTTAATTGCCTTGCAACTTTGTCAATTACACATAAGGTTCCTAATGCAAAGCCATCTTTATTAACAATAGGAACACCTGTATAAAATTTTATTTTAGGTCCATCTGTAACCAAAGGATTATCGTAAAATCTTAAATCTAAACTGGTATCTTGTACTTCAAAGTAATTTTCTTGATCTAAAATGGCGTGCGCGCAAAAAGCAAAATCCCTTGAAGTTTCCGTTGCGTCTAACCCTCGATGAGATTTAAACCATTGTCTATTTTCATCTACTAAAGAAATTATAGCAATAGGAACTTGACAAATTTGAGAAGCTATTAACGTAATTGCATCAAAATCAAGTTCAGGGGATGAATCTAAAATTTCGTATGACTTTAAAGCTTCAAGTCTCTGCTCCTCATTATCCGGTATAGCTGCTTTAATCATCTGATATTTTTTAAGTATTAACGTAAAACCCGAAAAAACAGATGTACCAAAAGAATGGTTTTATGTTAAATGTAAGAAACTTAAGATTCTTAAATCAAATTCAACTCATTCTGTCGATTAAACTATTGAAAAATCAAATAAGTTAAAGAATAACGGTAAACTCAGAACCTTTCCCAGAAGTGGATTTAACTGAAATTTCACCACTCAATTTTTCTACAAGCCTTTTTACTGTAGCTAAACCAATTCCAGAACCTTTATTGCCAAAACGGTCGTTAGCAACCACTGTTTTGAACATTTGGAAAATAGTTTCTTGGAACTCGACAGGAATTCCACTGCCATTATCTGTTACAGTAAAAACGGTTTTTCCTTCTTTCTTATAAATACGTAATAATACTTCAGTATTATCTTTATCGCTATACTTGATTGCATTACTCAATAAATTTTGAAGAATCTGATGCAAATAAGTTAAGTCTGTGTAAATTTCTTCCACTTCAATCTGATGCTTCAGTACAATTTCTTGAGGTGCACTTAGAAAATCAAAGATATCGTTTACAAAATCTGCTAAATTTATTTTTTCAATATTTAGTTTATCCTCTTCTAATATAGTATGATTGAGAATTCCATTGATAAGGTTGGTTATTTGGTCTGCTCTGTTGGAGATTAAATGTAAGGCAAGTTTTGATTCTTCATTCAGTTCAGTTTCCTCTTCTAATACAGAATCTGCCAATAATTTCATTCCTCTAATTGGAGCTTTCATGTCGTGCGAAGCTAAGTAAGCAAACCTGCTCAATTCCTCATTTCTAAATTGAAGTTCCCTTATTGTTTTCATCATTTCTAAGTGCGCAAAAATTTGCAAGGAAAGCGACTTTAACAATTCTTTTTGTGCAGCAGTAATTTCTCTTGGTTTATAATCAATTACACATAAGGCTCCTAATGCATAACCATCTTTACTTATTAATGGAACCCCTGCATAATACCGAGCAAAGGGGCTCCCAACGACCAAAGGATTGTCGTGAAATCTTTTATCTACACTTAAATCTTTTACTTCAAAAATTTCATTCTCGCACAACATAGCATGCGCACAAAATGAAAAATCTCTATGTGTTTCAATTACTTCGGTGCCGAAATGAGATTTAAACCACTGTCTTTTGCTATCTACAAAAGTAATTAATGAAATGGGCATTTCACAAACTCGTGAAGCAATCAAAGTGATACTGTCGAAGAAATTTTCTGGTAAAGTATCTAAAATATTATAAGACAGTAATGCATTAATCCTATCCGTTTCATTAAGAGGAGTGGCTGCTACAATCATTTTAAGTTCAAATTTAAAATCGAA
>Ga0105049_10006446_pt1 | contig 13652 bp, 7 predicted proteins | sample MAT06_FD_78087 | JGI IMG/M metagenome (GOLD analysis project Ga0105049, IMG submission 78087) | Freshwater microbial communities from Lake Fryxell liftoff mats and glacier meltwater in Antarctica - MAT-06 | ecosystem: Environmental > Aquatic > Freshwater > Ice > Liftoff microbial mat | place...
TCCTTGAAGACCGCGATCTCGCGAGTGGCGAGTTCGACGTTGACCCCAAGATTGCGTTCCCAGTCCTTTGCAACCGCTTGGGCCACAACATCGTGCCCACCATCCTTGTTGAAGAGCAGTTCAACCGTGATGAAGCCCTTGCCACCGGGATAGCCCGCCTCGGCCAGAAGCGCACGCGCGGCCGCGGGGTCGTAGGACGCGCCTGCGGGTGACCGATACCCGACGAGCGAACCGGGCGGGATGAGCGTCGTCGCCACACGCTCACCCACGCGACGCACCTCGTTCACGATCCGATCTTTGTCCATCGCCATCGCAAACGCGCGCCGAACCCTGGCATCCGCAAACGGATTGTCGCGCCCATCCTGCAGCCTGGGCTGGCAGTTGAAGTTGTAGAAGTATGTCCCGAACGCGGGAAAGGCGTGGATATGGTTGCGCGGATCGGGCGGAAGCCGACGGTCGATCTCGACCTGGTCAAACCCCTGCGTGCGGAGATCGTCGAGTTGCGCCCGGTTCTCGCGATAGAACTGCCGCTTGTCATCGAGAATATCCGCACGGTATGTGGCCGAGACATCGCTCAACCAGTCGATCGCGCCCGACCTGAAAGCGAGCACCGCGGCGTTTGTATCCTCGATAGATGGGATCGCCACCGAGTCGATGTTGATGGCCGGCGCGTTCCAGTACAGCGGGTTTTTTTCAAGCCGCATATCGCGCCGGAATCGCCAGGTGGTGAGCACGAACGGGCCGTTGCCGACGATCAGCGGGGGCTTGGTCCAACCGAACTGGATATCCAACTGACCGGTACTCCGATCGGGTTGCTCGTACGGGCCCACGAGCGGCGGATAGACCGGATAGAAAACCGCAAACGCACAGAGATCGAGAAAGGGCGCGAAGGGGAGCTCGAGTTCAAACTGTAAGGTGTGGTCGTCGGTTGCGCGCAATCGCACCAGTTCATCAAACTTCGCGAGTGTCTCGCGCCAGAGTGCGCCAGCCGCCGTCGCCTCGAGCGGTCGGCCCTCATCGCCCGGCGCAGGGGCAAAGGCTGCAAGTTGCTTTTGTCGCCAATCGAAGAACGCCGTCGCACCTTTGATTTTCTGAAAGAGCGCGGTGTAATCGCTCGCCGTGTCGGGCAGCAGGGCGCGGCGCCATGAATAAACAAAGTCTTGAGCGCGAACAGGCTCACCGTTCGACCACTTCGCGTTGCTTCGCAGATGAAACGTGTACGACAGTCCGTCGGGTGAGACTTCCCAACTTTCGGCGACTGCGGGTCGAATGGCGTAGTCGCTGGTGAAGATGTCGTGCTTGACGAGGCCTTCAAACAAACCGCGCGCGACGCGAAGATCCTGCATCCAGGACATTTTCTGGAGATCGAGCGTCGTGACATCGCCACGATTGATGAACGTGAAATCGGCGGGTGGCTGAGGACGGTCGGTGAGGACCGTCGCGCCGATGGCCGCGATCAGCAAGAGAAAGGGGACCAGCAGCTTGAGCATGGCTCAAGAGTAGTGGTGGCGCGTGAGGCACGCCGATCGGTTCAACACGTCATGGCCGACACTTACTTGAATGGCCGACACTTACTTGAAGCGATCGGGCGAGAAGGCGAAGGGAGGCTTGGTCAGCAGGCCATCGATGGCGATGAGCTGCCCGACATCGCGTCGAAACTTCTCAGGGGCTGCGGGCGCATCGCCGCAACCGAGGCTTTTGTCGAGTTCGAGCTTGGGAACTTGTGCGCCGGACTCGAGTTTCTTCAGGCTGAATGAGAACAGCTTCTCGGCGTGCGCCACGATCTGGCAGAGTTCTTCGAGCTCGATCCCCGATGGAACATCGGCGGTCACTCGACGCGAAACAAGCCCAAGCAGATCACCGGCCGTACCGCCGGCCTCCTTGAGGGCCAGCTCCGAGAGCGCGGCGTTTGCGTTGTCATTAATAACCGCATCGAGCAAGGATTTGCTGGCCCGTGCAAAGGCACGACCAAAACCCGTCGCCTTGGGATCTTTCACGCGAGCCTGCATCACTCCGGAAAGTCGCCGGGCCGCGTCGGAGCGTACGGATGGAATCTTGTCTTCAACAATCTTGATCACAGAATCAAAGCCCAAGGCAATCGCGTCGGCCACTTCGGGGTCCTGCTCTTCGCGGAACGCGGTATCGATCGAACCCAAAGCCTTGGCCACATCGCTCTGTGAAAGGGCGGGCTGGGACGATTCACGCACCGTGTCGAACGTACGGCCCACACCGAGTGCCGCGACCAGCCGAACTGCCGCGCGTTCATCCTTAAGAATGGGCAGCAGTTCGCTGATCGATGATTTGGTTCCGAGTTCACCAAGAATGCGGGCCGCGTTGATCGCGGATTCATGATCCTTCGACTTGGCAAGGTCCTTCAGCACAGGCACGACCAGCAGATCAGCATACGCAACGCGAAAGCCAGCCGACGCGGCCCTATCACGCAGCGGACGCAGGATCGCCTTGCGTGAAGCACTGATGGCCGAAGAGTCGCCGCCGAGTCCGGCTTTGTGATCATCAACATACTTCTTGATCAAGGCGAGTTCATCGGGCGAGAATGCACCAGGCGACTGAACGATCGCATCGGGGAGACCGCCCACGCCCCCCGCACCACCGATCTGCGCGAGCGCGGGCATTGCCAGCGCACCCATGGTCAGTGCGCAGAAGACCGCCAAGCGGCCGCTGTGTGCCATGGCCCGCAAACTGGTTCGAACAATCGAATAAGTCGTCATGCGAGGAACCAGTCTCCGGTGAAGCAACACGACCGAATCAATGAATCATAAGGCCCGGCAGCGGGCGGAAAATCTAGTCGCCGATCAACAGTGAATCAACCACCACCACCACCCCCACCACCCCCACCACCCCCACCACCGCCACCACCGCCCGGCTTACCCCCTCTGCCACCTCCACCACCCATGCCCCCAGCCTTCATCATCACGCCCATCATTTCTTTAGTCAGTTCCTTCTCAAGGGCCGCGATGTCGGCGAGCTTGTCGGTGCGAACACCTTCGGTCAGACGGGCAAAGGCCTCGCTCATGGCGGTGACGATCGGCTTCATCCCCTTCAGTTGCTGGATCTGCGCAACGGCTTGTGGCGTAGCGGTCAGGTCCATGAGCCACTGGCCATCGATCTTGCGCAGGGTTGAGGGCTGATCAGGCTTGTCAGGATCATCAAAAACCTGAGCGGTGAGCGCATCCTTGGCTTCGACCTTGATGGTCTGACAATCGCGACGATCCAGCTTCGCGATGGCATCGGTTCCGATCATCTTGTCCATCATCGGGGCCATGCCGCGAATCTGCGGATTCTGGCTCTCGTTCATGATGGTGACGAAGTCTTTGCCGTACTTGTCCTTGCACGCCTTGCCGAGTGCTTCGCCCGCGGCGAGAACATCGGTCATCGTGGAAGCAAGCTGAAGATCTTCGGGGTTTTCCGTGTGCGAGAGCTTCGTCAACTCGCCAAACTCGCGCTTCTTGAACAGGTCGATTGCGCGGCAGAGGAGTTCGCGAGCCTCGCTCTCAACCGCGGCCTTGTCAAAGTCGGCGGGCCCGGCCGCGCTGGTAGCCTTCTCGACAGGTGCACCCATCGAAGTGCCGGATGAATCATCCGTCGGCTTGTCGTCGGCCGGTGCATCTTCGGGAGCGGGCGCGGGATTCTCGTCATCGACCGAGAGCTTCTGGACTTTGGCCGCGAGATCGGTCAACCGCTTGCCAAGTTCGCCCGAGACGCCCGAGCCGCCGAACGATTTTTCAGCCTCGGCATAGGCGGCTCGCGCCTGCTCGCGAGCCTGCACAGAGGCCTCCTGAGCCTGCGCGGCCTGCTCGATCGTCACGCCGCCCTGCCGGGCCTTGGCCATCGCACCGAGCAAGACGGCGTGGGCCTTCAGGCTGCGAGCGCGAGAGGCCGCGACATCGCCGATCGATTGCTGGAAGTTGCCCTTGGCAATCGCGCTTCCCGCACGCATCTCTTTGCCACCCGCTCCCGCCTTGCTGACCGATGCGCTGGCCGCCTGGAAGGCCTTGATGGCCTCTTCAGAAATCGCGTTGGTCTCGACCCGACTCTTGTTGAGTGCCTCGACTGACTGGCTCACCAGCCTGAACGATTCACGAGCTTCCTTGGCGGCCTCGGCCGAGTTGGCCTGGCTCGCGGCGGCACGCTCAGTCAGCGATTTTTTGGCCTCGCGCATCAGTTCGACCTGGCGGTTGAACTTGTTGACATTCGACTGAATGGTCTCGACTTCGGGCGCTTCCTTCGCGGCATCGGCATCGAAGGCCGCGGCAATCTTCTCAAACTCATCGCCCTTGCGCTTGATCTGATTGGCCTCTTCGATGATCTGCGCCTTTGCGGTCTGGCTTGCGCCCTGAGTACGCGCACGGACCTCGATCTCGCGTTGACGCTCGGCCTGCACCTTAGAACGAGCCTCATCGGCGCGGGCCTTGATCTGGTTGACCACCTCAACCTGCCGCTGCTTGGCCGCCAGAACTTCGGCGGCCTGCTGCTCACGCTCACGGATCTTGTTGTCCAGATCCACGAGCTCCTTGGAAGGGTCATACGACGCCAGGGCATCGGCCACTACTTTTTGAGCGACACCACGATAAAACATGGACCGCACTTCCGCGGCCTGTCCGAGCCAGTTGCTCTCGGCCCTTGCGGCCTCGAGCGAGGCCATCTCACCAAGACCAGCGTGCCCACGTCCGATGAGCATCTGGGCTGTGGCGGCGCGAGCGGGCGAACCGCTCTCCGCGATCGACTTCAACGATTTGATGACACTTTCATACTTGATCTTGCGATCCGGCGCGTTGAGCAGGGGTGTTCCCCCGCTCACACCAAGACCATTGAGAACCACCGAGGCACTCTCGATGGCCTGTCCATCATCACTCCGGCCGCACCCGACAGCAGCGCCCGCGAAGAGCACGATGGCCGCGAGCAGGGGTGAGAGGCTTGAGACCGAACGGATACGGCGAGCTTGGGTTTCTCGGATCATCACGTTTGCTCGTTTGAACGGGTGGCGGGAGAACTTGTCGCCGCGACACTGGGAAAGGTCTGGATCGTCGTGAAAGTGCAGACTCGGGCCTGGCTCTGCCCGGAGGCCGTGAGCATAGGCACGATCCCGAACGCATTCCGCACACAGCGGAACCGGGAAGACATACATTACCAAAAACAGTTGATGAAAGGGCGACAGATGCCCACACAAACAATCCGTAGTCAGCGATGAACCGGTTCCGTAGCGGGCATTGCGGGATCGCCACCACCTGTTTCGGTGGTTTTTTCTGGCTCGAAGGGTCGAAGTGGGGCGTATTCAAACGAATAGGCGGGACGGGGCTTGTACATCGAGTTTAACCACTCCACCGAACGGGTGAAAAGTTTCTCTTCGATTGAGCGGAACTCGGGTTTCCAAGCATCGTGCCCGGCTGAGCCGCGGGGCGAAACGGGGTGTGGAAAGAGCGAGTCTTCGCGTGGCAAGCCGTATTGCAGAAGGGGAGAGCGCTCAGGATTATCCCAGTTGATCAGCGGCCGCCCGCTGCTGGTGACGAAGCGGGAGAGGATCAGGAAGTTGGTGTAGACACTGGCCTCGGAGTTTGGAGCCTTGTTGTGCAGGACGAGCCGGCCAGCTTCAAGCCCGCCATGGCAGGCGGTTGTCGCGCACGACATGAGCCATGTTCGATGCACATCATCGCGGAAGAGCTTCATGGATCGCGGCTGGTCGATCACCTCGACTTGCCCATAGGTCTCACGAGCCTGAAGCCTGAACATCAGGTCGAGAATCTCGGTCGCGGGCTTGCGGAGAATGGCCTCGCGCCCTTCACGCGTCACGGGTACCAACGGGTGGCCGGAGTTGGCTTCCAGCATCTTGAGCACGGCCTCGCGCGGAATGGTGAGCCGCGGCCGATCGGCCAGATTGGTCTCGTAAACCTGCATCAGATTGATCTTGGCTGGATCAAGCAAAGGGAACTCGCCGGGTCGTGGGCGGCTGGGGGTGGCCGTCTCGATCGCGGGCGCCTCTTCGGGCGTGGGTGCTTCTTGAACCTTGGAGCGGAGAAGGATCTGCTGCTCCAGCACGCTCCTGAGCCTGCGAGCCCCACCGTGGTCGGGGTTGATGGTGAGCGCGCGGAGCACTTCGGTAAGGGCGAGCGCGTAACGCTCACGGGCCTGCAACCACTCGGCGAGATGCACGATCTGGTTCGGATCGGTACCGATGGTTTCACGAAGCTGGTTGTACCGCTGCATGATCGAGGGGAGCACATCATACTTCTCGATATCGGCCATCGGCAGGCGCGTGCGGATGCCCGCGACACGCAGCACAATCTCCTCTTGTGTCGCATCGACGAGAAGGCCGGTGATGCGCTGCCCGTTCTTCAGGAGGACGAGCACTTCGGCAGGCTCTTTAGATGGCTGGACCGTCCTTGGCGCATTGACCGGAGGTGAGACCACCGGTGGTACCACCGCAGGAACGGCCGCTTGAGCGGGGAGTGGAGGGGGGGCTGGAGGGGGAGCGGACGGAGACTGACCATGCGAGATGGACCCGCTGCTCAGCAGCATCGCGGCGAATGAGACCCGCCACGTTCTGGCCCGGCCCGCTTGTGCAGATGTCTTGAGTTTCATGGTGGGATCGAGTGTGTGTGTCTGGACGATCCGTCGTTACCCGCCGCACCCTTCCGGCCGTTTCATTCCCGCCGCATCAGCCCCGCCTGCCGCTCCGGCCAACCCTGATCCAGCCAACCCTGATCCAGCCGAGCCTGATCCAGCCGAGCCCATCGACAAGATACCGCTTTTTCGCAGAGGCTGTTGTCCGGCGGCCGGACTTTCGCGTGGCCACAGGCGACCAAAGCGAGATACAAGCAGTCGCAGCCGCCGCTGCGCTATCCGTCGATCAAGGGGGCACGGTTCCGAAGGTGAGCGGTCGGTCGCCGATCGGTGCAGCATTCGCGAGCTGTGGACGCGGACGTGGCGACCTGTTGCACCAGTCGGGAAGGGCAAGCCCTTTCCGAAAATCTGGTGTGCCCGCTTGAAACACCGATCTGAATGCCCAGGAGAGGACTTGAACCTCCATTCCCTTGCGGGAGCTACCACCTCAAGGTAGTGCGTCTGCCAATTTCGCCACCTGGGCGGGTGGACCTCGGCCAAGCCTTGCAGCCGAACCGGGGGGAAGCAAGGTTAGGGTATGTCGGGGGTCCATGTCGAGCCCGACGACCAGACGGTTTTTCTTCCCATATCACGATCTTCAACCGACAACCGTCCGAATATCAACCACACTTCGGTAAACTCCGAGCGACAACTCGGTACAACCTGTTTATCAGGAGGCACGGCATGACCAGGGTTCGTCGGTCGGTTTCAATATTGTTCGCGAGGGTTGGTCCGCTGGTGGCTGTTCAGTTGGCGATGCCCGCGGCGTTCGCGGCCGCTTTTCCTCCCATCGACGAGTTGGCGGCGGGGGTCAATGTCCAGCGGCTCTCATCGGCACGGACGATGGGCATCGTCCCCCTCATCCCTTCACGATCGGCAAGCGTCGGCACCGTCTGCGTCTTTCAGTTCCGAGTTGGCGAGTCGGCGCCGTTTGACCGGGTGGTGCCGGTCGCGGTTGCCGATCCTGATGTTGCCGAGGTGGTGGGCGCGGCCAATGTGCTCACTGGGCGCACACTCGGGTGCGTTGTTGTGCGACCTCTCAAGGTAGGTGAAACAACGGTCACAATCGGTGAGGTGCCGGTCGGATTGCGTGTTGTTTCAACGGGTGATCCCGCCGCGCCGGCGCGAGTGCGGATCTCATCGCCCGCCGATGGGGCCGGAGTCTGGGGGACCATCGCGGTCGGTGTGACGTGGTGGCGGCCGGGCCTTGATGAAGATGCTCTCCCGGAACTTGCAGTTCGCGGATTCTCGACACCGTTCAAGCCGATGTGGACCAACACCATCAAGCAAGGCCCACTGGGTGTGGCGGTGTTTGAGATCAACACTTCGAGCATTGCCGAAGGGTCATGCACTTTCAGTGCGACCATCGCGGTCGGGGCATCAGTTGCTCATCATGAAGTTGACCATGTTGAGCTTCAGATCCTTCGCCCTGAGTCAAGTCAGTTGCTTTCAGGCGAGTGCGAGGCGGCGTACGACCTTCCCGAACTTCCCGAGAACCGGCGTGAGCGCAAGCCAAAATTTGGCGAGGACAAGCACGCATCGGGCGAGAAGTATTTCGACAACTCCGGTTCGAACCCGCACTTCCGGTTTCCTGTTGAAGTTCCCGAGGGCCGACCGGGTTGGTACCAGGTGATGTTGACGGGCGAAGGTGATATTGCCTGCGGCGCACTGCCGAGTGTCGGCATCGTCATCAATGAGGCCGAGCGGCCCATCACGCGCTCGGCGATTGCTTCGCCGGAATGGCATCGGACACCGATCGGTACACCGATCCGTCTGGAACCCGGCAAGCACGTTGTGCGTTTCGACTATCTGAACGATTTTTACGCCGCGGGTGGTGCGGATCGAAATCTTCGGCTTGATAAGGTCGAGATCGCGCGGGTGGGTGATGTCGGTGGATCGAACATTGCAGGCACCGCATCGTCGGGTGAAATGTCCATGTCGCCCATGTCGCCCATGTCGTCAGTGTCGTCAGTGTCGGCAATGACCACGGCGCCCGAGGCCTCATCACCCATGATGATGAGCGGGGCCGCCATGACCGGTGGCACCATGAGCGGCGAGACGATGGGCATGATGGGGAGTGGCGCGGGAACGATGTCCGCCGGCACACCATCGCAAGGCCTTGCCTGGCCGGAGTCTTCCAGGTTGCGTTCGCAGCCCGGCTTTCGCCTTTCCTTTGCACGACCACTGGATGGGTGCGAGATCGCGGGCGACCTTGAAGTTCGTGCCGCGGCGTGGTGGCCCGGCATGAATGATGCCGCCGCCTATCGGCGCACGCCGCGCGTGACGCTGATGTTGAATGATGTGCCGGTCGGATCGCAACTGAGCGTCGCGCCACGCTTCACCATCCCGTGGTCAATGTTCAAGCCGGGCGACAACACGCTCGCGCTCGTCGGGCGCGGGCCGGGTGGTCTTGAAGCACGCACACCGGTTCAGCATGTGCTCCGACCCGGACTGAGCGATTCCACCACCGGCACTGCGGGTTCACTCTTCGAGCGCTTCACGGTGCGCGAGCCGGGTTGGGATGATGCCTCGGGAGCGTTCATTACCAGCGAGCAGAATCCTTCCGAAAAGTTATGCTTCGGGTTGTTCGCTGCGTCGTCGATCATCCTTCGACTGCCCGATGAACTTGCAGGAACCTTCGAGCTTGATATCGAAGCAAAGGGTCAGCACTTCGACGGTCCTCCTATCGTCGAGGCCACGCTGCTGCACGGCGCGCTCGACGCGGCCGCGTGCGGCTCGGAAGAACCGCTCGGCGCGCTCCGAGTCCCAACTGGATGGGATTCGCACACCCTGCGAACCGACGAACAAGGGAAGACTGCGGCGAAGTTGATGCTCGAACGCGGGCACAAGTTCCTCAAGCTCGCGTTCATCAACGATAAGTATGAAGTTGGGGCGGATGGCAAACCCAATGATCGCAACGTGTTCATCCAGGGTGTGGCCTTCCGTCGAACCGCTGTCGATCCTGGCTCGCCCGCGCCGCTTGTTGCATCGCTGCTGTATCCGAAGCAGGGGGCGGTCATTCGCTCTGGCGGGGCCGATGCCGTCATCGTGCGTGTCTCGGGCTCAGCCTCACCGGCAACAGCGCAGGTATTTCTAAACGGCAAGCCACACGGGCTCGCGCTCGATCTTCGCCGCCGCCCGGGGCCGTACCTGCTGCCAATCTCGATGCGTGGAGCACCGCTTCCCGGCGAACATTCGATAACTATCCGTGTGACAGACAGCGCGGGCCGCAGTTCGGAGAGTGAACCCCGCACGGTTCGGGCGACCTCATCGACATCGAGCGATGGGCAATCGCTCGCGCTCGAAGTCCTCACCGACTATGAGCGCGCGGTGATCATGCTCGACCGCTTTGCCTATGGCGCGGATGAGCGTGAGCTGGCGTCGGCCTTGCTGCTCGGAACTGATGCGTATCTGCGTGACCGGCTCGCGCAGGCTGCCGACTCTCCCGGGGTCGAGACCGCGCGTGAGATCGGCGAGGTTCGCTACCCGGACTCACGCTCGGCGGGCGATGTTCCCCGGCGCGCGATCATGCAGGCGATAGTCACGCCAAATCCCGTTCGCACGCGCTTCGTGCTCTGGGCCGAGAATCACTTTTCAACGTGGATGCGCAAGGCCGAGCCGCGCCGCAAGGCCGATGAGCACGCGCGGTTTGATGCACTGGGCATCGCCGACTTCTCCGACCTTCTGCTCGCGAGCGCCAAGAGTCCCGCGATGCTGATCTATCTCGATCAATCTCAATCCTTCGCCCGCAAGATCAACGAGAACTACGCGCGCGAGATCATGGAACTTCACACCCTCGGTGTGAACGGAGGCTACACGCAGGACGATGTCACCGCGCTCGCCAAGCTGCTCACCGGGTGGACGCTCGCCCGCGAGCCCGCGGCCGCGCTTACTGATGAACTGATGGAAGCCTCTTCCGACGACTACGGCATGGCCGAGTCTTTCCGCTATGACCCCCTGCTCGGCGATGAAAAGCCAGCAAACTTCCTTGGTCACCGTTTCTCCACCACTTCACCCGAAGACCGCTACACCCGCACGCTGGCGGCCCTCGAGATCCTCGCCAGTCACCCCAGCACCGCGCAATACATCGGCCGCAAAATCGCCGAGCACTACCTCGGCTTCCCCGCGCGTGATGATGTTGTTGAATCGCTCGCCTCGGCATTCACACGCACGGGTGGCGATATGGGTGAAGTGCTGCTCGAACTCGCGCACCACCCCGCGTTCTACACCGTCCTGCCCGGAACCCGCGCAGCGCACCCGCCCGAGTTTGCCTTCCGCCTTTCGCGCTCGGCCCGCGCGGCCGATGCCAACACAATTCACGACTACCTCAACCTCTCCGGCCACGGCATGTTTGATCGATCGACACCCGACGGGTATCAGGAAAGCGACGATGAAGTCATGGACTCGAACGCCATGCTGCAGCGATGGAAGTTTGCCAAGCGACTCGAGCAACCCCTGCTTGAAATGGTCCCCGCCGAGCTGCGCAGCGGCGACAAGCCGATAGCCGATGATGATGTTCAGTCGATCATCGATCTCATCTCTACCCGCCTCACCGGTCGCCTGCTCGGAGAGGCGTCGAACACTGCGGCGGTTGAACTCTTCGCCAAGACCAGCGGCAAGCGCGATGAACGTGCGCGCGTGCTGACGGTCTTCATCGCGTGCACTCCGGAAGTGCAGCTCAAGTGAACACAACAACCCAACACAAGACCTGGGCTCTCATGCCGCGGCTTGCTCTTTGCATTTCGGAGTTCCCGTTATGAACAACCTCACCCGTCGCTACTTCCTCAAGACGACCGGCCTTGCGCTGGCATACGCGGGGGTCCTTCCCGCCCTGCCCGCATCGGCCCTTGCGCGCATCACACCTGTGCGTGTGGCACGCAACAAGACGCTGGTTGCCATCTTTCTTCGTGGCGGGGCCGACGGTCTGAACCTCGTCGTCCCGCACGGGGATAAGCCCTACTACGACCTGCGCAAGGGCATCTCAGTCGCTCGCCCCGGCAGCGGCGAGAACGGGGCGATCGATCTCGACGGGTTCTTCGGACTCAACCCGCGCATGGGCGCGCTCAAGCCGCTCTTTGATGATGGGCTGGCCATCGCGACACACGCCGTGGGGTATGACCGCAACACACGCTCGCACTTTGAAGAGCAGGATACGTGGGAGACCGGCGTTGTCGGCAACACCATCAACTCCGACGGCTGGCTCAACCGCCACCTGCTCACATCGCAAGGTGCCGAGGGCACGGTGCTGCGCGCGGTGGCCATCGGCGATTCGCTGCCGCGAATCATGCACGGCAAGGCGAGCGCGTTCGCGATCCGCGGCCTGGAAGACCTCTCGCTCCCCGCGCCCAAGAAGGTCGATCCGAACGCGATCACCGCCGCCCTCGAGCACGCGTACGGCCAAGGTGGCGCTGGCAGGTCGCCTGCCAGTGGCCCAACAAGTGGACACGCCACTGGCCTCGCCCATACCAACCCCGAAGCACTCTCCGCCGCAAGAGATCTTGTCGGCCGCACCACCGGCACCACGCTCGAAGGGATCAAGCAACTCCGCGCCGTCACCAGCGGCGAATACGCGCCCGCGGTCGAGTATCCCAAGGGCGATCTGGGCCGCAAACTCATGCAGGTTGCGCGGCTGATCAAGGCCGATGTGGGGCTCGAGGTGGCCGAGGTCGATCTCAACGGGTGGGACACGCACCAGAACCAGGGCGCGGGCGGGCAAGGCGCGTTTGGCACGCTGGCCCAGACACTCGCCGATGCGGTGGCCGCGTTCACGCGAGATCTGGGCGACCGCATCGACGACACGCTCATCGTGACCATGACCGACTTTGGACGCACCGCCGCGGAAAATGGCACCGGCGGCACCGACCACGGGTGGGCCAACTGCATGTTCCTCGTCGGCGGCGGAATCAAGCGGGCCTCATCGCTCCGCGCGGGCAAGCCCGTGGTCGCCAACTGGCCCGGCCTCGCCCCCGAGCAGCTCCACCAGAAGCGCGACCTGCTGCACACGATCGACTTCCGCGATGTGCTCGGCGAACTGGTCGGCACGCACCTGGGCAACCCCAACATCAAGACCGTGCTGCCGGGCCACGAGTTCAAGAGTGTGGGGTTGATCGCGTGAACGCCGGACTGGCGTTGTGGCATGCGCCCGCCTCGCATGATGGGGAAGAGCCCGCGCCCGTTGACTATCGGAGACCTGGGGACACCTGACCCATCACTCACCACTCCCCACCCACTCCATGTACACCGCCGCAATGAAGCACACACCGCTCCAACCGCCATCGACACAACGCTCTTCCACCCGCCACGCAATCATGCGCTTGCTCATCGCTTGGTGCCTGCTTGGCTCTATCGGCTGCAGTGCCGTGCCGCGCGAGCGCGAAGATGCGGAGTATGTGCTGGTCTACCTCAAATCCGGTCCCACCAGCGGCACGGGCGACAAGGCGCAGCGCAGCACCATGTTTGCCGGGCACATGGCGAACATTCAGCGCCTTGCCGATGAGCGCTCGCTCCTCATCGCCGGGCCGTTCACCAAGCCCGAAGACAAAGCATTGCGCGGCATTCTGCTTATGGATGTGCCCACCATCTCGCAGGCGCAAGAACTTGCGGCGACCGATCCGGGTGTGCAGGCGGGCGAGTTTGTCGCCGATGCCCACGCCCTCCGTGCAGCGCCCTCACTGCGTCAGACATATGAACTCGAACAGGCGATGCTCGCCCAAGCCACAGCCCAACCTACCTCCCAAACCCCAGCACCCGGCAGCCCACCGCCCAACATCCGCGCCTATGTGATGGTGACGGCGGAGGACTTCGACCGCACCCGCCGCGCGGTGGGCGAATCGGTGTGGAAGGAGCGCATCGTCTGGAGCGGGCAGTTCACCGGCACCGGTCGGGGCGTGCTTGTTCTCGATGCACCGGTGGCGAGCGAGGTACGGGCCGGGTTAACGAACCCCGGCGCGTGCTCGATCGACGGGTGGTGGTCAACAACCTCGCTGACTCGCCTACCAAAGCAGTGATCGTCAGCACGCCCGAACTTTAACCAA
>Ga0105049_10006448_pt1 | contig 13651 bp, 14 predicted proteins | sample MAT06_FD_78087 | JGI IMG/M metagenome (GOLD analysis project Ga0105049, IMG submission 78087) | Freshwater microbial communities from Lake Fryxell liftoff mats and glacier meltwater in Antarctica - MAT-06 | ecosystem: Environmental > Aquatic > Freshwater > Ice > Liftoff microbial mat | place...
ATGCTCACGCACGTGGTGCCGGCTGGCTTGTAGTCGGAGACGAGCGCCTGGAGCGTCTGCACTTGCTCGCGCGTGATCGCGGTCGAGCCCCACAGGTTGGGTGCACTTCCCCATCGATCGCCTCCACCCCATGTCTGCAAGGTCACCGGCCACAGCGTTCCCGGATAGATGATCACCCAGAAGCGCGACCACGCTGCCGAGTTCCCATCCCAATTCCAATTACCCATCGCGAGGCTCGATGTCTCGACACCAGCGGCAGAGCGCGTGTACCAGTTACCCGAGTTGTCGACGGTCCTGAACGACACGTTGCTCGTCGTCCCGCAGTACGCGGACAGCTGCGCGAGGAGCGTGAACGGATTGCCGGCCGTCCGGCGAGGAAGGAGCCAGTTCCGGAGCTTGACGGCGAACTGAGCATCGGTGTCGAATATGCCCCGCTGCACTCGACGGTCGCGCGCCATCACCGTGAGGGCGTCGGTCGGTGCCGTCGTGACGCCGAGCGGGTCGTTCTGCGGAAGGCGCGCGAGAAGGCCAAGACGCGCGCGCTCGGCGAAGCCATCCTTCACCAGGTCGAGGGCATACCCGACCTTCCCGCCCTCGCCATCGGTGAGCCAACGCGGCGCGAGCTTCGATCGGATCGTGCGGAATGTTTCGCGGAACATCAGGAGGGATCCGATACGATGTTGACGGTCGCCGTCACGGCGCCGAGCGCAGCAACCTGCCCGTTGGTGAGGTCGACGTCTGCCACCGGGGCGACGACGTCGACACGGAACGCCTCGGGTACGGCCGACTTGATCGTGGTTTCCACAAGCGTCGAGTAGAGCTTGCCGGTCAGCGCCGGGGGGATGATGTCTCCGCCGATGGGGCGCGCCGCGAACATCTGCCCGATAGCTGCCGTCACGGCAGCCTGGATCTGCGCGGAGGTCTTGCCCTCCCGCGTGTAGACCCAGATCGTGTACGTGACAGGCACGGTGACGTTCACGGCCGACGCGACGATCGGAGTGATACAGAGCGGCGTGGCGTTTTTCAGGATCGCGGTGGTGACGAGAGCGAGATCGGCAGCGGAGATCGCACCGCTCGGCCCAGCCAGAAACACGGTGACCTGCCCGTTCGTCGAGTTTCCGAAGGCTCGCGCGCGCGTGACGCCGCCCGTACCTGCGAGCGTCGGGGTCAGCGCGACGTAGGTGTACGCCTGCAGCGGCCCGTTGGGCGAGAGCACGCCGAGAGCAGCTCGGCACTGCGTGCGCGTCGTGGCCTCGCTCTGCTTGTCGGTGCCGGTCGCGGCGAGCGCGTTGCTGACCGTGACGCCGGTGAGCTGCGTGACCATCTGGTTGATGTCGCCCGCGCCCGCCGAACTCGCCGATCCTGCCTCGTCAGCGACGAACGTGAGGGTCAACGTCGTTGCCGGCCCTGACGCGAGCGTGCCTCCCGTGGTGTTCCGGTAGGTTTTGCCGTTGACCGTCGACTTGAGCGTGAGATCGCCCGCCTCGATGTCGGCGTAGAGCCCGCCCCCGTTGTTCGTCAGCGTCACGGCCGTTGTAGCGGCGGTCGCTGGCGGAACGGTGACGCTGTAGACTTGGTCGGCGAGGATGTCGAGCCAGACGCCGGTAGCGTAGTCGAGGAATCCGGATTGGATGTACCCGACCACCGTGGCCTCGAGCGTCGCGAGGATTTCGCTCTCCACGTTGAACAGGCTGCGCGTGGGGTCGCCGGCTTGCCACGTCGTAACGGGCAGCCCGACCGCCGTGGCGATGCCCAGCGCGTACTCGTAGATCTGCTCCTTCGTCTGCTGGATGAGGAGCGATGCGAGGGAGACAGGCATGTCAGGTAATCCCCAGTAGCTCGGTCGTTACGTCGGTCGCAAGGATCTGTAGCGCGAATGGCCCCGCCGCGGTCGTGACTTCTATGACGATCACGAACGAGGTGCTCGGCCCGCTCGTGCTCACGGTCAGTTCGACCTCGCAGGTCTGGATCCGCTCGTCCTTCAGGAGCTCGTTTTTGATCCGACCGGGGAGCGACGCCGCGATGACGCTCGGCCTCGACTCGCCGATCAACTCGGTCAGGTCGATGCCGTAGTTCGCTTCGTCCTCGCCTCCACGGAGCATCCCCCGCGGAGTGGTCAGCCGCCGGTAGCAGGCCTCGCCGACGAGTTGCGTCCCCGTCGCGAACCGACCCGTGCGGAGGAGGTCGGTGACGCTGATGTCTCGGCCAAAGTCGACGCTCATAGGAGGAAGGCTTTCTTCCCGAGGCCCGGGATTACGGGGCTCGGCAGCCCGATAGATGCAGGGTCGGGGAGCTGCACAGCGAGGGCGGCGGCGATGAGCGCGGGCAGACCGAGCGAATCCAGGACGCTCCCCGGCGTGGCTCCGACTGGCGTGGCCGGCAGGGTCGCACCGGCGATCATCGGACCGATCAGCGTCAGGAGCGCTGCCGGTGGCGCAGCGGTATAGGCTGCCCCGAACGTCGTCCCGAGGTCAGACACCAGGAACCGCGCCGCCGTGTACTGCGCGAAAAGGCCGATGACCTGCTCGAGCGTGATCGCGTGGCCGCCAGCGCCAAAGCCGTCTGTCGTCAGATCCAGGCCAGCCCCCGTGGATCCGTTCGACTCGAAGCCCACGACGACCGGGCGAGCAGGATCCGAGTCGATGAATCCGACGAGGCATCGCGATGCCAGACTCGGCACCACGCGCGCGCCGGGCACCCCTGGCCACGCTGCCACGCGAGGGAGGTCAGGCATGCCGCTCGAGACGCGCACCGGCTGCAGGTCGAGGAGGTTCCCCTGGCGGAGCACGACACGGTACTCTGTCAGCCCGCGGTAGCTGCGCTCGGGGTCGAGCTGCAGGATGAGAGCGCTCATCGCATCGAGCGCGCTCGCAGCCTGCGATCCCCAGACGGTCGAGCGAAGGCCACCCTCGGGGGAGAGCTCGTGCAGCACGTCGACCGCCGTTATCCCGTCGACGACGAGGCCGGGGAGGATCGACGCGATCGACTCAGCTGCGAGAACGACCTTCCCTCGCGCGAGGTTGACCGTCTGCACGCGCGTGGTCCGCTCGGCGAGCTTGCCAGCCGCCCGCGACCCGAGGCGCGTGACGCCGTCCTCGCCGACGTACCAGCCCCGCGGGGCGACGAGGTTGAGCGTGGCGCCCGCAGCACCGGCCTCTCGCGTCCAGGCAGGACCGACACGGTCGTCGGTCGAGATCTCGACCGTCTCGCCCACGGTTGCGGCGACGTCGCCGAGCACCTTCGTCACCTTGACGCCGGCGTCGTTCACGTACGCCTTCGACGGCACAACCTGCCGCCATCCGCCCGCACCGCCCACGATGCGGAATGACGAGCGCCCGATCATGGCACCCCCCGAAAGCACGGTGCCCACCAGCGTGAGGTCTGCGAGTCGGAGCGTGACGCTGCCCTCGAGCGCGATCTCCCCGTCGACCGTGACCTCCGCATCCCATACGCCCCAGGCAGGGATGGTGACGTGCGCGTGCGTCACGCGAGAGCCGTTCAGCGTGCTGCTCAGCCCCATGGTGTACTCTGAAATTGCGAGGTCAGCGCAGCGAGTTCAGCCTTCGCCGCAGCGTCGGGGTCGGGACCCTTGCCCTTCGAACTCGACCCCGCCGGCGAGAGGCGCTTGGGCTGCGGCGGGCGGTACTCGAGGAATTTGACGACGATCGTTTGCCCACCCTTGCGGTCGTGGACCACTCCGCCGATCGACTTCTTGACGACCGACCGGATCCCGTTGCTCTCGAGGTCGGGATGGAAGACATCGATGCCCTTGCCCGTGCCTTCGACGGTCGAGTTGATCAGCGAGCGGAACGCAGGCCAGCCCGCGAAGTCATCCTCATCCGCGAGGTAGAACGACGCGCTGAACTCCACGAGCTTCTCGGCCTTCAGCGTGGTGGTGCCGCCGGTCGTCCCCGGTCCGACCTTCACATCCCAGTCGATCTCTCGGTCGTGCCCGCTGAGCGTGACCACGCCCGGCGATCGCGTACCGCCAAGGTCGATCGAATCGTAGAGATCCGCGTCGTTGATGGGGTCGACCTCACGCGGCACCGGGAGACCCTCCGCCAGCCCGAGACATCAGGGCCTCGAGGTGTTCGCGGAACTGCTCGGCGAAGGCCTTGGCATCGCCACCGACACCCGAGAACGTGAAGGTTGCCCCGGCGAACATGCCGCCCGCGCTGCCCTTCGATTCGCCTCCGCTCGCAGCTGCCGCGCCGGCGGCGCCGCCAGCGTCGGGCGGATTGACGAGCGACTCGAGCGACCCCTGCACGTCGGCAGCCCCGCCGTCGACGCCCTCGGTCATGCCTGCCGCGGTGTTCATTCCGATCTCGGCGAAGATCCTCGAAGGGCTCGCGATGCCGAGCGCCTTTTTCGCGGCGTCGATGGCGCCCTTCGCGATGCCAGTGATCGCTGCGAGCACCTTCGGGCCGGCGGACATGAGGCCCGACACGAGTCCGTCGATCAGCTGCCCGCCGATCTCAGACAGTGAGAGACCCTTCAGCCACTCGAACGCAGCGCCGATGCCGCCGATCAGCGACGCGCCAGCCTGGTACGTCACCACCGCGAAATACACGAAGGCCGCGATGATGGCCGTGACGAGCGCGATCGCGATGCCGATGCCGACCGCCATGAGTGCGATCCCCGCAACGACGACGCCGATCGCGACGGCGAGGCCGACACCGACGACGAGGGCCAGTACACCCACGACCTTGGCCACGTCCAGGATCGTCGAGCCCCAAGGCTTGATCGCGATCATGGCCTTCATCACCATGATCTCAAACTGGATGAACATCGTCACGAATCGAGGGATCAGCTTCGTGATGCCGTCCAGCATCGGGTCGAAGAAGGATCCGAACAGCACCTTGATCGCGTTGGCCGTGACGCTGTTCTCCTCGAAGAGCGCACCGAGTTTGCTGAGGCCTTCGAGGAATCGCTCCAGCGGCGCCTCGCCGACAGAGAAGGCCTTGCCGACGTTCTCCTTCAGCTTCTTCATTTGCGAGTCGAGTGAGAGCGCGATCTTCGCCGTCGCGGCGAGCCCGGCTGCGCCGCCCTTCGCCTCCTCGGCGAGCAGCCTGGCCGTACGCGCTGTGTCTGCGTTCGTCACTCCGAGGCGCAGCACGGCGAGCGTCGCGCCTGCGGCAGCGACGGCGAGCGCCGCCACGCCGGCCGCCATGGCAGCGAATACGACTGCGAGGGCCGCGTAGGGGCCTGCCGATCCGAGGGAGGCCGACAGCTTCTGGAAGCCCTCCGCTGCGCCCGTGACCTTCGGGACGAGCGCTCCGAGCGGGCCGCCCATCTTCGCGAAGCCTTCCCCGATCTCGTTCATCTTGCCGGACCCCGCAGCCGCGGTAGCTGACGCCTTCGCGATCCCTTCGGTTTTCTTCGCGGCGTTCGCAGCCTCGGCTGAGGCCTTGCCCAGGCTGGATGCCAGCTGCGTCTCGGCGGCAGCCGCACCCGTGGCGGCGCCTCGGAGTCGGTCGAGCGCCGCCGCTTGCTCTGTCATGGCGGCAGCCGTCGACGCCGCCTTTGCCTGCGCTTCTGCCTGCCTGGTGTTCAGCGCGCCGATCGCGGTCGTTGCGCGCGTGACCGCAGCGGCATCGCCGGCGTCGAGCGCCTTCGCCAGCTTGCCCTGTTGGGCTGCCGCGGCGAGGCCGATCCGCTCGACCGCCTTGGCTGCGCTCGTGGCTGCAGCTTCGGCCTGGCGGTAGGCCGACTCTCCAGCGCGTACAGCCTCGGCTGCCGCCGATGATGCCGAGCCGGCGGCGGTCAGGCGGTCAGCAAGCGCGGCAACGCCCTGCGCGGCCTGAGCTGCGCTCGTACCGCTGACATCGATGTCGATGCTGAACGTCGTCCCATCCGCCACCGCGACCTCATTTCTTCAGGGAGTTGCGAATCTGATTCATGAACTCCCCTACGCGAATCGCTGCTACCCGAGAGTCGAGATCGTCTGCCCCGTTCGCCCACGACATGAGGCAGTCTCCGAAGGTCACAGCGTTGTCCTGAGAGCTCGCGATGCGAGCCTTCAGCCTTTTCCCTCGTCCTCGCTTTTGCCCTCAGCGAGAGCAGCCGCAGCCGCGGAGATGGGGGTCAGGAGCCCGGGGAACGCCTCGAGCATCGCGTCGCGATCCTCCTCCTCCACGGGGTAGATCCAGCACGCCTTCGCGAGCAGGTCGATCGCGTCCTCGGTCCGCTTCGCCTTCCCCTTGTCCTCGCCGGCGCGCATGACCTGCTGCTTGAACCGCTTGTACTCCGCCGGTTGCGGCGTACGAACGTACGCGCACGTCGGCTGCCCGGGGAGGTAGCGGGCGACCTTGATCGCCGCGACCGTGCCGTGCTCGTCCTCGGCATCGAGGCGAGCTTGCAGGTCCTTCTCGTACTGCTCGACCTCGAGCTTCGCTCGCGCGTCGCGCCGGTCCTGCAGCTTCTTCTCGAGCTCGTCGACCTTGCTCATCGGAGAACGGTCCATTTCCCAGTCGCGCTCTTGTTCGCGATCTTGATCGGGTTGAGTGTGACCTCGATCATGTCAGCGTCGTTGCCCTGCTTCATGTCCGACGAGTTGCCGAAGAGGCGGCAGCCCGAGAGCTTCGTGGTGTAGATCCTGCTCGCGCCGAGCGGCGTGTGCTGGACGAGGATGTCGAACGCGACACCCGAGATGATCACTTCATTGCCGCGGGTCTGATCCAGCGCAACTGCAGCGGTCTCGAGGCCTTCGAGTAGAGCGGCCCAGCCGCTCCGGGTGAGGGTTGCCGAGGCCTCGCAGGTCTCTGCGCCCGCGGTGCGCTTCATCACGCGGCCTCCGCTCGTCCCTCGAGACTCTCCGACCTCGACCTTCGATGACCATTTGATCGCCTCGAGATCGACGAGTCCGACCGTCGACCCACCCGGCACGTTGAACGTGACGGCGATGTCAGCCCAGCTGCACTCGTGCTCCTGCACGCTCGGGAACGCTTGATTAGTCATGGTTCAATCTCTCTTCGGGAGCCAGTGGGGTGCGGCGGTCAGCGGACCTTGACGGATGTGACGATCTGCTCGACGGTCCCGTTGACCTGCAGGTCGAGTACACCGTTCAGCGTCGAGCCCGGCGTGCTGAGGATGTCGGTGCGTGATGCGCGCCATACCGCGCGCGTTGCGCGAGCGCCCTCACCCAGACGGTTCTGCATCAGTGCGATCTCGAGGTCGGTGTTGACCGACTCTTCGATCGTCCCGATAGACTGATCCGTTGCGCGGCCCGCGCCGTCCAGGATGAGCACCTGGCCGATCGCGAACTCCGTCGATGCGTGCACGACCGTGCACGCGAGGTTCGCCACCGACATATTGTGCGTGCGAGAGAGCAGTTTGCCCTCCGCCTCGCGCGTCAGAGAGAGAGCGCAGAAGGTGCCGTTGGGGCCGTTCGCGTAGGTCCGCGCGCAGGAGAAGCGCGCGGCCAGTCCGCCGCCATCCGTTCGCTCGTCGAACTCGACCACGGTGTTCCCCGCAGCGTCCTGGATATCCCAGCCGAGGAGAGGGCCATCCGACTTGCGGTAGGTCGGGATGTGGAGGTCGTGCTGGTACTCGCGCAGCGAGAGAGGCCATTGAACGGGCCGGCGGATCTGCGAGCCGTGAAGCGGGCTTTGCTTGCGGCACCGGCCTAGGCCAAGGTCGATCCGCTTCTGCGCGTCGACGCTCGCGAAGCCCGAATCCATCAGGGCGACGTACGCCGCTTGGGTCTCGCCCTTGACGACCGTGACGCCGAAGGAGCCCGCGAACTCGGCAGCGAGGTCGTCTGTCCCCAGCGTCAGGACGGTCGCCGTGAGCGTGGCAATGCCAGCTACGGCCGTGATGTTGTTCGAGGCGCTGCCCGTGACGCGGATGAGGTCTCCGACCGCGAATCCGTCATCGAGCCAAGATCCTCCGGACCGGGTGATGGTGTCGCCCGTCGCGCCAACCTCAGCGAAAGTGAGCCCGTGCGACCCGGTGATCACCACGCTGGACGTCGGGCCCTCCACAACCAGGTCCTGCGTGTCGAGGGTCAGGACCAGCGCAGCGACGGCAGTGATTTTCGCCTGGGTGAAGTTGTTGGATGCCGAGCCCGAGACGTCGACCGCCATGCCGGCGACGAATCCGTCCGTGACGAACGACCCCGTGCTGCGCGTGATGGTGTCGCCCGTCGCGCCGACCTCAGCAAAGGTGATAGTGGCCGAGCCCGTCATGCGCACGCGCGTCTGGCTGATCGTCGCAAGCGGCAACCGATCTCTGACCTGCGCGCGGGCGTACGCGAACCGCTGGTTCGCCGTCTCGTAGCTGTTCAGCGCGCTGGTCACGAAGCCTGCTGCCGTCGAGTTGATGAGGTCACCCACGATCTGAAAGGACCGCGCGAGTTTCTGTTGATTCGCGAGGGCCACGCGTGCCGCAGCCATCCCAGCGGAGTCCCACATGGGCGCGGTGGTCGCGAACCTGTAGACGTCGCCGACGAGCAGGGTCCCTGCTCCGAAGTTCAAGACCACTCCGAAATACGGGATCGTGTAGCTCGTCGCGGTGCCCAGCTTGACCGGGGTGACGGTGCGCCCGCCGTCGACGGAGAGGTTGCCTTGGATCCCGCTCGTCCCGATCGTGCCGGGGATCGTCACGGTGAACGACACGTCGAGCTCGTCGAGGATGCCTGCCGCTCCGGCGGCGACGGAGATCACCGAGGTACCGACCACACCCGTGCTGTTCTGCCGGCCGACCGCGCCCGCGGTCACGGTCGGCAGCCCGACGAAGATCACGGGCAGCCGCGTCTCGTCGAAATGGTACGCGGCGTAATCGACGCCCTGCCCGTAGCCATGCTGCGCGAGCAGCGACTTCGTGCTCGCGAACACTCGCGGGGTGCTGTCTGCGTTCTTCTCGCAGCAGGCGATGACGACGCAGTAGCCCGTGACGCCACCGAAGGCGCCTGCGGTATCGTCGATGGTGACTGATGCTGAGGGGAGGAGTGCCATCTAAATCATGCTCCGCAGGAGGTTTCGATCCCCACGACCGTGGAGTCGCTTCCGACTTGTGTTGAGTTCGCGACCCCGTACTGTCCGGGCAAAGCCTCGGGCTGCTTGGCGTCGACGAAGTTCGCCTTAGTGATGCCTCGCTCGAAGGTGAACGTCAGCTCGTAGGCAGCGCCTCCGGGCACGTCGGTACCCTCGAGATCCTTCGGCGTGAAGAACTTACCGCCGGTGAACACGACGTCGTTCCGGCGGAGGGCTCCGATATCGAGGAGCCCGGCGACGATCTGATCTAGGACGGCGTTCGCGCGGCGGCGGTGCTCGAAAACACGAGCGCCAGCCTTCGCCGACTGGACGTAGATCGTAGCGGTCAGCGCCTGGATTCGGACCTGCGCCAGCCTCGGGTTGAGGCCCTGCGATCTCGGTCCGATGAAACTGTCGCGACCGTTGACGTCGTGCTCGATCACCACGCGCTCGCGACCCCATGTCGTCGTCTCCGTCGGCTCAGGCCCCTCGAACACAGGCACGGGACATTTCTGCGTGCGTAGGATCACCTGGAGCTCGGCTGCGATCTCGCGGATCATCGCTGCACCTCCGCAGCAATGACCTGCTCGGTCGCGCTCTTGAGCGCGTCGATGTAGGACTCCGGCAGCGGTGCGCCTTGGCGGGGGAACGCCGGCCGTCGACCGAGTTGATACCTCGCGTAGGACACGCCGAGTTGCACCCTCAGCTTCGTGCCTGTCGCGGCGTAGGTGACACCTCGCGCGAGGGCGCCGCTCTTGCGGAGCGTGACCCGCTGGCCGTCAACGCTCGGCGTCCAGGCCACGCCGTACGCGTCCTCGCCGGCGTCGAAGGTCGCTCGAGCCGCAGCCGTGATCGCAGGCGCGGCTGCGCTCGCGACCTTGATCGCGACGACGCGGGGGAGGTTCGCGAGCGCGCTGGCGAACTTCGCGAGCGAAGAGATGTCGCCGGATAGGCTCACGGCAGGGACCCCGATCCCCATCCGCGTGGGTCGACGGCGTCGGCGACATGCGACGACGTGATCGCTAGGTTCGAGGGCGCCGTCGCCGTCTCATCGCGGACCGGCATACCGGCAGCGAACCGCTGCAGCTGCGCCATGGCGGCGAGTTCGAAGGCGTTGACGATCTCGCTACTCTTGCCGTTGATGTTCAGGATCTTCTTCGCCGCGAGGTCAGCGACGAGGCCCTTCACGAGGGCGGGAATCGTCCCTGTGAACGGGACGTCGTGGCCAGGGAAGAAGGTGTCCGCCCAGCGAGAGTAGAACTCGATCGTGCCGTCGTAGTCCGGCTCCCTCGCGACGATCATGAGAGACCCGTCTGTCGTCAGATTGATCGCTGAGCCAGCCACCGTAGCCGACAGCTTGAACGTCGAGCTCGTGAGGCGGATCGCGTAGTACGTGACCCCATCGACGAGCGGCGCCGATAGCGTCCCGCCCGACGCTGCGCGGACCGTGACCGGGGCGTCCGTCTCGAGACCGTGCCCATCGAACGTCATCGTGTCGGACGACGAGAGCGACGCTTCCAGGATCCCCGACTGCGATTGCACGGCGCCGAGCGGAAGCCGCCCGTTCACGTCAGCTCGCGAGCAGTAGAGGTTCGAGGTCGCCACAACGCCACGAGCCCGCCACCGTTTCCAGGGCGAGCTGTGGCGTCAAGCAGACGTGGTCAGTCGCGCCTTCGGGCGCCAGCCAGCTACTTGCGAGAGTGCGAAGCCTGGTACGGCTTCGAATGCGAGGACTGGTACGGCTGGGCCTCCTGAGTCGCGACGGGCGTGGCCGCCGCCGGCTTGACCTCGCCGCGAACTCGCGACGTGACGGCCTTGCCGGGGTGCTGAGACTTGACCATGACGAGCGCTGCCGCCACATCGGTCGAGGCGAACGAACCGCCCTGCCACTCCCCGTCGATCTCGATGATGTGGCGCATGCTCAGGCGCCAGCGATCTTGCGGATCGCGTGGGGGAAGAGGAACTTCGAGCCGTAGAACACGTGCTGCGAAACCGCGATCTTGCCCGTCTTCTTGAAGTGATCGCTCGTCTCGTCGAAGCGACGGAGCGACAGCGAGTCGAAGCCAGGCGAGGAGAGCGCGAGCTTCGCGACCGTCCAGGGGACGACGCCCTTCATGATCGCGTTCATGTCGAACAAATAGAAGTCGTTGACGTCCGTCAGCTGCGTCATCGGAACGATGGTCAGCGACCCGTCGTTGTACGGGTTGCGCATCGTCGTGACGCCAGCTACCGGCGAGGCCGCAGACGGGACGAAATCCTGCTTGAGCAGGTTGCGGAGCTTCTGGTACTTCTGGCGCGGGACCCCGACGTGAGTCGGCATGATCCCGAGGGCATCGCCGTTCACGTCCAGGACATCACTCATCAGGGTGATTTCCGCCTCCAGCACAGAGAGGTCAGCCACGTCCTTGCCAGTCGTCTGGACATTGCTGAATGTCGCAGACGTGGCGTCCTTCGGGTTGGAGAGGTGAGAGGCGTGGAAGAGCGCGAGGTCATCCCAGCCGCACGTAGCGGTGTTCGCCACGAGCGCGTCAGCGATCAGCTTCAGCTTGAAAAGCTGCTCTGCCTGGATCATCGCTGCGGGACCATCGGCCCAGCGCTTCGCGCTGAACGTGTTCGTCAGGAGCTTAACCAGTTCGATCTCGATCCCGTCGTCGTACTCGACGACGGTCAGCTCCACGTCCTTCTCGCCGATCGTCTTGAAACGACCCTCGAGCGCTCGAGTCTCCTCGAACTTGAGGGACAGGATCGACATTGGATATTTGGTCGTCAGCGCCGGCGTGGCGTGAACCTCGCCGAGTTCGTCAACCCACGTCTGCGGGACAGCGAGGAGCTGAGCTGCGTTGTAGCGCTCGTCCCAGAGTTCGAGCGCGTCCTGCGAGGACGTGGGGAGTGTGGTAGCCGGATTCAGGAGGGCCATGTAATTGCTCCGTTCGGCCTCAGCCGACGATCACGAAATCGAAGGTCGAGGTATCCGAGGTGGCGGCGACGCCAGAGAGGAACGCGCGGAACGTGAGGGAGCCGGTCCCGGGCCCGCCAACAGTGCGGTCCGCCGTGGGCACACGGATCTCGTCGCCATCGGTGCCGGCCTCGGTCTTGCGGTTCGCGAAGACGCGCGAGGCCGCGGTGACGGTGATCCCCGCTGCAACGGCGAGGACACCGGCAGCGAAGGTTCCGCCGCCAGCCTGGATCGACATGCTGCCGGCCGAGCCGCGCGGCTCGATGCGGACCATGACCTTGCCGCTGGGGTCCATGCCGAGGTACGTCCCGCAGTGCTGGAGCGTGCCCGCGTTGTCGTTGTCGAACGCCGTGTGGTCGTCGCCCGCGTACGCCGGCGAGCCCACGATCGAGGCCTCGCTGAACGCGTCGGTGGTCAGGCCGTTCGTGAGGAGGTAGATGCGGTCCGCCTCGACGAGGCAGCGCTGTCCCGCCGTCGCGGCGAGCACGGTGTGCGTCGCTTTGCCGATCGCCGGGCCCGCGCCAGCCGTGGTCGCGGCGACGAGGAGGCCGTCCGAGATCTGCTGGGCGACCATCGTTCCGGCGTAGATGTTCGTCGCCGTCTTGCACGGGACGTGGAAGCGCCGGCCGTCCTGGCCGATGCCACCAAGCGGGATATCTGCGGTGACGTTCGCCATGGGTCAGTCCTTCTTCTTCGATGCGGCGGCCTTGGTGGCTGCGTAGGTGTTGGGGTCGAGCTTCATTTCGAGGCACATCGCCTGCTCTCGCGCGGAGAGCGCATGCGTCCCCTCGCCGGTCGGCGGCTTACTCGCGGCAGGCTTGCCGGGGTGCACCTTCACAGCATCGGCGTGGTACTCGCGGAGTTCGGCGATCGGCATCGACGCGAGGTAGCTCTTAGGGGGCGAGCCAACGGCAGACGTGGCCCATACGTTCGCAGGCGCTCGACCCGCGAGGGTCACGAGCTCGACGCAGAGCTTGCGGCGCTCGGCGCCTTCCAGGACGGCCTCGCGGTCAGCAAGGGCCTTGCGGCCCGCGGCGAGTTCGACGTGCGAGGCATGCCAGGTGCGTACGTCAGCGACGCTCGCAACGAGGGACGTCTTGCCAGACAGGGACTGCACGGCGTTGAGGGCCGCGGCGATCTCCTCCGGCTTGTCGGCCGCGGGGTCCATCGCGGCCATCGGCTCGACTGCGGGCTCCTCGACTGCGGGATCCTCGGTGGCATCCTCGGTGGTCTCGGCGCCAGCGGCGGAGGCGATGATACCCTTGAGGAGCTCGGCGCACTTGGCGTCATCGCCCGCGACGAGCGCGTCCAGCGCTTCTGAGATCAGCTTGGGATCCATTCCGGCTCCTGAGAGTGAGGTGAGAGAGGCAGCCATGAGCGGCTGTAGATTTCTGGTGGCGTGCAGGTTCGTCAGCGCGACGTTCATCAGCGACTGGATCCGACCCTCGCCGTCCGTCGCGAACGCGGGCGAGTAGTACCGCCACTCCTTCGCGCGTAGAGCGTTCGCTGCGTCAGGCGTCCAGCGGACGTTGATCGCCCAAAGCTCGCCGTTGCGTAGCTCGATGTTGCACCACCCCGCGGCGCGGGACGCGAGCGCGGGGTCAGCAGACGACCCGCCGAGCGCGGCGTGGTCGTAGTCGATCATGATCTCCGCGCCGTGCGTGGAGTATTCGGCCATGACCGAGGCGGCCTCGTCGGGCCCGAAGGTGAAGACGCCCTTGAC
>Ga0105049_10006451_pt1 | contig 13649 bp, 8 predicted proteins | sample MAT06_FD_78087 | JGI IMG/M metagenome (GOLD analysis project Ga0105049, IMG submission 78087) | Freshwater microbial communities from Lake Fryxell liftoff mats and glacier meltwater in Antarctica - MAT-06 | ecosystem: Environmental > Aquatic > Freshwater > Ice > Liftoff microbial mat | place...
CCTCAAAATGTGTCCAGAGCAATTCACAAAGCTCTTGGGCTTCGAGTTGGGCATCAGCTTTCCAGCGCAAATCTAACAAATGCATGAGCGATCGCACATTCGCTGACATCACCCAATGTTGTCGCACATCAAAGGGAATCAAGCCCCGCGCGTGCTCTTCTGAAAACCCCTGCTGAATCCGTTCGCTGTAGCGTTGGCAGGCTTGTAAACACCAATCTAAATCTTGCTGCCGCAGATCCTCGGTGTACTCATACTTTTTGCCTTGGCGATCGCTGTAGGCTCCCACGGGTCGCAGATAAAACACCTCATCTACCGCGCGCTTCCCTTCCACCACATCTGTGATGCGGCTGCCAGTGTACCGAAACGAGTTATGAACAACCAAACCGTTAGCAACAAAGTTGTGCCAGGGGTCATCAACCTCAAGGTCATAGGTCATTTGCACCCCTAGATACTCCATTTGGAGGACTCTCAAAGGGTGAGCCATTAGCTTGCGCCCTACGGGCTGAGGCTGAGGTTGCCCAGCCTTGTCGAAAGAGAGGCTCTGACTGGCCACAACGACGCCATTGGCCAACACGCTACAGGGCCGAGTCATGGCTAACACTTGACCGTCAGGGGCTACTTCTACCCCGGTTGCCGCTTGCATGGTCTGCCAGCCTGCCGTTGTCAGCAATCGGTGATTGGTCGTGCAATCCAGGGTTTTACCATCCTCAAAGGTCAGTCGATAAAGTGGCTGACGCCCACTGCACATCACGGCTTGAAGATGGCTGGTTTCAAAGTATCCAGTCGCTTCGTTCAAGACTCGCAACTGCATGGCTTTGAGGCGCTTTTTACAATCGCGCCCTTTTTCTGGGAGTTCATCTTGACGATCTCTGGAGTGCTGAAGAGAACTCGGTTCGCGATCGCCATTACTCCAGAGATCATAAAGGTCTGCAATTTTGATTTTCTGCAAGCCCCCCGAGGCATGAACAAAGGTGACTTGAGTATCCCCTGCAAGACATTGAACATCGAAGCTAACCCCCACGCGATGGGTCCGAATTTGCTGCATGGTGCTGTGGGGAAACCAGCCACAATTCAGTACAATCTGGGGATGTTCGAGGGGGCCATAATGCCCACGATTGCCAGCCAGTAGGCTTTTGACAATGATTTCGCCTGCCTTGTCTTCGGCAGGGAAGCGATCGCGCTCTGCCCAAACAAACTGCTCAGCATAGTCTTGATGCATGGCAGCATAGATCACCTGTTGGGGATTTTGGGTTTGCGACAGCACTTCAACTGTAAACAGGCGATCCATAGAGCTAGCGACCAAAACAACGAGTTACAAGCAGAATAAGTTAAGAATCCTACCACATTTTCAGCGCTTGGAACCGGGATGGATGCTTGTATTTAGCGTCTGCCATACAGTTTTGAGTCACAAACACTCTAGAGATAGGATTATCCCCAATCCTCTCACGGTCATATTTAGGTTTTGTGTCTACCAAGGGTTCCCAATCATGGTGAACGCCGACCAGTAATAAGGATGGGTCAAATTAGGGGCAACACCCTTCGCTAAATCTTCGGGCAAGATAATGGGGGTGACGCCTCGGCTGGTGAGGGTGCCATCAACCCACTGCACATTGCCCTGGATCATCGAAATCTGGGCTTGGCGCAGGGCTTCAGATTTGATCGGAGCCGATCGCAACTGGCGATAAAACTCGGTCATGAGGGCGAGGGTGCCAGAATCGGAGACATACCACAAACTCGCCAGGGCCGTCTGAACGCCCGATTGCAAGGCAAACCCGGCAAACCCCAATTCGGCTTCAGCATCTCCGAGGGCCATGCGACAGGCACTCAAGACCAGTAGATTCACAGGCGGATCATTGAGGTTGAGCTGGCGCAATTGACTGAGCTGGAGGCGTTGATCCCAAAACTGGATGTAGGAATTGCTCAAGTCGCCGGGGCTAAACTCGCCATGGGTGGCTAAGTGGACGATGCCGTAGGGGGTTTGTTGGCGCTGGGTCGTGAGGTTCAGCGCCGTAAAGTCTTGGTTGAGGAAGACATCGCCTTGCCAACTCCCCGTGGTAATTTCCCGCAGTTCGATAGGGACAGCGGGGAGCGGCACTTGGTCAGAAAACTCGGAGGCTCCCATGGCCAGCACTTGGTTGGTGCGAATGTCGCGATAGCGGGTGTCTACGAGGCTGAGGCTGGGCATGAGGCCAACACTGTAGCGCTCAATCAAAAAGCGATCGCCATCATGCAGCGCCGCCATGGGGAGCGATCGCAACCCTTCATCCAACACAAAGGCCAGATTCCCAATTTCCTCGGTTTGCAACGCCGACGCCAACGGCGCAATGAGCCACCGATATAGTTGTTGGGCGGGAGCTAGGTAGCGGGTGTTTCGGGTGTTGCGCGGGTTGGTGACTTGGCCTCGAAATTCGGTAGCCAGTTGGGTGACTTGCGATCGCGTCACCCCGACAATCCGTTTACGAATGGGGTTGCCCGTGGCCGTTACCAGCACCAGTTCTAATTCATCTTGGGCGGGGTCAAGCTGGGTTGTGGTAGGGGCAAAGCGAATGTAAACCAATGCGGGGCGAATCCCTGTTCGCTGTTCTACATCCGCAAGGGCCGCTTGGGCATTGTTGAGGGATTGAGCCGGAACCCCAAAATCACCGAAGTAGGCTTCAAAATCAGCCGAAAAGAGCTCTTCGAGATCGCGATAGCTGGTTTCTTCAAAGGTATCCGATGCGTCTAAATCAATTACCACAGCGTCAAGCCCGTCATCCTCATCCTCGGGATCAGAGGGATCTAGATCTGAATCTGTAATCGGGTCATCCTCACGATCATCGAGGATGCCGTCCGTGGAACGAGCCGCTGGCGTCAGAATAGCGATGTTGCCCTGGCGGTAGCTCCGCGAAAAGGATTGAGGTGGCTCAATGGTTTCAGCCCCCGAGGTAATGGCTCCAGCGGTACCGTTGATCTGGGCATCGCCCACCTCGAAGGGTTGATCTAGGAGACCACCCCCGTGGAAAAGGGTAATGGCCCCGCCTCCCAAGCCGCCGGAGGTGTCGATGCTGGCGTTGGTCTCTGAATTAACGTTAGTGGCACGAAAAAAGCCCGTTGTAAAGGCTGTGACGGCACCCCCGCGCCCCAGCGATCCCCCCCTAGTATCAATCTGTTCCACCTCCACTGAGGTGCTAGGGCCGATCAACACTGCGCCCCCATCCCCTAGCCTAGCTTGGGTCACCAAACGCCCTGTGGAGAGAGTCGATCGAGCCTGCAAGTTGATGCGGCCCCCCCGCAAACTCCCATCGGTGAATAGATCAGCGGTCACAATCTCAGAGCCGCTCTCCAAAACGATGGTGCCGCCCACGCCGCTGGGTGCCGATGCATCTAGGGTGCCCGTCCGGATGCTGTTTGCTGTGAGGGCGATCGCCCCCCCTTGCTGAAACCCAAAAACCTCGATATCGCCTAGTTGTAAAGCGCCCCCGGCTTCACCTAGCACCCAGCCCCCCGAGCCGCTAAAGTTACTCGCTTGGATAGAGCCGCCGCTGAGGGTGCCGTTGGCTTGTAGCGTCACATTGCCACTGGCGATCGCCCCCTCCGTATCCACGGAGCCAAAGGCCAGGGAACCCGCCACACTGCTGATGCTGAGGTCGCCTCCCCGGCGATCGGCAGAGGTATCGACATCACCCAAGACAATATCGCCCTGGGCTTGAACGGTCACAGTACCGCCCCGCCCTCCGATGCCAAACGCATCAATCGCACCGGTGCGAATACTGCCGCTGGGGCTGTTGAGCCATACCCGCCCCGCTCGCCCACCCGCCGTGATCCCCAGATCCCCAGCCGTATCTAAGTCACCGAGCTGCATCCCTTGATCTGCAAACACGCTGATCAGCCCGCCATTGCCACCATTACCACCATTGGCGGAGGCTAGCAGATCTCCCCCAACCCCAACGCTGCCATTGAAGGCTTGCAGCCGGATATCGCCGCCGTTGCCATTGCTAGCCTCGGCATTCACATCTCCAGCAATGCGAATTGAGCCTGTGCGGCTGACAAGGCGAATCGTTCCGGCGATCGCCCCAAAGGTTTGGGCAGTAGAAGCCGTAATATTGCCAGCGGCTAGCACTAAAATATCGCCAGATTGTCGATCCAACGTAGCCGCATCGAGAGGGCCAGCGGAAAAAACGGAGCGACGAGAATCAATCACGATCTGACCGCCCTGCCCCACAAACCCATCAGCGGAAATACCTGCTGAGTCGGTAATTTGGATCGTTCCACCCGGTAACGCCAAGTTGGGATTGTACTGGGTGCTGAGAAACACCAGCAAATTTGGGGCATCGGCAATGATGGAGCCAATGGTGATGTTGGCGCTAGTCGGGCTAGGGGATTGAGCCAAACCGTCTGGGGGCAACCCTTGCAGCCCAGGCAGACCCACCGCCGAGGGTAACACCCCCGCTCGAATGTCGAGGGTGGGGCGCAAAACCCCATTGATGTCGAGTTGAGCGCCATTGGATAAGGTGACGGTTTCGGCCAAGCCACTGGCGGCATCGGCAGCATTGATAATGATGGCTCCTGGGATATTGACACTACCCGCTGCGATGATGTGCAGGGAGGCTCCGGTGTAGCTATTGAAGCTGACATTGCCCAGGGAGCGGATCACGGGATCATAGGGGCTGAAGAGGTTGCCCAGGGAGCCATCCATCTGTTCGATGCGGAAGTTGCCACCGCTGTAGAAGTGGGCATCGGCACTGACGGCAGCGGGCGATCGCAGCGTCAGATCGCCCCCCGAAAACAAGCCACTAGCCGGGTGGTTGAGGGCAAAAATATCCACCGCTTGGTTCCCTTGGATCAGCAGATCGTCACGGGCGATCGCCCGCAGAGGATTGCGGGCTGAATCTCGCCAGCGCACTGTGTCTCCGGCTAGCAGCGCCAGCGCACCAGTCGCTTGCACAGTCGCTTCCCGGATTTGCAGATCGCCCCTAGCGGCCAGTAACCCAGAGTGCGCCCGCAGACTCGCCGCCCGCAAGCCAGGGGCGATCGCCACATCCCCGGCGGCGACGGTCGTTCCACCCACCAACCGCACGGTGCCATCCGCCGCCACCCGAATGCCAGAGGCCGGGGTCACCGTGCCGCCCGTGAGCAGCTCGGGTAAGGCCACCGGACGCAGGGCAAATTCTGTGGCGCGGATCCGCTCAAACTCTAGGCTGAGCAGCGAACCAACCTGGGTGAGGCGCACCTGGCGGGCACCCGGCACCGCCGCCAAGACGAGGGTGCCATTGGGAGCCGCCAGGGTGCCTGTATTGACCACCGTGCCCCCCATCAGCGTGAGATCGCCATCCGTCACGCGCAGGGTGCCGAGGTTGGCGATCGCCCCTGGTTGTTCTATGGCAAACGCAAAATTCGTCGGGTTTCCAACCAAGGTATTGTAGGAATTGGGGCCTAGCGCGCTGAATTCCCCAGACTCAAACCCGATCCCCGTGGCGGTGGTGGCAGTAAAGCTACCGGGTAAATCTAGCCGAGCATTTTCCCCAAACAAAATTCCGGCGGGGTTAATCAAAAACAAATTGGCATTGCCACCGATCACCCGCAATAACCCATCAATGGTCGAGGGGTCGCCGCCCACGACCCGCCCCAAAATATTGCGAATCTCAGCACGGGATTGAAAAATAGCGATTTCGTCTGGGGTGAGGCCAAACTGCTCAAAACTATGGAATAGGTTGGCGCGATCGCCCGACTCTTGCCCCCCGGTAATGCGATAGCGATCCCCTTGACGCTCGACCTGGGTGCCGGTGCCATCCGGTGCCGACCGGATAGACTGCGCCCCACTGGGTTGGCTGGCCAACCCACCTAGCACGCCCCACAGCAACAGCCCTAAAGCTCCCAATAGCACTGGTTTTTCGGTCATTCGTTCCCCTTTTCGCGCAATATTTCAGGTAGACAGCCTCATTGCTCAGCATCGTAGGATATCCCAAGGCTGGCAAGTGTTTTTTGATGAGATTTTTGAGCGTATTTCTAGAAAACCCTGAGCCGACCATGCGCTAGATCCGATGCGTGGGTCGAGTCAATGGGTTGGATGATTGACGCGGCTTTACATGGATTTAGAGGCACTCCGTTCCAACCCATGATTGAACTAAATATATGATTGAGGAATTGAGCTTAATAGATTGAGGAATTGAGCTTGATGGATTGAGGAATTGAGCTTGATGGATTGAGGAATTGAGCTTGATGGATTGAGGGATTGCCCCGAGGATTGAGGGATTGCCCCAAGGTTCTGTAACCATTGCCCAGATCCCTGGGTTTGGTGGTCTGGATCTTGGTCTATCTCTCTAAACGAAGGTGACAGGGCTGCGATCCTGAGATTCTTAAGGACAGGTAGATAGGTGATTAGCCCTTCACAGATCCTGGCTTCTTAGCAGTTCTAACCCATCTCCAGCAAAAACAGAATTTTTAGCCACCTTCCCCATGCCGTTTTTTAGCCGTTCGACCACCGCCTTTCCCCGCATTCCTCCATGGGGGCGTGATCCCCAAGACCATTGCGATCACGATCGCACGCGGCATCCCCGGTTAGGCCGGAGACGAGGACTCAGGGTATGGCTCATCAGCTTGCTAGTCCTGTGCTTGAGCGGGGGTGGGGCAGCATGGGGCAGTGAATTGGGCGATCGCCTTGCCGCATTTCCAACTTGGAGCGATCGCCCCCCCGTTCATCCCGCCAATGGCGACTTGCATTACCCCACATGGTTTGAAGGAACCTGGGAGGTGCGCACGACCCTCGAAGACTTAGCCGCTCCGTTGGCTCCTGACATCATTAGCCCTGGGTTTGAGAGCAACCGCACCTACTTACACCAGCCCATCGACTTTCAAGCCCGGTTTGTGCCCGAACGCCGAGGATCGGCAGGTTGGCTTCCTATCAAATTATCTGGAGCGCCGCTGCTGGTGGCCGATCGCGCCTTTAACGGAGCCAACCTAGCCAAAGCGTATTTGGATGACCCCACAGGAGCGGCCAAAAGCCCGATTCTGGCCGTGAAGGTAGATCCTGAGAACCCCAATCGCCAAGTCACGCTGTTGCGGGGCGATCGCCAACTGCTCTCCACCGTGACCGCACGTATCACCGAAACCCCCTCCGCCAACGAGTTTTTGACCTGCGAAATCTCTCAGCAAGAATTCCGTAGCACGGGATCGATCTACTTTAACCAAGTCGAAACCACCACCGCCTATGTTTGGGCTGATGATCCGCAAAACCCTCTAGCAGACGACGATCCCCGCATTATGGCCGACCAAGTCACGGCCATCTACCTCTCTCCCCAAGACCCAGATTTTTTTAAGGCGGGCGATCGCACCACCCCATTTTTACAAGCCAGCCGTCCGGTAGCCCTCTACCGCTATCACCTCGAATTTCGACCGGTTTCCCCCGCCTCACGACCGTAAAAAGGAACGCATTCTCTGCCGCCATCCATGCATCTTCCCATCATTTATCACCCCGACTATGTTGCTCCCATGCCCCAGGGGCACCGCTTTCCAATGGGCAAATTTCGGCACCTGCGGGATCTCCTGCTTCAAGATGAAGTCGTCACCCCCGACCAATTCTATGAGCCAGATTTGCTCTCGCGGGATTGGCTAGAACTGGTACATACCCCCGAGTATGTGCAGGACTATTGCAACGGCACCTTGTCGCCCAAAGCCCTCCGGCGAATTGGTTTACCCTGGAGTCCGCCCTTGGTCGCCCGAACCTGCATCGCGGTCAGTGGCACGGTGCTTACCGCACAGTTAGCCCTACAGGTAGGTTTAGCCTGCAATACTGCCGGGGGCACCCACCATGCGTTTCCAGGGTATGGCTCAGGGTTTTGTATTTTTAATGATTTGGCGATCGCCGCTCGGGTGATCCAGCAACAAAAGCTAGCGCAAAAAATCTTGATTGTGGACTTAGATGTTCATCAAGGAGATGGCACCGCCTTTATCTTTCAGGATGATCCCAGCGTTTTTACCTTCTCAATGCACTGTGAGATCAATTTCCCCAGCCACAAAGAATCAAGCAACCTAGATGTCGGATTGGCCGCAGGTTTAGAAGACGAAGCCTATCTCCAAACCCTAGCCCACTACCTCCCCGATCTTCTCAGCCAAGTCAAGCCCGACCTCGTGCTCTACGATGCGGGGGTCGATGTTCATGCAGAGGATCGCCTGGGCAAACTCGCCCTGACTGATTTAGGCATTCGGCGACGCGAACTCCAGGTCTTACACACCTGCCTGTCTCAGGGGTATCCTGTCGCCTGTGTCATTGGGGGCGGATATGCCGATGATTTTACGGCGCTGGTCTATCGCCACTCGCTCCTCCATCGTGCTGCCGATGAAATGTTTCGCCAATATCGCCTCTAAATCCCTCTAAATCTCTCTAAACCCCTCAAATTCTCCCACTCCATCTCCTCCACCTCATATTTAATCCTTGATCCCCAGCGATCGCCCAACCCGCTCCTCATGCTGCATAGGCCGCAGATATCCCTCATCTGGGTGAAAAGCCCCAAACTTGCTGTTGCCGCTGGCTCAAATCCCTGGGGCTATCCCGCGTTGATGCGTTTAGCGGGCAACAGTTGAGGCTGGGAGCGCGATCGCCCTCTCTGGGTGGCCATTTTGTCGGAAGTCTCCGGCGATCCTGCCATTGACTCGACCGATCCCCACCCCACCCAATCGCGCAATTCAGCCAACACCGACCCTTGGCTGCGGCGCACCTCCAACAGCGCCACCCCAACCCCCAGCAGCAATAGCCCATTCCCCCCCATAAAGAACCCCAGGGAAATCGGGATCAAGCCCCCCACATTCCACAGCGTTCGCAAGGCAAGGCAAAGGGTGCTGAAGGCCAACAACCACAAGCCTCCGTAGGTCAAGAAAATGCTGCGTTGGATCTGGCGATAATGCTGGCGCAGGGTGAGTTGATGGGTTTTGAGGGCAGAGAAGCGATCGCGCTGCAACCGAGCCGTCCCCACCAACTGATCTCGGTATTCGCGGTTTACCCATTGCAACCGCTGATAGATGACCCCCTGGTGAGCCAATAGCCCCATCAAGATCAGGCCACAAACGGCCATCATCAGCACAGAGTTCAAAATAAGTTGGAGCAACTGACTGGTCTGGTCTACTGACATCGCGATCGCCCTCAATAAGTACTTTTGTATTACTATTTAAGTGTACGATAGGGTGCCAGGAACAGTCCGTCAAGAAACTGTCACACAAATGTCCGGAAATCTCCATAGGGCTTGGGTATGCTGAATGCACAATCTTGATGCAGAGCTGTCGCTCAACGATGAATCAGTGCGAATTGTGTTGGTAGCCGACTTCGTTACATTACGTAATGATCGCTCCCCGAAATGATTCCCTTCATCGCCGTAGTTGCTAAACAGCGCGTTTAGGTTTTCTTTCACCCTCTGAGCAACGCATACTTAAGTTGGGGCGGTTTTAAAGTTCCTTCCCCCACAAGTCCTTCCCCACTCAACACCTGCCACCGCCGAGAGTTCATTCCCTGTGAGTCCTGATCGGGGCACTGTGTTCAGAGGAAGCTCCATTCCTCGTAGCGTCGGCCTTAGATTTGGTTCTCATCGCACCTAGCCAACCTGCTGTTAACGCGCTGTTAACGCTGTGCGATCGCCCCTTAAATCAGGTTTGCCCAACCGGGCTACCCTGCGTTGAAGCCTCCCAGTTGATCGACTCACCACGGTTCACTCCGCCAGACTTTCAGTTTTTATCACCCACCCCTCTAGCCATCCACACTCCTATGCGGTTTTCCTCATGCCACCCCTTGATGCTGGGAAGTGCTGTTGCAGCAGGCGCAGTGCTTTCGGTGCTTACCCCTGCTCTCAGCCCTGCGGTTCATGCCTCCCTCGAAGACAGCCCTAAAGCTGTTTTAGACGAGGCTTGGCAAATTGTTAACCGAGAATATGTAGACGGCACCTTCAACAATGTTGATTGGCAGGCCATCCGCTACGAATTGATGAGCCGGGAATACACCTCCAACACCCAAGCTTACTCAGCTCTGCGGCGAGCCTTACAGCGGCTCGAAGATCCCTACACCCGCTTCATGACCCCCCAACAGTTTGAAGCCCTCACCAACCAAACTTCTGGCGAGTTGTCGGGCGTCGGCATCCGGTTGCGGAAAGATGCCGCCACCAATGCCTTAGTTATTGTGGAACCGATCCCCAACTCTCCGGCGGCGGGGGCTGGCATTCAATCGGGCGATCGCCTCCTTTCCATCGACGGCGAACTCACCGATGATATGACCTTAGACGAAGCGTCTGAGCGAATTCGAGGCGAAGAAGGGGTGGCCGTTACCCTCCGGATTGAACGGGACGGAGCCAATCCTTTTAATGTGGAGTTGACCCGCGCTCGCATTGAGCTAACCAATGTTTTCTACGACCTAAAAACCGATCAAAACATGAACGTGGGCTACATCCAGCTCACGGAGTTTAGTGCCCATGCTGCTGAGCAAATGCAAACGGCAATTCAAACCTTGGTTGAGCAAGGGGCAGAAGGCTTTGTGCTCGATTTGCGGGGTAACCCCGGTGGGCTGCTAGATGCCAGTGTGGCGATCGCCCGGATGTGGCTACCTAGCGGCACCATCGTCCGCACCGTCGATCGGGTGGGCACCAGCGAAAATATCCGAGCCACCAATACGGCCATTACTCAGCTTCCCCTAGTCGTGCTCGTTGATGGCAACTCGGCCAGCTCTAGCGAGATTTTGACCGGTGCCCTGCGCGACAACAACCGAGCCACGGTGGTGGGTAGCCAAACCTTTGGGAAGGCTCTGGTGCAGTCTGTCCATCGTCTTTCGGATGGTTCTGGGCTAGCGGTTACCATCTCCCACTACTTCACCCCCAATGGCACCGATATTAGCCACCGGGGGATCGTTCCTGACGTTGCGGTTGATCTCAGTGAAGCGCAAATGCGCCAACTCAGCAGCAACCCCGAACGATTTGCCACGTTGGCCGATCCGCAATACAGCCGCGCCATTTCGGTGTTGCAATCTGATGTGTTGACCCTGCGCCAAACGCGCCAACAACTGTCGCGCCCCGCCACCCCCAACACCGCTCCAGACAATGTCGGCACTCAAGCCGTCAGACCTACCGAAATTTTGGTACGCCCCTAAACGGGTTTGAGGAATCCTGCGTTCAACTCAATTTTCTAAACTATGGGTGCCATTGCTCAGCGATCGCACCCTTTTTTTGGGCATTTTTGGGGTAGGTTATGGGGTCTGGGGTTCTTGGAGCAACCGCCAAACCCTTCAGTGGATTCAGTGGGCAATCCGTTTTAGCATCAAAACTCAATCAAAATTCAATCAAAGTTCGAGGCAACATCTAGAATCCACAGTAGAAGAAGTCAACCGAGGAGGTCTGAGTAGCCATGCGACGACTTTGGGGATGGGTGGTAGTGGCCAGTCTAGTGGCAATTTTTAGTGGTATTGGCTGGCAGTGGGGAAAGGCCGCTATCCACGAGGGGCTAGGGCTACGACCGGCTCAAAGCCAAATCACAACCACCGCGCTCCGTCCCCAAGACTGGGAAGCAACCCATGTACAGGGCGATCGCCTCTTGGCCGATGTCGCAGCCCTGGCCTTCGATCGCTTTGAGAGGGGCGATCGCCAAACCGCTCAAGCCTATATCCTGCAAATGCTCCAGGCTACCGGATGGGAGACTCGACTCCAAACCTTTACCAACACAGATTTTGCCAACGATGCGGTCGAGGGGGTGATCGCTGGCACCAACATTCTTGCAACCCGGCCAGGGCGTGATCCCACGGCGGGCGTTGTGATATTAGGGGCGCATTATGACACAGTGGCGCGATCGCCCGGAGCCGACGACAACGCCACAGGGGTCGCCACAGTGCTAGAAGCAGCTCGCCTGCTGGGTTCCATCACAACGCCCCGCACCTTAGAATTGGTTTTATTTGACCAAGAAGAAACAGGGCTGTGGGGCAGTCAGGCGTTTGTTAACGCATTGGAGGCAGAAGAGCTAAGGGGGGGCGATCGCCTCGCGGTCATCCTCGATATGGTGGGATACCGCTGCACAGCACCCAACTGCCAGTCATACCCCAGCGCACTTCCCATAACCCCGCCATCCGATCGGGGCGACTTCTTAGCGGTGCTGTCTGATCAACCCCATCCTGAACTAGCCGCCGCTTTCCTAGCCGCCACAGCCCCCTCCTTGCCCCCGGTTTTTACCCTAGCGATTCCACTACTGGGTGCCATCACCCCCGCTCTCCTCCGCAGCGACCACGCCCCCTTCTGGGATCGCCGCATCGGAGCCGCCCTCGTCACCGACACCGCCAATTTCCGCAACCCCCACTACCATCAACCCTCAGACACCCCCACAACCCTCGACACCGAATTCTTCGAGGGCAGCGCCCAAATCGTCATCCATGCCATTTTGCAGTTGCTCACCCGCCCTTACTAATTCCGAACCATCACCGCAAGTAGCGTAACTCTAAAATCATTCAGAAGTAGTAGATCCTTTGGGAACAAGGGGCTTCAGCCCCTTGTCTCTTTCAGAATCTAAGAACCACTAAAGCCGAGGGACGTCTCTTGGTAAGGCATATAGCGGTTTTCACGCTGGTGAAGTACGGACAAGGGGCTTAAGCCCCTTGTTTCAGGGAGTGTCCCCAAGTTGAGCGCACCTCATACTTGAAGAAACCGCTATAATCTGGCAGTTTAAGGATCTGGCAGTCAAGGATCTGGCGACTGATCTGGCGACAAATGATATGGTGAAACATAGGTCGCCAGACACAGGATTCATTATGGTAAACGACAAGGATTTCATGGTTCAAAGCACGCTAAAACAAGCCGCCATGCTATTCATTGGCTGCTGTTTAGTGATTCAGGCCTGGATCGGGGGGATCGCCCCAGCCCAAGCCACAGGGGTTTACGACATGCCCGTTTTTTCGGCTCAAGACCCGATGTGGGTGCTCGATCAAGCCAATGTCATTAGCCGCATCAACCAAAGCAGCATCACTACAACCTTAGAAGAATTAGCCAAAAGCACCGAAAATCAGGTTCACCTAGTCACCATTCGCCGCCTCGATTATGGCGAAACCATCGAAAGCTTTACCCATGATTTATTTGAAGCTTGGTTCCCCAACCCGGATGAACAGGTGAACCAAACCTTGTTGGTGCTTGATACCCTGACCAATGCCGTCGCCATCCAGTCTGGAGAGACCGCTCAAGCCCTCTTAACCGCACCCATCGCCACCAGCGTTGCCCAAGAAACGGTGATGGTTCCCCTGCGGGAGGGCGATCGCTACAATCAAGCCTTTTTAGAAGCGCGCGATCGCATGGTAGCTGTATTATCTGGTATGCCCGACCCTGGGCCTCCCCAAGTTGCCGAAGTGGTGCAAACCGATGGCACCTTTGCCACCCCCGAAGAAACCCAGGGGAGCAACGCCACCATTTGGGTCATTGGCCTCCTCTTGGCTGCGACCGTCATCCCCATGGCCACCTACTATCTCTATCAAGCCTACCAATCTTAAGATTCCTGCTCGTCTAGACAGAACCCTTGGATGCATCAATATATGTCCGAGACAGGTTCAAAGGTGTCTTCACGCATCGAGCGGCAACGATACCAGATTTCTGAAAGGCATTGCATGGCTAAAACTGATCTAGGGGAAAATATTCAGAGTGTATAGTCTCCCGAAATAATCTCCCGAAATA
>Ga0105049_10006452_pt1 | contig 13648 bp, 12 predicted proteins | sample MAT06_FD_78087 | JGI IMG/M metagenome (GOLD analysis project Ga0105049, IMG submission 78087) | Freshwater microbial communities from Lake Fryxell liftoff mats and glacier meltwater in Antarctica - MAT-06 | ecosystem: Environmental > Aquatic > Freshwater > Ice > Liftoff microbial mat | place...
AATGGGTAGTCGCAGTCAATTTGCGTTTAAGTTTTTTAATTTACTGAGAGTGATTTCAATTGTCAGCGATACTTATATTTACATTTGATAAACATAACTTTATTTGATTTAGAGGTTAGGTTTTAATGGAAATTTTTAGAAACATCTTTAATTTTCCTTTTAACCATTTCCTAAAAAATTTGGCGCAATTAAGAAAGGGATTATTATTGCGCTATAATCACATGCCGCATTTATGTGCCATTAAGCCAAAAAAATAAATCTGACTTGGTGGCAAAGTTTAATTTATAAGCCACCCCATAGATAATTAAGCTATTTAATCCACAAAAAAATCCAATAAAAGTAGGAGACAAAGTTAAGTTTTAATATTTAACTTTGTCGTACTCTCACACCACCGTACGTACATATCTGTAAGGCGGTTTCCTCAAAGTGAGTTACAAAATAACTTCTTGTAACTCAGGGTTAGGCTATATCAGCCTTGTTATAAAAACCAATTGTTACTCATTCCTATTTTCAGCGCTGGACTATTAGACAAACGCCACCAAACATTTCCGCTCAATGCCATTCGCCAACACAATGTCTTTTCCACTTTTAGCTTTGCAATAAATCTAAGTACTCCAATGGATCATTTACATTGTTTTAACCTAAAGCATTTGAGCCGTTTTCGTAACCATCCCTCTATTGCTATGAGTTTACTTTTAATTTGCGCCAGCCGAAAATACTGTATCCAATCTTGCAAGCCAACTTTTAGTTCTTCTAGAAGTTGTTCCAAACTTACCCCTTGTTTTCGTTGGGTTATCGTTTTGAGCTGATCCTTTAATCGTTGTTCGCTTAATTTACTCAAACCCAATTTTCCTCCATGCAACAAACTACACCTAGACAGTTTACAATGTGGTACGGCTTTATGCCGCTCTTTTCTCGTTTTACTTTTAGTTTCACCTTGTTTTCTATAAAGCTTATAACGCTCGATTGTAATCTTTCTGCACTCTTTTGACTACTTACCAGTATTTGTACATCGTCATAACAGCGAACAAAACTTAAGCCTCTACAGCTTAATTCTTGATCTAATTCATCTAAAACAATGTTGGATAGTAGCGGACTTAAAGGACTTTCTTGCGGCGTGCCTTTGGTTCGCTGTTCTTGCAAACCTCCTGCTATAATGTCCTTCTTTAGAATTTTTGCAGATAAGCCGTAACAGTCGTTTATCTCCTATCCTACTGCATAATAACCACATCAATCGTTGGTGGTTTACCTCGTCAAAGAATTTGGCGAGGTCTAAATCTACCTCCGTGGTTTTGCCTGATTTGATAGATTTACTTGCTTCTCGCAGGGCTTTGGACGTTGCGTTTTGGACGAAATCCATAACTGTTTGGGGAAAATTAGGTTCGAATAGTGGTTGCAATACCTGACTGGTGGCTTGTTGCACCACTTGGTCTTAGACGGTGGGAATTCCTAATTGACGGAATCCTCCTTTGGGTTTGGGGATTTGTATCCCTTTAACAACATGGGGTTGGTAGGTTTCTTGTAGCATATCCGATTGAGGTTCCTGGTAATGTTTTATAATCCAATCTCCAAAGTCTTTTACACTCATTTTCGCTACTCCTCCGCTACCTCCATTGCTTCTTACCTGTTTACAGGCTTTTGCAAATTCCTGAAACTTGTTACTTGTTCCAGAAGCTTTGTCGTCTGATTACGTTCTTCCTTACATAGAGGAAGCCACGTAGGATTTACATTTCCGTTGTTTTGATACCATACGGGTTTCTCCACAACAAATAGGTTATTGCTATAAAAACATTCTTCCTGTCCAGCAGTATGCATCTGATTCTTCAATTGTTTTCTACCCTTTTCCATTGGCTTTTACTATTCCAAAAAAAAACTCCTCAGCTTTAAGGATTCAGCCCTTCGCTCCATACTCATTACAAATACTTCTTTATTATTATGGCTTCGGCTGAGTTCTGCAATAGCACTCTGCTTCAACAATTCACTCGTCCTGACCTCGGTTTTCTGTTGCAGACCTCCAGTGGTAAACTCATATCTCTTTCACTGTAATCGACATAATTTATTATCTCTGTTTACGTCCAATTATTGGGTTTTGCGGCTAATGCAAACTAACCCACAGGCAAAGCCAGATATTATGTTTCCGTTCGTTCAATCACAGTTTCGCCGTCGGCTTCCTTCAGATTTGAGGTTGCCCTCTACGCCCTTACTTTAGGCTAAAGATTCCCATTGGCAGGCTCGTTCGAAATTTACACCCTATAAATATATGGTATGCTTAGCTCACAACGAAAAAAGCCGCTCAATCGAGCGGCTTTCTTGTGGTACCTCCAGGAATCGAACCAGGGACACACGGATTTTCAGTCCGTTGCTCTACCATCTGAGCTAAGGTACCTTCCAAGCATTTTTTCAAATGCGGTGCAAAGGTATTTGTTTTTGTTTAATATTTCAAGTAGCTGAACGGAATACTTACTTAATTTTTTGTTTGAGATATCGATAACCCTTTACTTTATCGCAATCTACTCCCATCATTTGGCATTGTTGCGACAGTGGATAGAGCCCAATTGCTCTGCGCAAACTATCAACTTTTTTTATTTCTGCTATTGGCCATATGTGGAGTTCGGTAGTTGCTACTTTGGTTTTACTGTTTATGGCAATGGTATCGTATTTCATTTGGGTACCATACTTTTGAGCAATTCCCGAAAACATTTTTACACGATCTTCCAACATCGCTGCCTCCATTAATTTTATGTCGCCATTTTTAGCCGCTTGCCACATCAGATCTACATATTCTGATTGCCTCTTCGGATTGTGCATTACAATCATTGCAGCAATTCCTTGCAATGTATCGCCAACCAATGATTTTCCTGGATAACCTACTTTATTGAATATCAATTCCAACTGATCCATGTTGATGCTGTCTACCAGTTTTTGCTTGGCCCATAAATCAGCTTCTTCTTTTGTCCTGATACCATTGTTTTGCGCTCTGAGGGTGCTTGCTCTTAATCTATACAACTTATCAGTTCTGGCCATATCGGAAAGCATTGCCTTCAACTTGGGAGAATCAAGAACCAGGTCTTCCTTAACTGGCGGATTTTGCTGACAAGCCATCAGCAGTAAAAAAAACAGATAAAATAAATGTCTCATTCACCAAATACATGTCTGCGAATCAAACTTTCCAAAGTGCTTGGAATTTCACGTCTGCTAAGCTCATTTTTTAAAATATTGCTCACATCCGCTGGCTTTTGAGGATTGCTATAATTTGGGGGATTGATATTAGTTGGTGTATTTCCATGGTGCTCGTCCATTGAAATAAATTTAGAATTAATCCCCTCCTGGTTCTGAGGTAATTTGCTCTTCATGTTTTATATTTTGGTTCGATTCCTTGTGTTATTGCGTATTTTTTTAATTTTCCTTTCAACTTGACCCTTGCTCTGTGCAATCTTGAACGCACCGTGCCAATGGGAACATTCAATATTTGGGACATTTCCTCGTAGCTAAAATCCTCAAGATCACTTAATAAAATAAGAGATCTTTCATCGTTGGACAGGCTTTCAAGTGCTCTTGTTATTTCATCACCAAGTTCATTTGAGGTGACTTGACCGATAGGAGCTGTAAATTGCTCTGCCTCAAAATCATCCTCTTCATCTGTACTTCCACCTTGCTCAATACCCGTCAACGGTGTATCGCGCCAACGCTTTTTTCTTCGATATTCATTGATAAAACAGTTGCGAAGTATCGTAAACATCCAAGCCTTTATATTTGACCCTGTTTTGAAGTCTTGTTCATTCTTGAGTACACGCAGATATGTATCTTGAACAAGATCAGCTGCCAAGGTTTCATCGTTGGTAAGATAGTAGGCATAATTATGCAATGCCTCAAGTTGGCGCAAAATTTCTGTCCTAAAGTCCACCAATACCGTATCGGTTTCTATCAAAATTTCTAGTTTAAAGACCCAAATTTAAACCCATTTCATGTCAAAACCAATTCCTCATCTGTGCCTGTTCTACTAACCAAACAATCGGAGTCTTGATTTTGTCGCCTGTAAGGGTATCACAAATGAAAAAATTTACATAAAACTTTAAATTTTCTTCCATCGATTCTTCAATAATCTTTAATCGCCGTTCACTTTCTACTTGATTCGAATGTTGATGAAATGCCCTCCATGCATAAAATGCCTCATCATGCAATTTTACCAAATTGACAATATGACGCTCACAATAATCACGGGTCATATACTTGGCTGCAATATTTCCATGGTGTCGGGACCAGTCACGAGGCATGGATCGGTCCTCTTCATACTTGAAGGTATCATGAATAAGCGCAACCAACCGAAGTTCTGCGTTCAAGCTTTGGTCAGCCAAAGCATCGATATTGCGGTACACTTCATTGATGTGAAATGCCACAGTTCCTTCGGGGTGCCCATATCGGGGAGTTCCCCACAATAAACCTTTGATTATTTCAGGACGAGACAACCACTCTGCTTCAAGTTCGCTTCTCGGATCGAGCAAGCCATACAATCCACAATGTTCAAGCAACAAGGTCTCATGCATGTATGAAACTTTTTCCGGAATAGCCGTGAAATATTGATCTAAAGTATCTGATATTTGCTGTGTCAATGGCATGAAAAAAAGCTTGTTAAATACAAGTTAAAATGAAGGTTTTGGTGCGTGCATATCATCAACCAAGTCGTTAACTTAGTGTTTATTTTTAATTTTCAAAGCTTAAAATTACACAAACTATGTTTAAAGGAGCAATAGCTAATATCACTGCAGGAATTACAGGCGGAATTTTAGTCCTAGCAGGAAGTCATTTCATGCAAAAAAAATCAACCGAATCCATAAATCACTCTCCCTTGGTTAGTCAAGTGGCATTCAGAAATGAAAGCGCAGAGCCATTTAATTTTGTACTTGCAGCTGAAAAAACAATGCCCACAGTTGTACACATACGCGCCAAGGAAAGTCAACAAAAATCCATGACCAGACAAAGGCAATATACCAGTCCTTTTGGTGAAGATTTCTTTTGGGGCATTCCTTCCAGGCCTCAACAGCAAGAAGTTACTGGCTCGGGAGTGATATATTCGGACGATGGATATATTGTAACCAATAATCACGTGGTTGATTTTGCAGACTACATTGAAGTAACCTTGCACGATGACCGCAAATACAAGGCAAGATTGGTTGGGTCTGATCCTAAATCTGATCTAGCAGTGCTTAAAATTGATGAGGTGAATCTTTCAGCTGCAGTGTTGGGCAACAGCGATGACGCAAGAGTTGGTGACTGGGTTTTGGCCGTTGGCAATCCTTTTAATTTGAATAGTACCGTCACAGCAGGTATCATTTCAGCCAAACAGCGCAATATAGACATCATTCCAGGCAAAGACGCCTTGGAAGCTTTCATCCAAACAGATGCCGCAGTAAATCCTGGAAACAGTGGTGGGGCCTTGGTGGACGTGAATGGCAAACTTATCGGTATCAACTCTGCCATAGCATCGCCTACTGGCACCTATGCTGGTTATAGTTTCGCAATTCCTGTTAATCTGATGCGCAGAATTGCCGATGACTTGATCCAATATGGAACTTTCAAGAAAGGAGCCCTCGGCATAACCGCAATGGATGTTGATGCTGAGCTCGCCAAGGAACTCAAGCTAAAAGTTAACTATGGGGTCTTGGTACAAGAACTTGTATTGGGTGGATCTGCAGCAAGTTCTGGTCTGAAAGAAAATGATGTGATTTTGGCTATTGAAGGTAAGAAAATCAAACAATTTAATGATCTACGAGAAAATATTGCGCTTGCCAAAATAGGACAAGTTATCAATGTCACGGTAAATCGAAATGGTTCAGTAAGAATAATCCCTGTTAAATTGAAACCTGCAGAGAGCTAGAAATAACATTGTCGCAGTTTTATTTATAAAGCAAAAAGCAGTCTTGTCATTTTCTGGCATGACTGCTTTTTTTTAGCCGAAATATAGCTCGGGATCCTATTGTTTTCTCCAGCACGAACTCAAACGCTCGATAGTTTTGGTCTTTTCATGAAATAACATCATTTCAAATATGCCTGGACCCTGTGTGGTACCAGCTATTCCCAGCCTAATCAATGGCATCAAGTCGCCAGGTTTTATTTGTTGTTCCAGCATCCAGTTTTTCACATCGTTTTCAAGTTCGGTTGGAATTTTAGGCCAATTGTGGTTGTGGATAAATTCAAGAAAATCTTCTGCTATTTGCTTTGACTCCGGCTTCCATTTTTTGTCCAATTGCTCCTGATCTAATGGGTATTCATCACCAAACAAATAGGGTGCTGTAACATACAAATCCTTGAGTGTAGTCATCCTTGGTTTCATCATTTCACAAATAGATGTAAGTGAATCTGCTGAAATATCCTGAAATTTGGAAGGCAAAAATGGTCGAACCCTAAGTGCAAGCTCTTTATCACTCAGGTGTTGGATATAAAATTGGTTGAACCATTTGGCTTTATCGTAATCGAATCTGGCTCCGCTTTTGTGCACATGATCAAGGCTAAAGTTATCAACCAGTTCTGCCAATGTAAATAATTCTTGATCATTGCCCAGATTCCAACCTAACAAGGAAAGAAAATTAACAACTGCTTCTGGCAAAAATCCAGCTTCTCTAAAACCTTCAAAATAATCCTCAGCACCCAGCTTCCCCCAGCTCAGTGGAAATACCGGAATTCCAAATTTTGCACCATCCCGTTTACTCAATTTGCCATTGCCATTTGGCTTAAGGATCAAAGGAAGATGATTGAAAGTCGGCATCTGCTCAAGCCATCCAAATGCAGTGTACAACAATACATGATGTGCAGTACTTGGCAACCATTCTTCGCCGCGAATTACATGTGTTATTTTCATCAAGTAATCATCCACCACATTGGCTAAGTGATAAGTTGGCATACCATCACTTTTTAACATCACTTTATCATCCAATTGCTCCGAATCAAATGTAACAGTTCCTCTAATGGCATCATGAAAACTAATTTTGTGTCCCGCGTCAACTTTCAAACGGATGACAACATTCTCGGCTTTTTCAAGCATTTCTTTGGTAACCGCTTGATTACAAGTAAGGCTGTTTTTCATGTGCATTCTAGTCTTGCTGTTGTACATGAAATTCGGGTCAGAAGACCTAGCAGCTTCTAAATCATTTGCAGTATCAAATGCGTAGTAGGCATGTCCACTTTCCATTAATTTAATGGCATAATCTGAATAAATAGCTTTTCTTTCTGATTGCCTATAAGGTCCATATTCGCCACCAATGTCGGGTCCTTCCATGGGTACCAAACCGCACCAGTTCAATGCCTCTGTTATATATTGCTCAGCTCCTGCCACAAAACGGGTTTGATCGGTATCTTCAATCCTTAGAATAAAGCTTCCTCCATTTTTCTTTGCTAATAAATAATTGTACAAAGCAGTTCGTATTCCTCCAATATGCAGGGCACCAGTCGGGCTGGGTGCAAATCTTACTCTCATAAAAATAATTATATCAAGCAGCGAATCTATTCACTCATTCGTTAGAAAATCAATAACAGCTCAAAGGTAGCACTTATCGCAGTCTAATGAGCTTGAAATTGCTATATGTATTTAGTTAAAACGCCAAGTTTAGTCTCTCAATTGCTTCCACAATATCTATGGAAGGGTGATAAACGCAACAAAACAATATACTTAACATTTGACGATGGACCTATCCCAGAAGTTACACCTTGGGTATTGGATCAACTGGAACTTTACAATGCCAAAGCAACGTTTTTCTGTGTTGGAGACAATGTCCGAAAACACCCTGATATCTATGGTTCAGTAATAGGGCGAGGACACATTGTAGGAAATCACACCTTCAATCACCTCAATGGTTGGGAGAATACTGATGATCAATACTTAAAAAATATCGAGAGAACATCAATTTTTGTTAAAAGTGATCTTTTTAGGCCTCCACACGGTAAAATTTCAAGAAGTCAAACACGATCTATCAAGGATAATTATACCATAGTGATGTGGGACATTTTAATTGGGGATTTCGATCATCAATTAAGCAAGGAAGATTGTCTTGAAAAGGCATTAAGGAAAACTGAAGCTGGTTCTATTGTGGTATTTCACGACAGTATCAAGTCCTGGTCCAAAATGAGCTTTGTATTGCCCAAAATGCTTGAACATTTTAGCAATTTAGGATATAAGTTTGAAAGTTTACACGAGTGGAGTAAGCTTCAACCTGAGAGCAGGATGGCATTGACCGCCTGATTAGTATGAAAAAACACCTATAAAAAAGGCTTAACACGTTAAAATGTTAAGCCTTTAGATTTTTATTAATTCTTTTAGCTTATTGAGCCTTTTTATTAGCCTGAACAGTCAACATGATACTTATTTCATCATTGACAAAAGCATCTTTAATTTTACCACTTATTTTATCTTGGTCATAGTTTACACCCCAATCTGTTCTTTTGATATTGAACATTGCAGAAGTAACGCTGATATAATCTAAATTGATAACGATGTTAGCGGGAAAAGTAATCGTTCTAGTAATTCCTTTTATAGTCAGGTTACCAGTAATGGTGTGCGTCAATCGAACTGCGGCCAAAACTCCTCTACTTTTTGTAGGGTCAAATTTATCAACACTGACCAATTCAAAGCTTGCTGTAGGATATTTATTGACATCAAAAAAATCTTCTCCTTTTAGGTGAGACTCTAACTTTGCTTTGTCAGGATCTTCCATCTGGGTTACCATCAATGTTTTCATGTCAATTGATACATTTCCAGAAACCAAGTTCCCGTTCTTGTAGCCAAACCTACCTGTAGAGCCTTTAATGATACCAACGTGAGAAGATCCAGTAGTTTTACTACCTATCCAATCTACATTTACTTTTGCTACCGTGAACAACAATGCATCATCAGGAGTTGGTGCAACAGGAAGCGCACTTGGAGTTGAAGCTGCTTTAGGCATAGCCAAGGATTGCTCAGCAGTTGCCTGGTTTGTGGCAACAGTATCGGATAAAGCGGTAGAATCATCCGTGGCTACAGACTTGTCTGATTTACAAGATGCTAGAGCCAGTAGTCCAAATAAAAATACAATGAAGTACTTCATAATAATGTTTTGAATTTTAGTATTGGAGGTTATAAGGAAAAAAAGAGAAAATGTTTCACTTTAGACCCTCATTCTGCTATTAATATTGGATTTCTGTCCAACAGAATTGATAAAATCTATTGTAGCAGGTAAGGTATTAAGGACTTCAATCCTATTTGTAGATTGTATTCCCTGAACTGCTATTTGATATCCAGATAATAACAAAGTGGTATTAGGACAAGATTTTTCTAGTTCATTGATGTACACCTGAATGGGTTTTTTGATGTAAGCTTCTGAGATCATTGTAAATACATAGTCAGGCTTGTGTGCTCTAACTGTAAAACCCACATCGTTGATTGAAATATTTTGCCCTAGATAAATGACTTGGAATGATCTGACTCTCAGCAAATAATACATAAAAAGCAAACTCAATTCATGCATTTCTCCCTCTGGTAGATAGAGCAAGAATTTTTTGTTATCCTGATTGTTGGGTTTCATTTTATCAATAGCGCCAATGATTTTCTGACGAATAAGATTGCTGATGAAATTTTCATGCGCTCCATTGATGGATCCAGTTAACCACAACAAATACAATTTGTCCAAGAATGGAAAAATCGTTTGAAGCATCATTTGTTCAAAACCAATAGCGTCAGTGCGTGCATCAATGATATTAAAAAACCTTTGTTCATCCATATCAATCATTGCGATAGTCAATGCATCTGATTGTGAAGTCTGGGGATCTATTTCATTCAGATTCTGGACAACTTCCTGAATTTCTTCCATGGGCATCTTCGCAATGTGAGATATTTTATACCCATTCCTATTCAAAAGTGCGATGTTCAATAGTTTCCTTAACTGTTCATCATCATAAAATCGTATATTGGTATTTGTGCGATTGGGCACAATGAGTTCGTATCGTTGCTCCCAAATACGCAATGTATGGGCTTTTATCCCAGTTAACTTCTCAAGATCTTTTATGGCATATACGCCCATAAATGGTGAGTGTGAATTAATTTGTAAAAACCATTAAACACTAACAATTAAAATATGTTCTAAACCTTGTAAATAAAATTTGCTTTTGTTAGGCACAATTTCAAGTGAGGTTAACAAGTAATTGCGAATTGAAGTAACTTTGGAGTTGTATTGATTAAAATTTATGAAAATGATATTGTTTAAAAAAGGACTATTTGCAGCACTGCTGTTTATCACAGGAACACTAAATTTAAAAGCAAATATGCCAATGGCAGAGCCTTGTTTGTTCTGTGATGCGCCATACACAGCTTTCATCACTGAGTTGAAGGCTACCAATTGTGCACTGGAGTTCTACAATTTTGGACAAGCTGGTCAATTCGAAATCGAATACGACACGACTGGATTTATCGTAGGCACAGGATTGAAAGTGAAGACACCTCTCAATTCAACCAAATTGACTGGTCTGACTGCAAATACACAATATGATGCCTATGTTAGGTTCTTGTGCGCAAACAACGAAGTAAGTGCCGCATTCAAGGTGAGCTTTAAAACACTGTTCACAATAGATGTAGGTGTAAGCGAAATATTCAATCCCGAATCGTCATGTGTCCTAACTGAAAATGAAAATATCCATGTTTTAGTGCGTAATTTTGGTGAATCTCCACAATCCCTGATAGATTTGAAATACAGTGTCAACGGACAACCTATCGCCTTGCCTCCTTTTGTTGATGGTTATTATACAGGTGTATTGAGTACTGATTCAACAGATCAATTTTTCTTCGATACTGGATTTGATTTTTCTGAAATAGGCGAATACCAAATAGCAGCTTGGACTGAACTGGAAAAGGATGATAACATTTCAAATGACACTACCTATTATACTTTGGTGCATGTTCCTACTTTAAATAGCTTGCCACAAATATCTGACTTTGAAGAAAATCAAGGTGGTTGGACGTTCCGAAGCCAAGACAATAACGAGATCAAATGGAATTTTGGCAAACCAACAGGGCAAAACATCAACGCAGCAGCTAGCGGAAATAATGCCTTTTACACCAACTTAACCCCAAGTAATAATGGTCAAAATCGGGAAGCTTATCTGGAATCTCCTTGTTTTGACTTCAGTAGCCTTACACAAGATCCAGTACTCGCATTTTCAATCAATTTGAATTCCGATTCATATTGGCAGGGAATGGCCTTTGAATCATCGAATGATGGTGGATTGACATGGGCCAAAGTAGGTAACTTCAATGAGCCAGTATTTTGGTACAACAATGTAAACAACTTTTTTCAACAACCTGTTTGGAATGGCAATTCTTTGGGCTGGCAATTGGCTGCTAAGAAGTTATTGGGCCTAAAAGGCAAGCCAAATGTAAGACTTCGATTCAAAGCAAGCATGGTATATAATTTTAGCAACTTGGACGGATTTGCTGTTGATAATATTTCCTTATTTCAACAGATTGATCGCGACGCTGTAGCCGTAACCATCAAGAATCAGAACACCTCTGAATGTGGTACTGTTAAGGATAAGCTCCAATTGTCCTTGGTCAATTTAGGAAGTAAATCCATCGTAGGTCCCAATCAAATTACTGCATATTATCAAGTCAATAATGGTCCCGTAGTTCAGCAGGTCGTCCCTGCTACAACAATTGCTCCTAATGGCAGTTACACCCTGACATTTGCTCAGGATTTTAACAGTTCAAATGCAGGAACATACATCATCAAATCTTGGGTTTCATTGTTGAATGACACCAACAATTTCAATGATACCATTACAACAACTATTGTTATCCCTGAACCGGACTTCCTTCCAATAGTTCAGGATTTTGAAACTGCCATAGCTCCAGCAAAATGGCAATTACAAGGATTTTTCATTTCCAATTCTCACAACAATACAAGCTTCGTAGCAGGAGCATACATTTCCCAATTCAGTGCTCCTCAATCAACAATAACCACTTCTAATATTGGACCTCTGGATGGAGGCAACATATTGTCTTTTGACTATCGTTTTGTTGATTATTTCGCAGGTACTGTTGCCACTAAAGCACAAGCTGTATCATTGGCAGTTCAAGTATCAGAAGATTGTGGTAAAACATATACTACTGTATTCAAAGTTGATAGTACCAACCACATTCCTTCGGTAAGCTTAAAAAACATTAAAGTTCCATTGGACGCTTTTACTGGAAAAGCTGTTAAATTCAGGATCCTGGGAACTTATACAGGTATCGGAGATTTTTGGTTAGATATTGATAACATCAACATCAACGGCTGTCCTGCTAATTTGGGGCCAGCTTCTACCTTGAAATTTGTTGACGCAGGTTCTACAGGTACAGGAAGCATCAAAGTTACTCCAAGCAAAGGAACGTCTCCATACACTTATCTGTGGCAAACTGGCAATACAACCAACTCTATTTCAGGCTTATCAACTGGAAATTATTGCGTAACCATAACTGATAAAAACAATTGTCAGGATGTAGAATGCTATACGATTGAAGAATGTCCACTATCCTTAGGTATAACTGGAACAGTAATTCCAAATTCAGAAAATGGCAAAAAAGACGGAAAAATCAACTTGAATCTGCCCGCTGGTGCATATACATACCTTTGGAGCAATGGTGCCATAGGTAAAGGAATTCAGTTCTTGGATAAGGGTGATTATTCTGTTACAGTTACCAATGCAACTGGATGCACTCAAATACTGACTTTCTTCGTAAGTCCCGTCGGCATTCAGGAAATTTCTGATTTGAGCGATTTTACTATTCGACCAAATCCTGTCCAAATAGAGTTTCAGGTTCAATTTACCATTAAAAAACCGACCGACCTGAAATTGGTTATGAGTGACATGTATGGAAATATGATAAAAGCCAAAGAATACAAAAACATCAGCAATGTCAATGAAACCTTCGATGTTTCATCATTGCCTTCTGGAATGTACATCATATCACTGCAAAGTGGTTCACAAATTACAACTCAGAAGTTGTTGGTTCTTTCACGCTAGCAGTATGATTCTATATATATTAAAGTAAATGGGTCTTTTTAATGACGTATTTGGTTGGTACTTGAAGCAAAGAATCTCTTCTATTGAGCATTTTATGAAAAATCCAATAGAAGTTCAAGAAGCTTTACTTCAAAATCTAATCCGTCCCAATATTCACACCAAATTTGGGAAAAAATACGGTTTTTCAGATATTAAGAACTCAAGGCAATTTGCTGAAAATGTGCCAATTCATGATTATGACTCCCTAAAGCCCTATATCAATAAAATGATGCACGGTGAAAGTGATGTCCTTTGGAATGGCACCGTAAAATGGTATTCCAAATCATCTGGAACAACGAGTGACAAATCTAAATTTATCCCTGTTACAGCTCAAAATTTAAAGGATTGTCATTTGCGAGGATCCTGGGATTCCTTGACCATGTTGTACAATAACAAGGAAAATTCAGATATATTTAGCGGGAAGAATCTGGTAATGGGTGGTTCTTTAAGCAACTTTAGTGAGTTCCCAAAATCTCAAATCGGAGATGTATCCGCCATCATGCTATACAATATGCCTTCCTATATTCGTCAATTTTATGCTCCAAGCCTGGATATTGGACTAATGAGTGAATGGGAACAAAAAATTGAG
>Ga0105049_10006455_pt1 | contig 13647 bp, 6 predicted proteins | sample MAT06_FD_78087 | JGI IMG/M metagenome (GOLD analysis project Ga0105049, IMG submission 78087) | Freshwater microbial communities from Lake Fryxell liftoff mats and glacier meltwater in Antarctica - MAT-06 | ecosystem: Environmental > Aquatic > Freshwater > Ice > Liftoff microbial mat | place...
GAACTATAGGGGCTTCTGATTAGGCGCACGACGGCCGAAAAAGCGCAGTTTACTTTTGTAAAAGAGCATTTTTCGGACTAGTGCAACGACATCAGGAGACTCTATAGACAGACTCTAATTAGAACAGAAACAGATTCTCATTTTGTCTTCGCTAGTATTACTATTGATCTCATTTCCATAATTCCCTTTTTTTTCATTGAATCAAACCCTAACTAATCAATACATGAAACACATGCTACTCTTTTTAAGCCGCAACTTAAAACCAGCCTTTGCAGGTCTGGCGTTTTTTGTTGCGTTACTGGCTTCTATAGAAGTTGGTGCACAAGCACAGCTAACTGTTACGGTCGACAGCTCAACTCCGTCTTGCACTGATGACGGAACTGCCGCTATTTCCATTGCCGGCGGAGTTGGTCCTTACACCGCATACTGGATTCAATACAATCAGAACCCAAATGGCGGTGGTCCCGATACGGTGGCTACCGGGTTGACGGTTAGCAATCTCGCACCTGGTTACTATTACATCGTGGTGAATGATTCAACCACTCCAACGACACTTTCCGGTTACGCATCGGTTTATATTCAACCCGCATTTAACCTCTCTCAACAGATTACACCAGCTACGTGTGCAAATGCTGATGGGAAAATCGTTTTAAGCGTGTTTTCTGACTCAAGCGGAACCCAAAGCATTGCCCCTTACGATTTTGAATGGAGCAATGGTATCAATCACATTGGACTTGCAGAAGGGGTGGATTCTATTACTGGAATTCCTGCCGGAAATTACTCGGTGCTTGTAAGAGATGGTAACGGATGCTTCGTTAATGGCGGTGCAACTTCAGCAGGAACAATAGATCAGGGTTTAACAGTCTGGTCAAATTCGCCGATTACAACCACAAACGCAGTTATGCCGTCTAATTGTTTTGACGGCAGCGCTACCGTAACTCCTGCGAATGGAACAGCGCCGTATGCTATTGTTTGGAACACAGTTCCAGCTCAGATCGGTCCTACGGCTACCGGCCTTTCACCGGGCAATTATGTTGCGACAGTAACTGATGCCGTTGGCTGTACACGCCTTGCTTATGTTAACGTACCTGCAGGGCCGAATTATCTTCAGGTAACTTCACAAATAGCACATGCAACATGTGCCGATGCGAACGGAGCGATAAATATTACCGTTACAGGAGGTGATGGTACTTATTCCTATACCTGGAGTAATGGGGCAACAACACAGGATCTTTCAGGTCTGGTGGCCGGCTCTTATACCGTAGTAGTGGCCGACGGAGCTGGTTGTACGATCACAGCGTATAAATATGTTCAATCTTCGAGCCCGATCAATGTTAACATTATTGCAACCGCTCCTTCATGCGGAGGTGTTGATGGTGAACTTGTAGCGCAGGTAACCGGAGGTTCTGCCCCGTATACATTCGTCTGGAGTGGAAATATCACTACACAGAACTTAAGCAATATTGGTCCGGGCAGCTATTATGTAACAGTAACGGACGGTAATGGATGCACAGGATCAGACTGGTACTGGCTTGATGAATCGCAATCCTGTAAAATAATGATCTCTGGCCGGGTATATAACGATCTCAACGGGAATTGTGTTCAGGACAATGGTGAAGGGGCACTTTCAAATGTGATGGTGAACGCTTCACCGGGTTACCACTACGCGAGCACTGATAACAACGGTTATTACAGCATTCTCGCAGATGCCGGAACGTATGACGTAACCGCATATTCGCCAACTTTCTGGGACCAGGTATGCCCAACAGCACCACAGGCGATCAATATTGTGGCAACCACACCTGGAGGTGTTTTCAACGGAAACAACTTCTTTCTTCAGCCTGATTCAGTTTTCAACGACTTAAGGGTTTATGTATACAGCGGCCCGGCCCGCCCGGGTTTCCCGATGACATGGTATGTAAATGTTCACAACGCCGGTACTACTGCGCTTGCTCCGGTTCTTGCATTTGAGCACGATGCCCTGCTGAGCTATAGCAGTTCATCTCCTTCAGGAAACTATACTTCGGCGACAAATACTCTTACCTGGAACGTTCCTTTGATGGCACCTCAGTCATCACGTACATTTTACGTTTACGGGACACTTTCTACTGCGGCTGTTATTGGTAATTATACTACCGGAATCGCGGAAGTTACTATTGCGGGTGTTGATGTAACTCCTGCTGACAACAGCGATGTTCACGAGGCACTAATTACAGGCTCATATGACCCTAACGACAAAGCTGTTGAACCAGCAGGTTTAGGAGAAGATGGACTTATCACAGCTCAGGACACATTGCTTCATTACCTTATTCGTTTCCAGAACACAGGAACTGATACTGCTTTCACGGTTGTGATCCGCGATACACTCGATCCTGCGCTTGACGTAACCAGCTTCCGTCTTGATGGATACAGCCACTCAATGGAATACAGCATTACCGGTGAAGGCATTGTTGCATTTACTTTCAATAATATTCTATTACCAGACAGTTTTAGAAACGAACCCAGGAGTCATGGTTATGTGAGCTATTTTATTGAGCGGAAAATGGATATTGATTTCGGAACGCGCATTGAAAATACCGCTCATATTTATTTCGACTTTAATCTTCCGATAGTTACCAATACAACGGTGAATACGTTATTTGATCCAACTGTTGGAATTACGCCGGTGTATGGATTTAATCTGGCACTTCAGCCAAATCCATCAAGCGATTTAAGTATGCTTCAATTGAGTTTAAAGAAGGGAACTGATGTTAATTACAGCATCCAGGATCTTTCCGGAAGGATCATTCAGCAACGCAGCGCAGGATTTATGGCTGCAGGAGAACACTTCATTCCAATAAGCCGACAGCAGCTTGGATTAAGCGAAGGGATTTATTTAATCCGCGTTGATGCAGGAACACAGAGTATGACTAAGAAGTGGATTTTGGTTAAATAAGCAAACGAGATTTTAATTACAAAAAAGCCTGTCATATCGACGGGCTTTTTTAGTATTACGTAAAGAGTATTACGTGACGGGTATTGGGTAAAGATTATTAGGTAAAGAGTATTGGGTTTTAAGACAATGAGTTTGCCGAAATAGTACAGAGTTGTAATTGCAAATGACTGAAGACTAAGAACTTGCAAAACGATTTAACATTTGTCTTAATACTTGATATGTAGCACTTTGTACTATTTCCCCACAATCAAAAATTCCGTTCTTCTATTTTTTGCCTTCCCTTCTTCCGTTTTATTATCCGCAATAGGCTGCGTTTCCCCATATCCTTTTGATGTCAACCGGTCTTTTAAAATTCCTTTATTTATTAAATAATTCACCACAGAAATAGCACGGGAATCCGACAATTTCATATTCGCGTCATCATTTCCAACATCATCAGTATGTCCACTGATTTCAACTTTCATGGTTGAATTAAATGTCATGAACTGAAACAGCTTATCAAGCTCTGCTGCGGATTCTTTTTTTAATTCTGCAGAACCTGATTCAAAGAATATATTTCTTAAAACGATCTTTTCTCCTGTCGCAAGAGGATTCAGGCCAATATTTATATCAAATACATCAGTAGGTTTTAGCTTGGTTCCAAGCTTATAGTTTTCTGAAAAGAACGTGTAACCTTTCGCGCTAACATTTAAGGCATAGCTGCTCCCTGTTGGTACTGTAACCAGGAATTCTCCGGTCAACGGGTCACTCATACTTAACACACGCGTTTCGTTGCTTAAAACATCAATGATTTCAAACTGCGCCTCCAATGGTTTCCCTGTTTTTGAGTCAGTCACTTTACCTCTTAGAAATGTAACGGAAGAAGGTCGTGCCGCTTCGTACAATTCGAAACTGTAAATATCAAGCAAGCCTAAACCGCTGTCACGATCAGAAGCAAAGTACCCTGTTTTTGAATCTGCGCTAACAATCATATGAATCTCGTCGGCCTTCGTATTTATTGGGTAACCTAAGTTTTTTGGCTTATTCCAGGAACCATCGGCTTTTCGCTTTGAATAGTAGATGTCAGATCCGCCCATTCCTGGATGTCCTGATGAGGAAAAGAAAAGCGTGTTTCCATCAGGATGCAGAAATGCCCCTTTCTCCTCCAACTCTGTATTTATCGAATCACCAAGATTTTGCGGCGTCTGCCATTTGCCATCTGCCGATTTTTTAGACACCCAAAGATCCTGGCTTCCTTTTCCGCCTTCACGGGAACTTGTAAAAACCAATTCTCTCCCATCTGCCGAAATAGTTGGCTGGGAGTCGAACTTTGGCGAGTTAATAATTTCACCAAGGTTGATCGGCGTGCTCCATTTTCTCCCCTTTTTCTCACTGAAGTAGATATCGCAACTGCCGAATCCACCCGGACTGTCACAACCGGTAAAGAAAAAGAATCTGCCGTCTGGCGAGATACAATGGGCACCTTCATTACGATTTGTATTTATCGGCGGCCCTAACGACAACGCGCTTGACCATTCATTTCCGCTCCGTGCAGAAACAAAAAAATCTTCCTCTACAGGCGATCCACCATTGTCGGTTTCAGCATCACTTGGTCTTCTGCGGGTAAATATCAGCAGATTATTGTCAACGGTAAGGCTGGGATGGTATTCCGCGTAAATGCTGTTTACCTTATCGCCCATATTTTGGGGCGCGAAAGGAACAGGATTACTAATTGCCGTTTGCGAAAAAGTTGCATTGGCGAGCCGTCTTTCCGCCTTCTTTCGCGCCACAGGATCAAGTTTAGAATACGTGAGCATCTTGTCAAGATGAGCTTTAGCTTCCGCAAACTGATTCAATTCCATTTCAACACCTGCCAGAGTATAGTAAACTTTCGGAAAGCGATCCGGTTGCAGGCTTATTGCCGATTTATATGCAATAACGGCCTCACTGTATTTTTTCAGGTCGTTGCAAACATCCGCCAGAATCATATAGGCCTCATAAAAACCATTATCCTCTTCAACAGCCTTTTTTAAAAGCTTATAGGCGTCGTCGTTGCGCTTGTATTCGTAGTTTTTCCTTCCCTCTTCAAATAACGCAATTGCCTTTCTATTTCTTGAACTTAGCGGCGTTTGAGCTTCGGCTGCAAAACAGCAGATCAGAAAAAGGAATAGCAGAAGAAATTTTGACATCATAATTTTCATAGCCTGACAGGCTCACAATTTACAGTTTTCCTTATTCCATAAAAGGAAAAACCCCGGAAAGTAATAACTCACCGGGGTTCCTTATTATTTTAAAAGCGGTTCATCAATTTCTTTTTACGGTCACCGGTCCGTTAATAACCTGTTCGTTTGATAGAGTGAGGATATAGAAGTAAACGCCGTCAGGATAATCAACCGCATCCCAGTTGTTGGCGTATGCCTGAGTCGTGTATACCTCATTACCCCATCGGTTAAAGATTAAGAGCTTTGAGTTAGGGAATGCGCTTAATCCTTTTACGACAAACAGGTCGTTGCTTCCGTCGCCATTAGGGGTAAATGAGTTGGGAACGGCCACCGAGTTGGAGATCACATAGACCCTTGAAGCGGTGTCGGTACAACCGTTTGCATCAGCAATTGAAAGGGAAACAGTGATTTCTCCTTCTGTCGAAAATGCATGAGTAGTGTTCTGCGTCTGAGCGCCCTGGTTGTCGCCAAAATTCCAGCTCCAGCTTACAGGGTTTCCTTCTGAGTTGTCGGTAAAGCTTATGACAATGCCGGTTTGGGCTCCTGTAGCAGGATCAGAGCTAAAGGCAGCCACGGGGCCAGTCTGGATGATGGTGATCACATCAGAACTCTCGCATTGGTTGGCATCGGTAACGGTTAAAGTAAATGTTCCCGGACCAACTTCTATCTGTTGGGTTGTTTCATCGTTGCTCCAGTTGTAGCTTTCCATTCCATCAGGACCGTTTAAGGTGATAGTTGCGTTCTGGCAGATGCCCGTGTCGTCGCCTAATGTTACCTGTGGCAATGGATTGATGGCAACGGTAACGCTCGCAGTATCGGAGGATTTACAACCGCTTAATGTTGCAGTAAGTTGGTAAAGACCTGGCTGAGGGGATGTGATGTTCAACACAGGAGTGCTGATATTAACACCTGGGCCTGTCCAGAGGTATTCCACACCGGCTTGTTGGTTGGATTGCAGGGCTAACCCTTCCCCTTCACACAAAGTCGGGTCACCGGAAATTGCTGGCGATTGTGGCAATGCATTGAAGTTGATCTGTACACTGTCTTCTAGGGTACAACCCGCAGCGTTGCGCAAGGTTACCGAGTACTGACCTGTGGTTGTAGCTGTAAACGTTGCTGTGGTGGTGGTTCCATCCTGCCACAGATAAGTTACATCTGCAACATCGGCTGCCGAAAGTGTTACCTGGCCGCCTTCACAAAGGGTAGAATCGGAGAATGAGAACTCAAACTCCGGCGTCGCCGCCACAGTGATAAATGCGGAGTCAGAAAGTGATGGACACCCGTTTTGCACATAATAAGCATAATAGTTACCGCTTTGGGCGGTGTCAATGTCTGAGACAAAATACTGTCCCGCGCCGGTCTGAATAGTATCTGTACCATTGGTCCAGTAATAAAATGCTCCCGATAACGCTGGAACGCTCAATTCAACGTCTGTTCCTGCACACACCGAATCAGAAAGCACATCGGCACCCATCACAGAAAGGATTGGCGCATCCGGGCTTAAGGAGAATACAAGGTTTACAGAATCGCGTTTTACGCAGCCCTGCGGTGTTGCCACTTCCACCCAATAAAGGTTTTCTGAAATGGCCAAAAATGTCTGATCTGTTGATCCGTCCTGCCATTCGTAAGTATAGCCAGCACCAGCGCCACCATCAAGTAAGATTTGGGAAACGTTGCATACTGTGTCTGACAACCCGATATAAACCTCTGGTGTTTGGTTTACAACGATGGATACGGTATCATAAAATGACTCACAGCCGTCTAATGTGTAGAAGGCAAGGTAATCGCCCGATTGAGCAACCGTGATGTTTTCCAGTGCGAGCGTTTCTCCTGAATACAGGGAGTTGCCCGGACCAAACCATGAGTAAGAGGTGATCTCCGGCAATGCGTTCATCTGAAGATTAACGGTTACACCTGAACAAACGGTATCAGCATCCACAGTAGGATCGAACGGTAAAATAGTAGCCACAGGAGTTGCGGGACGAGGTGAAGTCCAGATACGGATTGAGTCACGTGCCCGGCAGCCCTGGAAGTCGGTAACTTCTACGTAATACAATCCGGAATCAGATACGATATAAAACGGATTCGTTGTGTTGTCCTGCCACTGGAATAGATAGGTTCCAGGCACTGTAAGAAGCAGTTGAGCGCCTTGACAGATTGTATCACGCGATGCCTGTATGGTTACTGGAGGAAGGTAGTAGCTTACTTCTATGGTGTCTGATGCGGAACAATCGTTACCACTTAAAACATCGACCGTGTAAACTCCCGGATCAAAAACGGTGATCTTCTGAGTTGTATCAATTACAACGCCGGCACCGTTTTTCCAAATATAGCTTGTCTTACCAGGTCCCGCGTCCAGCACCGCTGAATCGCCGAGGCATAGCTCGCGGTTGTCTCCTAAGTTAAGGTAGCTGAAGTTGGAGAAATATCCATAATTACAGCTTGCACCTTGTTGGTAGGTGATGCCCATGTGGAAAAGTTCCGCGCCAAAATTCGCCACCAGCGATGCGGCCCCCACAGGAACTTCGGCAGTGGTGAATATCCTGTGCAGGAATACCCATTCGCCGTTAGATCCTGGCACAACTTGAAAATCGACAGGGTTAATCGCGACGCCATTTAATGTAAATGTATTTTCGAATCCGGTTTTAATAGTGAGGGTCATTCTTAGATTTCCCGATCCGGGACGTGTAAAACCAACCTGGTTGGAGCCGGTACATTCTAAAGAAGGAACAATGGCACCTGCCACCTGATCGCCAACACCGGAAATATGGAGAAGACTGATTTTTTTACTTCCTTCGATAAATCCTGCTTCTCCGGTAAATGTATAAATGTATTGTTCCCCTGCCATTAAAGTATCTACGGCTATTGGGTTACTTTCAATGAAAATCTCGGTCGAGTCGTATAATGCAACCACAAAAACTCTGTCGTTTGTGGCACCAAGTTCACCTTTAACGACAATATGTTGAAATCCGCATTTATCTTCCGAGATCAGCTGATCGCAGGCTAGATCGGCACCACCATCGGTCGTCAGGTCGATATCTATCATATCATCCTTCATTGTTACGGCAATTGGTTTGTCGGATTCGATTCTTGTGCCTGCTGGACGGTTTGGCCCGGTGTGGTCAAGTGCCTCGCAATAATAGGTTTGCCCTCTGTGAAGATAGATACTGAAAGGCACGCCTGCAGCATGATTCAATATGGCAATTCTCGGAGTAATGGTAACGGTAGTTGAATCGTCTGTCGCCACAATAACAAACCCTGAGCGGGGAGGAGGTACATAAGCTGTTCCTCCAAGTGACTGGTCGTTTTCATAAATTGTTTGAAACGCCGTATAAAATAAAGTTCCGTTTGCGTTTTTGCCTTTGAGGGCCATGATATCACGGTTGGCTGCAGCTCCAAGCTCATAATACGCAGTTATTGGCGCAGTAGAACGGATTAGAATGCCTGTATTTAAAACTGAATCGGGGATTCGCGTTTCAATCTGGTTAATCCATGCTGTAAGATTAACAGATTGGGTTGCGGTTGCTCCAAGCGTCAACACAATAGGTGCAAAAGAAAGGTTTGCCGGCTGCCAGATAGTTACCTGAGCAGGCTCGTTGATCGTTGAAACAACCATTTGAACCGGCCTGTCCCGAAAGGCTTCGCTCGGTGTTCCTTGTGTAAGGTCGGGCGGTGCAAACCAGAATTCCTGGTCGATCTGGGCATTCAAACGCCCTGTTATTACACTAAGTAGCAACAACAGTAGTAGAGAGTAGCGCATAGTTGAGCTTGAAATTGTTCTTAAGAAGATTTTCTGAGAGCGTGCATTATTGATTGCCGGTACAGTATTGACCATCCTCGCGGTTTTAGAGTCCAGGATTCTTACTTAAAACGTCAAATAAATGTTTCAATAATACAATGCTGACAGATAGAGAACAATCGATTTTGTCATTAATAAGCTGATTATCAATAGTATCTGCCCGCATTTATTTAATCGCGTTTATTTCCGGCAAACCTATGAAATTTAAATGGATTGATTATGTGCAGTTTAAACAACGAAAGGCACCAAATCGAAAAAAAAGGTCATTTTTTCAGCGTTTTCAGTTTCGCCAAGTTACCGGAATACACTTTTTATTCTGAAACTTTTTTAAAGTAAGACATTGTAAGAATCCGCGAAAATCGCTTGAAATGAAGAGTGGGACAGTTATCATACATTTCTTCCCAGCTTCTTCCATCCTTTCAGCAGCACATTCAAATCATTTTTCACCATGTAGTCTTTCGCGTAGAGGATATTGCTCTGGTACCTTGTCTGCTCGTCGGATTCAAGGTGGGTAAAAGGATCCAGCGGATGGAGAATTCCTTGTTTTATCTTCGGAAGATTTGCTAGCCCGGCTCCTTCTGCATAGCTTACAAACGTCATTTTCCCTATTAACACACCAAAAACATTGGAGACCGCCCTACCTCCATTTTTTACAAACAACAAAGCCGGAAATAACAGCAGCAGCAAGCCTGAAACGGTAAAATCAAACAACCTTTTCTTGCGTTTATTGGAAGGTTTATCCATCGAATTAAGACCAATAACATAAAGATCCCCGCTGGTCTGTATCGAATTGCTGCCAATAATAAACAGACTTTCCGGCGGCGCAATTTTATATTCCAGCTCCGGGTGATTTATCCGCACCATCTGGTCCATGATTTCGGCCGAACTCATATCCTTGCCGCAAAATATCAGCTCATTAATTCCAAAGATTTCCACCATGTCCTTTAGGCGGCCAATATTCCCGGAATAGCCTTCCGTAACCGCATTCTCCTTATCAGGATGAACAATTCCAAGAAAGGCAGTTTTTACAGGACTTTGATTTAAAAGTGCAACAATTCTATTTCCCTCTTTCAGGTCTCCAATGATAAGTATCCGTTTTAACTCACTTTCATCCGGAAAGAAGCTCTTAAAAGTTACAAGGTTAAACACAAGCCGGAGTGAACATGCAGCAACAGCAGCCCAGCCGGCCCCAACAAGGGTAAGGAACCTCGAGTACCTGAATTGTTCCGGCAATAGCGCGTAAACAACGAGAATAAGTAAAGTCCCGATTACAATACCGCGGATAGCTCTCGACAACCGGAAAGGTTTATCGTAGGCGCCACACATCCACATCGACGTTATCCAGTTTAGAATATACAGCGGAACGGCAACCCGAAGAAATTCATGAGGATAAAATATGCCGCTGCGTTCGGCCCAGTAATTCTTCAACACGTACATTCCCGCAAAAAGGAAAAGCGCGTCCGAAACCGGTAAGGCCGATGCTTTTATGATTCGCTTAAAAACGGCTAGTCCCGCCCTTAGGTAAACAGCAATATTTATGAGCAGGCTAAAAGTCCGCGCATTATTCTGTGAGAAATGTTTTCCGGCAAAAATGATCATCGCCCTATAGAATACAAAAACGTAATTAATGCTGCTCTTCCTGGTGCTCTCGCCGCGGTAATGAATTATCCTGGTTGCGGGATGATAATAAATCGAATAACCGGCTTGTGTGATGCGGTAGCTCAGATCGATGTCCTCGCCGTACATGAAAAATGCTTCGTCCAGCAATCCAGCTTTATCTAATGCTTCTTTCCTGATAAACATAAAGGCGCCCGAGAGCACGTCGACCTTGTTGGTTTTATCTTCTTCTAGAAAGCCAAGATGATACCGCCCAAACCGTTGGGAGCGGGGAAAAATTGCGGATAACCCTGAGATCTTGTAAAAAGCGACGCCCGGGGTGGGCAGACCACGTTTTGATTCCGGTAAGAATTTCCCTTTTCCATCAATTAGTTTCACACCGCAGGCGCCCGCATCAGTATGCGAATCCATAAAAGCAATACAGGTGCTGAAGGTATCTTCCGCAACGACCGTGTCGGGGTTGAGTAACAAAACATATTGGCCCGATGAAATCCGTAATGCCTGGTTATTTGCTTTCGAAAACCCAGGGTTGCTGGTGTTGGCAATGAGCCTGACTTCCGGAAATTTCTCCCTAACCATCCTCACTGAGCCATCAACTGAGTTGTTATCGACTACGAAAATCTCACCTTCTATTCCGTGCATCGCCTTCTGAACCGAAAGAAGGCACTGCTCCAGGAAATGCTCCACATTGTAGTTTACGATTACAACCGAGAGTTTCATCCTTACTAAGGAATATGCATGTATTTATGAGTTTGAAGCGAGACCTGCCATTCAGGATTTGCCTTCACATAATCGATTATCACTGGCAATATTACTTCGCATTTGCTCCATTCCGGCTGAAAATAAAGGCGGCAACTAACGCGTACATCTTTTGCATGTTGTTTTCCCCAATCAAAATCGCTGGAATTAAAAACGATCACTTTCAGCTCATCTGCCAGCTGCAACATGTCTTTTCGGGGGGCTTTGAATTTTTTAGGTGAAAGACAGATCCAGTCGAAATCGCCACTTGGAGGATAAGCGCCGGATGTTTCGAGGAAGATTTTTATTCCTGCTGCTCTTAGCTCTTTACAAAGTGCATCCAGACTGTACATCAAAGGTTCGCCGCCGGTAATTACTACAGCTTTTGCAGCGTGCGAGGCCGCTCTTCTTACGATTTCGGACGTTTCGGTTAAAGGATGTTGCTCAGCATTCCACGATTCCTTCACGTCGCACCAGTGACAGCCAACATCACAGCCGCCCAGACGAATAAAATATGCAGCTTGCCCTGTATTGAAGCCTTCGCCCTGGATGGTGTAAAAATCCTCCATTAACGGAAGCAAAAGTCCCTGATCGAGCAATAGCTGTTGTTCGTCGTTAAGAACAGGCATCAGAAGGAAAGATGTCTTTTGTAAGCATCAAGTGTATTCTGCATCAACGCGGCAATTGTCATAGCGCCAACTCCGCCGGGAACGGGCGTGATCCAGCTTGTTTTGCCAGCAACGTTTTCGAAGTCAACATCGCCCGAGATCCTGTAGCCTTTTTCCATTGATTCATCTTTAATTCTGGTAATGCCTACATCAATAACGATCGCTCCTTGTTTTACCATGTCTTCTTTAAGGAATCCTGGTTTGCCAAGGGCAGCGACAATAATGTCGGCCTGGAGTGTAAAGGATTTAAGGTCTTTTGTACGGCTATGACAAAGTGTAACGGTGCAATTTCCTGGATTGGCGTTGCGGCTAAGGAGCAGGCTCATCGGCATTCCGACGATATTGCTTCTTCCGATTATCACGGCGTGCATCCCGCTAATATCAATGTTATAATGAGCCAAAAGCATCATGATGCCTTTTGGTGTTGCGGGAACAAATCCCGGGATTCCCAATGCCAACCTGCCGATGCTTTGCGGATGAAAACCGTCCACGTCTTTTTCAGCATCAATTTCCATCGTCACCCGCCCGGCCGAAATATGCGCAGGCAAAGGAATCTGAACGATCAATCCGTCAATCGAAGGATCTGCATTTATCCGCTGAACTTCTTCCAGCAACCGCTCTTCTGTAACATCCGGATCAAAGCGCACTAAGGTTGAATCAAACCCTATTTTCTCACAGGATTTCACCTTTGAGCCAACATAGGTTTCGCTCGCTCCATCCGTTCCAACAAGGATTGCAGCCAGATGTGGCTTTCGGTAACCGTTAGCGGCAATCGTGGCTACTTCTTCGGCCAGACTTCGTTTACAGACTTCTGCAGTTTTTTTTCCGTCGAGTAGTTGCAAAGTTAATTTGAGTGTTGAGTGTTGAATGGACCTCCGGGTCGCCTCGGCGGCATTTTATTTTAAGGCAAAATATGCCGTCGGGTTTATTTTGAATTTTAAATGAAGACTTGGTGCAGGATTGAGCACCGTGGTGTTGCCAGAAAATTTCAGTTTAAATGCGGTGAGAAGGTTTAGTTGATGACTCGATTGAGTGCTATCTTTTCATCCCAGGCATATTCTTCATCATGCCGGCCATCTTGCCCGAATTGGTCATCATCCGCATTACTTTCCGGGTTTCTTCAAACTGTTTTAGCAATTTATTCACTTCCTGGATATCTGTTCCACTACCATCGGCGATCCGTTTCCTGCGACTTCCATTGATGATCGCCGGCTCTTCTTTTTCCTGGGGCGTCATTGATTGGATAATGGCTTCAATGCTTTTGAAAGCGTCGTCATCAATATCCATATTTTTCAATGCTTTTCCAGCACCAGGTATCATTCCCACCAAATCTTTCAGGTTACCCATCTTCTTGATTTGCTGAATCTGATCGAAGAAGTCATTAAAGCTAAACGTGTTTTTCGCAATCTTTTTCTGCAGACGGCGGGCCTGTTCTTCATCGAAATTTTCCTGGGCACGTTCTACCAGCGAAACGATATCACCCATCCCAAGGATCCTATCGGCCATCCTGCCCGGATAGAACACATCGATGGCTTCCATTTTCTCGCCGGTTCCCACAAACTTGATCGGCTTGTCGACAACCGCGCGGATCGTAAGTGCAGCCCCACCGCGCGTATCGCCATCGAGTTTCGTAAGCACAACACCGTCATAATCGATCCGGTCGTTAAAGGCTTTCGCAGTATTCACAGC
>Ga0105049_10006456_pt1 | contig 13646 bp, 13 predicted proteins | sample MAT06_FD_78087 | JGI IMG/M metagenome (GOLD analysis project Ga0105049, IMG submission 78087) | Freshwater microbial communities from Lake Fryxell liftoff mats and glacier meltwater in Antarctica - MAT-06 | ecosystem: Environmental > Aquatic > Freshwater > Ice > Liftoff microbial mat | place...
CCATTTGTAGCCCGTCTTCCGACTGACACCGTGGCGGGCGCAGAGCTCGGCCATGGTGAAGCGGTCACTCTGGGCATCCTGCACGAACTTCAAGCGTTCGATCATGGGGTCGGTCTCCAACCAGGGCATCTGCGACCTCGCGCAAAGGAGTGTCGCGATGCAGTGTAGAAGGAGTGTCACCCATGTTGCCGGACTACAGTGTTACCCATGTACCCGGGCTATACCCTGCCGGTCACCGGGTCAGTCAGCCATGGACTGGAGAAGCGCCCGACTGTCCGTCACAAGCTGCATGAGCTTGGCGTCGACATGATGTCGCGCAATCCTCGTTGCGGATCAACGAACCCGTGGCCGACTGCGAACGGCACATTTGTCGGATCTGCCTGAACATTGTGCCGGGCGCCTTGCAGATGGCCGACTTCGTGTGCGGTGACGAACCAGCCTTTCGTGCAGCATTGCACGTTCGCAGTCGCGAAGGCTTCCGATGCCAGATACGCTGGCATGGCGTACGCATACCCACAGTTATCAGGATCTGACGTGTAAAGGAACAGCACGACGAGATCGGCGCGCTCCTGAACTCGAAGCGCGTGCACGGCGTCAAGGTGCCCGTCGGAGGGGTTCTGCAGCTTTGCGGCCATGGATTCAGGTGTCTCGTTCGTGCCCTCGTTGAACGCGATGTGCTGAATGCTGGTCGCTACGAGTGTCTGCTGGATGCCACTGCTGGCATACGCCGTGTTCGCCTCGTTGAGCTGATCCTGAATTTGGGACGCGATTGATGACCCGACGATCTGCGCGGCGAACGAGGTGTAGAGTACCAGTACCTTCACGTACGGCCCACCGTTGTCGACGCTACCAGACAAGCTGCCCGCCGCCAAGGGGTTCATAACGATGAAGGGATGTGCCGCGCCGAAGCGATGCAACGACATCCAGACCGGACTGCACTGCGGAAAGCGTCGCCCCGCTCGTTCCTTCCTCGCTCGCATTCCACGACTCACCCCCGTGTTTCGAACCACGGCTAGGATCTCGCCAGCCGACGTCAGTGCGGGGCTGCTGCTCTCGCCACAGTCGAATCCGCGATCCAACTGAATTTCCAGTCGTGGGTCTGCGTCGAAATCCCGTCCAGTCACCTTGATGATGGTCGCGATCACGGTACCCGATGGCAGTTCGACGGAGACAGGCTGACCGGAAGTTGGGTGAGCACTCGCGAGCAAGTGCCGATGCGGTACGGTCGCGTGCAGGTGCACTGCCTATTCCGGCTTCACCACGTCCTCTGTGGACAATCGGTGTACCGCCGTGTCCCCGCGACGAAGCAGCAGACCGGAAATCGAATCCTTCAGGCCCAGGCCGAGGTCTGCTGGCGACGCGCCAAGGAAAATCGACCGACCATTCTTCGCGCGCACCGACAATCCCGCCGTCCCACCGTCGTGCACCGACAGGACGACCGCCTCCTCACCGTCCTCGCCATCGAGGCCGAGGACGACGCGGTCCTTCCCCGCCACGGTCAGCATGCCGTACCCCGTGCGCTCGAAGCCCTGCGCATCATTGATCTCGATGCCCGGTCCAGCACCAATGCGCTTGCCGATGTTCGGATCCGGGGTCGAGTCGCCGATGGCCAGCCGGTCGTATCCGTTCTCGTCGAGCACCAGCATGCCGTGCATGCTGTGTCGATAGCCCGCATACCAGCGCATGTACTGCTGCGGATCCGGAAAGCGCGAGGCCCATGCTCGCTCGACACGCGCGGGACTCGTGCGCACGCGATTGGCCGCGGCCGGAATCGGCGCGCCAATCAGGATCCGTTCGCGACCGCGATCATCCACGATCACGATGCCGCGCGTCCGGATCACGTCACGCGTGGACGATGCGAATCCCGCCAGCAATGCAATAACCCCGACGACGAGCGCCCCGCCAAGCAGGCGCCGCTGTGTCTGCAGCTGACGTTCCAAGGTGGCGATCCGAGCGGTGTTTGAAGCCTCGCTCATGGTGCGTTCCTCGTCGTTGGAGTTAACCTGCGTCTTGCATCCCGCTGCGCGTCATCGCAGCTGGGCGCCCAGTGTGGTGGCGGAGTTCGTCGTGGCAACTGCAGCGCGCACGCTCCGCGTTTCGCTCGAGAGCCAGACCGGGGCAATCACGAGCAAGACCGCGCTGTCGCCCCACGACCGCAGATCACGTGGTCGCACCGTGTCCGAGCGATAGATCTGCAGCCGGAGTTGGTTCGACATGTGGCGCAGTCCAGGAAGAACATTTGTGTTCGACCGCCGGTCGTCGTCATCGTCGTGCAGTCGAACGACGTCGCCTCGACCGGGATGCAGTAACGCGTAGTCGAGCCCATCGAGATCCTTCCGACGATCCTCCGTTGTGCCGGTCAGCATCGAGACCCGTGCACTGATCGTGAGATCCGAATCCGCGATATTCACGGCGTCGACCCTGGCACGGTATCCGGGCGCTGCGATGGTGCGTGCCCCAGTCAACGGAACGCGCATCAACTCCGAAGCACTCGCCGTCCGCATGTGCACTCGAAGATCGACGTGTTCGACGCGCCCGCAAACCCTGGCCGACATCCCGCGAGGCATCTCGAATTCGATGTCGGTCCGCCGCACGCGAGTCTGGGCCGTTACAGCGCTGCCATCGTCAATCACCGGCGCGCCGGTCTCCGGCAGCATCGGTCCCCACACACCGACTGCCGCCATCCAGCGCTCGGACTCGAGTGTGACGCGGGAGCCATCCATGAGCGTGACGGCAACGTCAGGGTGCATCAACTCCACCCGCCAGGATGTCGGTGCCGCGATTTCCAGAGGGACCGTCAGTCGGTCATTCGTGCACTCGGGTTGCGTCGACAGCGCCACACGCAGCACGACCCGACTCGACGCGCTGTCGGTCATCAGTAATGTCGAATGCGGCGCACGTGTGTCACTTGTGAGCGCGGCGAACAGGATGACAGCGACGCCGCTGATCATCGCTGCGGCGCGTTTCGTCCCCGACCACCTGCGCTGTCGGTACGACGTCGCAAGGAACGCCGCTGCACCAATGGTCAGCAGCAGCGTGGCGGCCCACCACACCGACAGGGGAAGTTCTCGGAGCACGCTCGTCAGTCGCAACGCACCGACCACGGTCAGGGCGAACGCCGCGCAGAGCACGAGCCCCACCATCGCATGGCTCGCGCACGCGGCGGTCACGACGGCCGTGCCGAGCAGGACGAGAATGAGCATCGCCAACACGACCGTTGCGACGACACTCGCCGGGGTGGCCTGCAGCTGCCACTGAGTGAGCGCGACAAACACGGCGGCAGTGCAGAGCGCCGACACCAGTGCGATGTAGAGCAGCTTCGACGCGATCACCACTGACGTCCGGAGGGGCTGCACCGCCCAGAACGCATCGACCCGTGTCGCCGAGTCCGCAAGGATCGTCATCGCGACGAGCAATGGCGCCAGCAGCATCACCAGCTGACCGACGGGCGCGGTCGCACCAACCATGACGCCGCGCATCTCCGCGGCCTTCGCCACCGCCAGCGTGAGCACCGCGACGTAAAGCAGGAGCGGCCACATCGTGCGCCGCAGATCACGGCGGAACAGATGCAGGAGTTCTGCTGGCCAGGTCATGCAGCCTCCGCGGAGGAAGACGCCACACGACCGCTGCGCACCACGGAGGAGAAGACATCACGCAGGGAGAGGTCCTCTACCGTCAGCGAATCGGCGGCCGCATAGCGCCGGCGGAGCATGGCAGGATCGAGCGGCGTGCGACTCGTATCGGCCACGACGCAGAGCATGCGTCCGGCGCGCGTCACGTCCAGCCACGACTGCTCACGCGCCAGCGCGCCGAGAACCTCGTCGCTGCCCAGCATCGTGATGCGACGATACCGCGCCTGGATCTCGTCAAGCGTGCCCGCACACCGGAGGCGCCCGGAGACGAGGATCGCGACGTGGCTCAGGACGGACTCGATTTCCGCAATGTCATGCGACGCGATCACGATGGTGATGCCTACCGTCGCGGCGGCGACGAGCAGGCCGCGCGCGATCTCGTCACGCGAGACGGAATCGATGCCGGACAGCGGTTCGTCCATCAGGAGCACGCGCGGCTGCGCGGCCAGCGCGCACAGCAGCGCAGCCTTCATGTACTCGCCCCGCGAGAAGGTGGCGAGGCGACGCGTCCCATCGAGACCGAAGCGCTCGCGCAATGAGGACGCCAGGTCCGGATCCCAGCGCCGATGCAGCGGCGCGATCCAGCGTTCCAGCGCGGACAGCGTCACATCGCGCGGGAGCTCCATCCCTGCCGCCACATACCCGAGTACGCCGCGCACAATGAGCGCGCGCGCCGCGACATCGTCGCCGCCGACGAGGACTCGGCCGACATCCGGCTGGCGGAGCCCGGCGCAGCACTGCAAGAGCGTGGTCTTCCCTGCGCCATTCGCACCCAACAGGCCAAGGATGGCGCCGGACGGCACGTCGAGTGTCACGTCTTGCAACGCGTGAGCACCGCGACGATACCGGTAGGACAGCCCCGTGATCGCGATCTCGGTCATCGCCGTCCCCCGCGTGGTGCGGGCCGCGCACGAGGCGCAGCTCCATCATGAGTGCCCGTCCGCCGTTCCTCGCCGAACACCGCACGCCAGGTCGCGTCGACTTCGGCGATCAGCGCATCCCGTCCGAGCCCCAGACGGCGCGCCTCGACGACGAGTTGTTCGACGGTGTCGGTCAGTAGCAGCAGCCGATCCGGTTCAGGCGGTCGCGGACCCGCAGTCACCACCGTGCCCACGCCGGTGCGCACCGCGAGAAATCCATCACGCACCAACTCGGCGACGACCTTCTGCACGGTGTTGGGGTGCAATTTCAGTTCTTCGCTCAGTTCACGGACCGAGGGGAACGGATCGCCGGCCCGCATGACGCCGGCGAGGATCGCTTTCGAGGCGGCGAAGACGACTTGACGAACGGGCGATTCGCCGGTCTGGATGATGACTGGGAATGGAAGCATAGGTGTAACATGGGTCCTGTTACACCTGTCGTCAAGACTGATATATTGGGCTTTCCGGCAAACACCGAGTCGCAGGAGTTCTCCGGGCATCCGGGAGAACCGACAGAGATCTCGCGCTAGCCGCATCTCAAGTGGCAGGTGGCGGACGTCATGGACGCCATCGCTGCATCGGCGTGTACAGCGACTGACGATGCCGAGGGTGATCGCGGACCGTCTCGCCGCCAGCACCGCTCATGATCCGCCGCCCGACCTGGTGCACGACATCACCGCTGCGTTCGCGACGAAGGGTGCACCACGTCGCGCGCTCGCGTTGCTCCTGCGACACTGCATATTTCGGCTGAAGCCGATCACCCGTTTCGATCGACGCCGACTCCGACGCGTGATCCCGGAAATGATCCTGCACCAACCGCGCCGCCCGCTCAAGTACCTCTGGGGAAAACCGGCTATGCTTTGGCATGACTCCATTCTCTCAACCAATGGAGTCTCCAGGAATCCCGGGGCGATTCTCAGCCGAACCTCACCGCGATTCTGCGGAGGTCATTCTGCGTTTCTATCTCGATCGCGGTCGATTTCCCTTCTTCATTGGTGCCTGCGATCGCGATTCCTCGCTGGCTTTGCTCCCCTTACTCTGCATGCCGTCATCCTTTTCAGCACTATTCGCAGGTGGCTTACGTGCTGACTTCGCCTGCTCTCGTGGTTGGGTCATCGGCTTCTTCTGTGCCATGGTAGCGATTCTCCTTGAAGTCAGCCTGAGCAGACATCGGTCGCGCTGATCAATCGTGCCGCAACTGCGTCTGATCTCGTCGCTGGCTTCTGTCTCAAAGTTTGTTTGGCGTTGGTTCCGGAATGGATACCCCCACCTGTTTCATCGCTTGCAATGCTCCGATTGTCGTCTCACGTTCCGTAAAGCGAACACGAATATCACAGCAGAGCTTCGATGCCTGTTACGCATCACGCTTTGAGCAAGAAGTGGGCCCACACAGTACACGACTGCCAAGAGAAATTACAATCCGGTGTGTGTGTCACGCCGCGTGCTCGTGCGAGCGGCGAGCACTACGGGCACCAACGGCGGAGACTCCTCTGCGTCCCGACGTGCCGTTGCGCGGTGTGGTGCGGCGCGAATGGCGTCGACTCGGCACCGACGAGCGCCCATCCAGGGCGAATCCGTGAGCAGCGGATAAGCTGCCTCTCCACGACTCGTGTTGTAACGGGAGCGCGTGGATCCGTCACTGCAGTGAGCGCAGCGGCGTTGGCGACTGACGTTGGCGCGCGCTGGCTCGTTGAACGGATCAATCTTCGCCAGGCGAAGACATCGTCGGACCAGAACCCGCCGTTGGTGACGAGCAGATGGAGAAGCGTAAGTTCAGTTCGCACGCGAGCCGTGCCTCTGCAGACACGCGACGAAGCGCTGCCGCGAGCTCATTCGCCCGTCACCATGCGGATGGCGGCCGTGACGGTTGGGAGCGAAGCTGTCGATCTCGTCGAGAAGGCGGCGCTAATACAAACAGAACGGCTGGCGTGTTGAGGGGTGTGAACCGCCAGGCCATCACACGTGCGTTCGCCAACGTCGCCGCGCTCCGCGCGAATCATTTACAGCTCGGACGGCAGCCGTCGACGTTCAGTCGCGAGGGTGCACGGAAGGCCGACCAGGAAAGGTATCGCGCACTGGAGGCGAACGCCCGCGTCTATCAGTACGCCAGACGACCTAAGCCGTGCTGGTCAGCCTCAAACTCCGGCCTGCCACGAATGTGGCGAAGCTGCGTGTCCACCAGCTCCCCGAACAGATCGCCGGATGACTCGCGCTCGTTTACTCCGATGATCCGAAGCCTCGGGTGACCTACCGCCAGATCTATGGCACGAGCTTCATTCAGGTGCGTGAGAGGATGATACAGTAGTTGACCGCACATCTGCTTGAATGCTGGCAACTAAGACGCATCACGCGCGCTACGAAAACAGACCAGACGCGTAGACACCGTATCCATGCAGGGCGTACTGAAGGGTTGCACCGACTGGTTCGACGCGAAAGCTGTGCTATTTTACAGGGACACAATTTGGAACTGTTTTTCCTGCTTTCTTTTTTGAACCCACTCGTTCATATCCAGTCCAACATGGATCTGCCGATTTTTTTGATGATGCCTTTTTTGCTGGTGCCTTCTTTTTCGATGCTGCTTTCCTGGGTGCAGCCTTTTTGGTTGAAGCCATAACTTTTGTTCAGGATAGGAGTTTTGATCGGGGTATTGCGAGTGTATAGCGAGACAAGACACGGCGTGAGTGGTAAAGGCTCGGGCAGCACACTTGGGTTCCGGACCACCACGGGCCTCGCGGGCGATTGAGTCGGCACGTGAGGGTGCGTGGGGGAAGGATTCCCACCTCAGTTTCACTCGTGTCAGTCATGCGACGCGAGCACACGCGGACGACGTGACATTTGCAGTATATCGTTGTACACAGTGAGATGGTTGTTGTACTGGCGCTCTGAACTACAAACAGTTTTCCTGTACAAGATGTGTTCGATACAAGGTTTTCTTTATGGCGTTCTTCGACTTGCCCTCAATACGGGAGCGCGCGGTGCCGGACTCGGGAGGTGGTTGAGTGATCTGACACCACCTGACTCAGAAGGACAAGCGCGGGCTCTGCAGCGCAGAAGTTTTTGTCCATTCGGACCGCCATAAATGAATGGTCACTCGACCGGAATCATTATCGGCTTTTTAACAACGAAGTCCCGTTCGCCACCTATGAAGGCAACCGGCTCTACCGCCACCGTCGCCGATTCGCCAAAGCACCGGGTCCGCGGCCACCCGAGTCGCACACCATCCCACACCATCGACGGTGGCCCCGGCGCAGGAGCGGTTTCCATACACCATACGCTCGCGCCCAGCCGGAACCATCGCCTTCGGCGCCGCCGTCCTGAGCGAGTGCGCGAACACGAGCACGCGCCCGATCAAATCGTACGTGCGCATCACCCTGCGCACTGCCACCGGAGGGATCATCCTCACTGTGAGGCCCGAGAAACACCCATTACTCGAGGGTGTCACCTTTCGCGCGACGGTCCGCCTGACGCGTATGCGCATGAAGGCGCTGAGGAGTGGCAGTTCAACGGGTTCGAGCTGCCTGCTCCGCAGCATCCGGTGCGACGCGAAGCCGTACCGATGCAGGTAACGTGCATTGTTTCTTTCTGGCGCTCAGCGGATCTTCACATACGGACGCAAGGAGTCAGCGGTCGCGCTCCCGTGACAGTCGGCTACAGCCCGCGGGCTTCCCTGCGCGACTACACGGCCGCCGCGATTGCCGGCGCCCGGTCCCATGTCGATCACCCAGTCGCTCTGCGCCACGATACGCATGTCGTGCTCCACGACCACGACGGTGTTCCCTGCTTCAACCAGCGATTGCAGCTGCAGCATGAGGAGATCGACATCAGCCGGGTGCAGCCCTGTCGTCGGTTCATCGAGGATGTACAGAGTGTCACGCCGCTGCTTTTTTTGCAGCTCAGTCACAAGTTTGATACGCTGCGCTTCACCTCCTGACAGCTCGGTTGCGGGCTGACCCAGGCGCAGGTAGCCCAGACCAATTGCTCGCAGGAGTGCCAGCGGTCTGGCAATACTCGGTTGCGCCGCGAAGAACGTTTCGGCGTCAGCGACGCTCATCTCGAGCACGTCGGCAATAGTCTTCGCATCAAACCGGACACTGAGCGTGTCGTTGTTGTATCGCGCGCCATGACACGTTGGGCACGGCGAGTAAACCATCGGCATGAACAGTAACTCAACCGTCACGTGGCCATCGCCTTCACACGTGACGCAGCGGCCAGGCGCAAGATTGAAGGAGAATCGCGCGGCGGTCCAGCGCCGACGCCGTGCCGCCGGCGTTGCTGCGAACAGCGCTCGAACGCGGTCGAACAACCCTGTGTATGTCGCAAGATTGGAGCGCGGTGTCCGCCCGATCGGCTTTTGATCCACCTCGACGAGCCAGCGCAGCTGTTCCGCACCCTCTGAAATCACACCGGTCGTGCGCCCTGTAAGACCGGAATCGGAATCAGCATTCCCTGCCACGCCCGCTCGTGCACCGCCGAGGTGGTCGTCGACGAGATCGGCCAGTGCCTGCGTGACAAGGCTCGACTTCCCGGAGCCGGACACGCCCGTCACCATTGTGAGACAGCGCAGGGGAATCCGCACCGACAGATCATGTACCGTGTTCCGCGTCACTCCGGTAAGGTGCAACCAGTCGCTTGGCGTGCGGCGCTGACGTTCGGGCATCTCGACTCGGCCGAAAACGTAGTCAGCCGTCTTCGACGCCGCCGCATCTTCGAAACCGGCGGGTGTGCCGCTGTACAGAATATTGCCGCCAGCAGATCCGCCGCCGGGTCCAACGTCGATGATCCATTCCGCGTGAGAGATGATGGCAAGATCATGCTCGACGACAAATACCGAGTTGCCGGAATCGCGAAGTGCCAGGAGCGATCTGATGAGCGCCTGTGTGTCAACCGGATGCAGCCCCGCAGACGGCTCGTCGAGAACATACACGACACCGAAGAGATTTGACACGATTTGTGTTGCGAGCCTGCATCGCTGCAGTTCACCTGGCGAGAGCGACGCCGTGTTCCGCTCGAGTGTGAGGTAGCCGAGTCCCAGTGAGGCAAGCGAGCCGACTCTCGTCAGGATGTCTGAACTCAGACGCGCGCCGGCAATCCGCTTTTCCTCGGACTCGCGCGGGACGCTCGCAAGCGCGGACGTGAGCGTCGCCCCAATCTCGTCCAGCGTCAGTCGCGACATTTCGCCGATGTCCAAGCCAGCCAGCGTAACCGCGAGGGACTCGCGTTTGAGGCGCTTCCCGCCACACACGTCACATCCAATCGCACGAATGAACTGTGCCACGCGTTTTTTCATCATCGCGCTCTGTGTCGTGGCGAATGTGTCGAGCACGTACTTTCGCGCGCTCACGAACGTACCCATATAGCTCGGCTCGATCTTGCGACTGATCGCGCGCTTCACCTGTGCCGAGCTGAATCCGGCATACACGGGCACGGCAGGCCGCTGCTCCGTGAACAGGATCCATCGTCGCGTGCGCTTCGGAAGCTCACGCCACGGCACGTCGATATCGTGGCCGAGTGTTACGAGGATATCCCGCAGATTCTGTCCCTGCCAGGCGGTGGGCCAGGCCGCTACCGCGCGCTCTCGAATGCTCAACGACGGGTCCGGCACCATGCTTTCTTCCGACACATCATGTCGCTCGCCTAGTCCGTGGCATGCGGGACAGGCACCTTGCGGTGTATTCGGCGAGAAGTCTTCGGCGTGCAGCATTTCTGCGCCACCTGGATACTGGCCGACACGGGAATACAGCATTCGGAGACCGCTCGAAATCGTTGTCACCGTTCCCACCGATGATCGAACGCTTGGTGTGCCTCGCTGCTGCTGCAGCGCGACGGCCGGCGGTACGCCTTCGACGGAATCCACGTCCGCGACGCCCACCTGATCAAAGAGGCGGCGCGCATATGGGGCAACGGATTCGAGATAACGACGCTGCGATTCGGCGAAGATCGTTCCAAATGCCAGCGATGATTTTCCTGATCCGGAGACGCCAGTGAAGACGACCAGCGCGTTACGGGGAATATCCACATCGACGTTCTTCAGATTGTGTTCGCGGGCGCCGCGTACCCTGATGAATTCGGGCATGCTAGCGGAGCACGAGCGCGATGCCGCAGGCGCTCAGTGCACGGAGCGCGTTCACGTTCATCAGCATGTCGGCGAGTTTCGAGGCCCAGGACGCGTTATGCATGAGCAATAGAATCGTGAGGTCAGGCGCGACGGGAAATGCATAATGCACTGCAACGTCAGTGAGAGGAGTGAACGACAGACCAACGAGCGCCACCCCTCCCCATTTCCTCTTGTGGCCGCGCCTGCTGGATCCCGATGCGAGCCAGACTTCCGAGAACGGAACAAGGCCCTCTCCGACCGAGCTTTCCCACGATCACCAGCAACGAGATGGCGGAAAACAGCAGCGTTCCGAGGCTGAGCGCGGCGAACTACTCGTTCCGATGCGTGTATGACCATCCGTGGAGCCTGAGTGACTTATTCTGCTCTTATTGTTGAGTAGGCTTCCGGAAATAGGGCTGTCGTAAGGAACTCCCGTTTTCAGAAGTCGCTTAATTGAATTTAGAGTGCCGGCGATCCGCTCCTTCAGTTCGAGACCATGACCTCTGTTCGTCCAGCACCCGCGCCAACGGCAGCAGCGGAGACTTTAGTTGCGCGCTACAGTGCAGTACGCCTAGCCACCGAACAGCTGTGTACACCGCTCGTCACTGAGGATTACGTGGTGAGCAGTATGGCTGACGTGTCACCAACCAAGTGGCACCTCGCGCATACCAGCTGGTTCTTCGAGACGTTCGTCCTGGCGCCGCACCTCGACACGTATCGCACCCCCAATCCCCGATACGCCTTCCTGTTCAACTCGTATTATGTGCAGGCGGGGGAGCGGCACTGCCGGGCCCAGAGGGGGCTGATCACGCGCCCGACCGTCGAGCAGGTGTACGACTACCGGGCGCACGTCGACACGCACATGCGTGAGCTCCTCGCCCGTATCGACAGCGACCCCGATCATCCCGCATCGGCGCTGGTGGAGCTCGGCTTGCACCACGAGCAGCAACATCAGGAGCTGCTCGTCACGGACATCAAGCACGTGCTCTGGACCAACCCCCTGCGGCCGGCGTATCGCCATGACCTGCAGATCGCCGCTGCGGCAACGGAGCAACGGTGGACCACGCTCGAGGGCGGGGTGCAGTGGGTCGGCTACGACGGGCACGACTTTCACTTCGACAACGAAAAGCCGGCGCACCGTACCTTCGTGCAACCCACCGCCATCGCGAACCGGCTGATCACCAACGCGGAATACGCCGCCTTCATTGCCGACGGCGGATATCGCCGCCCGGAGTTGTGGCTGAGCCGTGGCTGGGGAATGGTGCAGGAAGCCCGGTGGACGGCCCCGCTGTACTGGGAACGCATCGCCGGCGAATGGCAGGAGTTCACGCTCGGCGGACTGGATCCGATCGTGGAGCATGCGCCCGTTGCCCATGTGAGCTACTTCGAGGCAGACGCCTATGCCCGCTGGGCCGGCATGCGCCTCCCCACCGAATTCGAGTGGGAGCTGCTTGCCCGCAGCATCTCCGACCATCGGCCATTGTCCGGTCGCTTCGTGGAGGCGGCGCATTTCCACCCGGGCAGTGACGCCACGCCCGGCGTGCAACAACTGTTCGGCGACGCCTGGCAGTGGACGCAGAGCGCGTACACAGCCTACCCCGGATACCGCGCCGCCGGCGACGCACTCGGTGAATACAACGGCAAGTGGATGAGCGATCAGTGGGTGCTGCGCGGCGCGTCGTGCGCCACGCCCGCCAGCCACGCCCGCCTGACCTATCGCAACTTCTTTCCCAGCGACGCGCGATGGCAGTTCACCGCCATCCGGCTCGCACAGGATCTCGCATGACCGCATTGCCGTACATCTCTTCCTCCCGGCACGCCGCCACGCGCACCGCATCGCTGCGCCGCGAAGTGCTCGACGGACTGAGCGCCACACCGAAAACGCTGCCGGCCTCGCTCTTCTACGACGCGCGCGGCGCCGCACTGTTCGAGGAGATCACGCAGCTTCCAGAGTACTATCTCACGCGCAGCGAGCACGAGATTCTCGAGAAGCACGCGGCCAACCTTGCGAACCTCGTGGGACCGAATGCCGCACTGATCGAGTTCGGGAGCGGTGCCGCCATCAAGGTGCGGTATCTGCTGTCGGCGCTCACCAGTGCGGCCGCTTACGTTCCCATGGATGTGTCGCGCGAGCAGCTGTACGAGGTGGCTGCCGAACGCTCGCTTGAATTTCCCGACGTTCCCATCATGCCGGTGTGGGCCGACTACCACGAGCCGTTCACGCTTCCGGACCTTGACCCGGATGTGCGTCGCGTCGGCTTTTTCCCCGGTTCCACCATTGGCAACATGGAGCCGGAACAGGCCGGCGACTTCCTGTCGCGCATTTGCGAAACCATCGGCGACACCGGTGGACTCATCCTCGGTGTCGACCGCCGCAAGGATCCGCGCATCCTGCACGCCGCCTACAACGACAAGGCCGGGGTGACGGCAGAGTTCAACCTGAACGTGCTGTCGCACCTCAATCGCGAATACGACGCGACGTTCTCCAAATCCGCCTTCCGGCATCGCGCGTTCTTCAACGACTCCGCCAGTCGCATCGAAATGCACCTCGAAGCGGTCACCGCGCAGCATGTGCGTGTCGCCGGTCAGTCGGTGAACTTCGCCGTGGGTGAGACGGTGCGCACGGAATATTCGTACAAGTACGACCGCAAGATGCTCGACGCCGTCGTAGGCGCCGGCGGCTTCAAGGTGGTCGAGTTGTTTACCGATCAGCGTCAGTGGTTCTGGCTTGCGTGGCTCGAACCGAAGTGAGCGACATCCTCTTTTCAGGTAAAGACACATGAAGGCAATGCTCAACGACACCGTTATCGCCGAATCCAGTGACACGGTGGTGATCGAAGGCAATCATTACTTTCCACAGTCCTCCTTGGTGCGCGAACATTTCGTCGAGAGCACGCATCACACCCGTTGCCCGTGGAAGGGTGAAGCGAGCTACTACACCGTGCGTGTGAATGGCGCGGATCATGCAAATGTCGCGTGGTACTATCCCGCGCCGATGAA
>Ga0105049_10006460_pt1 | contig 13643 bp, 13 predicted proteins | sample MAT06_FD_78087 | JGI IMG/M metagenome (GOLD analysis project Ga0105049, IMG submission 78087) | Freshwater microbial communities from Lake Fryxell liftoff mats and glacier meltwater in Antarctica - MAT-06 | ecosystem: Environmental > Aquatic > Freshwater > Ice > Liftoff microbial mat | place...
GATGCCGAGTCGGGCGTCTCGAGTGGCGGCCTGGGCGTTGGAGATCTCGGCGTAGGCGTCGGCGGCGCGATCGAACGCGGGGCCCGACACGGGCACCCGGGCCAGCTCGATCGACACCAGGGGGCGGTCGGCGAGATCGGGTGCCGGGGGAGCCAACGCGGCTGGATCGAACGCCGCGGACTCGGTCGAGAGAGCTCGGTGGCCGGGTGCCGCCGGCGCAGGAGTCGTCGTCAACGACACGACGGTGGCCCACACCGTGACGGCGGCCATCAGATGACGCGCTCGGGCGCGCTGGCGGGGGATGGAGGAGGAGGCGGGTCGCATCGAGCGGGACGAGAGCGGGAGGGTGCGGCGCAGCGGCGCGGCGGGGGAATGCGAAGGACCAGTCTGCCCCGAACGGGCGCGCCGACCAAGCCACTGGCATGCTGAGGCGATGTCCGACCGGGTATCCATCGCCCTCAACAACGGCATCGCGGAGGTCCGCCTGAACCGAGCGGACAAGCTGAACGCCCTCGATGCGGCCATGTTCCAGGGCATCGTCGACGCCGGCGAGTCCCTCAAGGGCAACCCCGCGGTGCGGGTGGTCGTCCTGTCTGGCGAGGGTCGAGGCTTCTGTGCCGGCCTCGACTTCAGCAGCTTCCAGACCATGGCCGGGGGCGAGTCGTCGTCCTCCGGACCCCCGACCGACCGGTCGATCGACGCCATCGGACAGACCGACGGCCGCATCACCCACCTCGGTCAGCAGGCGGCGTGGGTCTGGCAGGAGCTGGAGGTGCCCGTCATCGCGGCGCTCCATGGAGCAGTGCTCGGCGGCGGACTGCAGATCGCGCTCGGCGCCGACCTTCGGATCGTGGCGCCCGATGCCAAGCTCTCCGTCCTCGAGTCGCGCTGGGGGCTGATCCCGGACATGACCGGCACCGTCATCCTGCCGTTGCTCGTCGGTCGCGATGTCGCCAAGGACCTCACCTTCACCGGTCGCATGGTGTCGGGCACGGAGGCCGTGCGGCTCGGCCTGGCCACCCGCCTCGCCGACGACCCGCTCGCGGCCGCGCTCGAGCTGGCGGCGGATCTCGCCACCAAGAGCCCGGACGCGCTTCGGGAGGGCAAGCGGCTGCTCAACCTCTCGGGCACGCGGCCGCTCGCCGAGCAGCTCCACGACGAGCGGGTGACGATGGGCTCGTTGATCGGTACCGCCAACCAGGTGGAGGCCACCATGGCCTTCTTCGAGAAGCGGGAGCCTCGATTCACCTGAGGCGCTCCGTCCGTCAGACCCTCATCATCGGCGTCGTCAGCGGCGTCGTTGCGATCCTGGTCGTGAAGTCCGCCGTCTTCGTGCTGCTCACGTCGGTCAAGGGCCTCGTCCTCCTTGTCGGCGCGGTGATCCTCTACCTCTTCCTCCGCGGCCCCCGCCAGGAGCCGTGACGACGATCAGTCGGTGAGCGCGCCGTTGGCCCGCCAGGCCGCCTCGACTCGGTCGAGGCGTTGGGTGGCCGGGCGGCGGATGCGGGCGGCCACTCCCGTGGCGAGCGCGTTGGCGAGGGCGTGGGTGCCGACGTGGCTGTCAAAGGGCCCGGCTCCGTCGGCCGCCACGGTGAAGGCCACCTCGGCTCCGAGCGCCAAGGGAGAGAGCCGGGAGTCGGTGAGGGCCAGCACGACCGCTCCGGCCTCGGTGGCGGTGACGACGGCGTCGAGGACCCACCGCTCGTAGCGGCGCAGGTCGATGGCTACGAGCACGTCGCCCGGCGAGCCGTGGGCCAATCGGCGACTCACCGCCACGGGCGACCCGATGACGTGCTGCACGTCGGGGCGAAGCAGGTCGAGGGCATCGGCGAGGAGGGAACCGACTCCGGCCTCGGCCTCACCGGCCACCACCCGCACCGCGCGACGGCGGTCGGCGAGGAGCCCGACGGCGCGGTCGAAGTCGCTCCGGTCCACCGCGTCGAGCGTGCGGTGGACGTTGTCCGCCTCGCGCTCGGCGGTGGCCGCCAGGACATCGTCGACGCCGTGCTCGCGGATTCGCACCGTGGCGGGGCGGAGGTGCTGGTCGAACCCCGACCGCACCTGCGCCTGGAGGTCGACCCAGCCCTCGTAGCCGAGACGCTCGGCCAGCCGCACGACCGTGGCGCCGCTGGTGGTGGCGCGCCGACCCAGCTCGGCGACGGTGGCGAAGGCGGCCGCACTGGGGTCGGCCAGCACCACCTCGGCCACGCGGCGCTCCGCGGGCGGGAGGCTGGCTGCGTGGTCCTCGATGCGGGTCGCCAGGTCAGTCATGCAACGAATGGTACGGTATGCCAAAGATTCGCAACAGGCATTGCACTTCGGTGCCTGACCAGGGAGGCCCGTCAGTGCCCACGTTTCGCTCGACCAACCCGGCCCGGCCGGCGGAAGTCGTCACCGAGCTGCCGATGCACACTGCCGCCGATGTCGACACCGCGGTGCAGCGCGCCGCCGATGCCCAACGGGCCTGGGCCGACCGCCCGATCCCGGAGCGGGCCGAGGCCGTGGCGGCCGTCGGCGCGGTGCTCGTCGCGCGGAAGGCCGAGCTGGCCGACCTGGTGAGCCGCGAGGCCGGCAAGATCCGCGTGGAGGGCGGGGGCGAGGTGCAGGAGGCCATCGACATGGCCGCGTTCGTGGCCGGCCAGGGCCGCTCGTCCATGGGGGAGGTCGTGCCCTCGGAGATGCACTCGAAGCTGGCGTGGACCACTCGAATCCCCGTTGGCGTGGTGGGGATGATCACGCCGTGGAACTTCCCGGTGGCCATTCCGTCCTGGAAGATATTCCCCGCGCTCCTCGCGGGCAACGGTGTCGTGATGAAGCCCTCCGAGCTGGCGCCAGCGTGTGGCGTGGCCTTCGTCGACGCCTGCATCGAGGCGGGCATCCCCGCGGAGCTGTTGCAGGTGGTCCACGGCGGGGCCGAGCCCGCCGCCGCACTGGCGGTGCACCCTGGCGTGGGCGCCGTGTCCTTCACCGGTTCGGTGGGCACAGGGCGCAAGGTCGCCGCCTCGGCGATGGCCGTCGGGCCGAAGCTCGTGAGCCTGGAACTGGGGGGAAAGAACGCCATGGTGGTGCTCGACGACGCCGACCTCGATCTCGTCGTCGACGGTGCCCTCTTCGGTGCCTTCGGGAGCGCCGGCCAGCGCTGCACGTCCACATCCCGCCTCATCCTGCAGAGGGGCATCAGCGCGGCGGTCATCGAGCGCCTCGTCGAACGGGTGCGCGCGCTTCGCCTCGGCGACCCGCTCCACGCCACCACCGATGTTGGCCCGGTCATCACCGCCGACTCCGCCGGCCGGATCGTGGCCATGGTCGAGGCCGCTGTCGGCGAAGGAGCCACGGCTGCGATCGGCGGACGCCGACGCGACGACGTGGAGGGCTGCGAGGGCGGCTCGTTCGTGGAGCCCACCGTGCTCATCGGGGTGAAGCCCGCGCACACAGTGGCCCGCGAGGAGGTGTTCGGCCCCGTGCTCTCTGTGATCGAGGTGGACGATCTCGACGAAGCGGTGGCCGTCGTGAACTCGGTCGAGTTCGGGCTCAGCGCCGCCGTCTACACGCGGGACATCAACGCGGCGCTGCGCGGGGTGCACGCCATCGACACCGGCATCACCTACGTCAACGCGCCGACGATCGGCGCCGAGATCCCTCTGCCCTTCGGTGGCACCAAGCACACGGGCAACGGATTCCGCGAGGCCGGCTCCCGTGGCATCGAGCAGTTCAGCCAGGTGAAGACCATCTACATCGACTACTCGGGCCGCCTTCAACGCGCCCAGATCGACAACCGGGAGGACTGATGACCGCGCTGGAGACGAACCTCACCGAGCAGTGGCTGGCGCGCTACGACGATGTCGTGGCACCGGTCGTGCCGTCCTACTTCGACGTCGTGGCCGATCGGGCCGAGGGCTCGTGGGTGTGGGACGTGGAGGGCCGCCAGTACCTCGACCTCGGGTCGGGGATCGCCGTCACCAACACTGGTCACGGCCATCCGCACGTCGTCGCGGCCGTGCATCGCCAGGTCGACCGACTCCTCCACACCTCGGTCGTGCTCAAGCATCAGCCCTACATCGCCGCCGCCGAGGCCATCGCCGGGCTGGCACCCTTCCTCGACCACCCGAAGGTGTTCCTCTGCAACAGCGGCGCCGAGGCGGTGGACGGGGTGATCAAGCTGGCCCGCCGCACCAGCGGGCGGCCGGGGATCGTGGCCTTTCAACGGGGCTTCCACGGCCGCACCATGGGTGCCACCACCCTCACGACGGCGAAGGCCTCCTACCAGGAGGGGTACGCGCCGCTCCTACCCGGTGTGCACATCGCGCCCTACTGCATCCCGGGCGTCACCAGCCCGCACGCCACCGACGAGGATGCCGTGGCCGCCGCGCTGGCCGGGCTCGACGACATCCTGGCGGCCGAGGCCGGCACCATCGCAGCCATGGTGGTGGAGCCGGTGCTCGGCGAGGGCGGCTACATCGTGCCCCCGGTGGCCTGGCTGCACGGGTTGCGGGAGCGGTGCGACGAGCACGGCATCCTCCTGGTGTTCGACGAGGTCCAGTGCGGCTTTGGGCGCACCGGAAGGCCCTTCGCGGCCGAGACGTTCGGCGTTCGGCCCGACGTGATCCTCTTTGCCAAGGGCGTGGCCTCCGGCCTGCCGTTGGCGGGGATCATGGCCGGGGCCGCACTGATGGACCGTTGGCCCAACGGTGCCCACGGCTCCACCTTCGGCGGCAATCCCGTGTCGTGCGCGGCCGCCGTCGCCACCATCGAGGTGCTCGAGCGCGAAGGCCTCTACGCGCGAGCCGTGACCATCGGCGATCGCGCGCGAGCGGCGCTGAGCGCGCTGGATGCAGGCATCGTCGAGGTGCGCGGCATCGGCGCCATGATCGGCGTAGAGCTGCGCGACCAGGCCACCGCCGAGGCCGTGCAGCGGCGCTGCCTCGACGCAGGAGTGCTCGTGCTCACCTGCGGCCCGGCCGGCAACGTCCTCCGCCTGATCCCGCCCCTCACCATCACCGACGCCGACCTCGACCACGGCCTCGGCGTTCTCACCCGTTCTGTGGACGCTCACGGTCGGCATGCGAGCGTGAGCGTCCACAGAACGGGTTAGAGGTCGCGCAGGGCCTGCTTCTGGACCTTGCCGGTGCCGCCCTTGGGCAGCTCCGTGAGGATGGTGATGGTCTTGGGGGCCTTGAACGGGGCGAGTCGGTCGCGCACCCAGGCGATGAGGGTGGCTTCGTCGGCATGGCTGCCCGGCACCAACGTGACGAAGGCCTTGGGCACCTCGCCCCAGCGCTCATCGGGGACACCGATCACGGCTACCTCGAGCACGGCCGGGTGGGCCTCGATGGCGCGCTCCACCTCCACCGACGCCACGTTCTCGCCGCCCGACACGATGAGGTCCTTGGCGCGATCGACGATGGTCAGGTAGCCGTCGGGATCGACGACGGCGAGGTCACCGGTCCGGAGCCATCCGTCCCGCAGCACCGCGTCGGTGGCCTCGGGGGCATCGAGGTAGCCGATCATCACGTGGTTGGATCGGGCGCAAACCTCGCCCACGGTGGTGCTGTCCCACGGCACCTCCACGTCGCCCTCGGCGAGCACCCGCACATCCACTCCGAGGATCGGCAGGCCCGTGGTGGCGCGCTGTGCCGCGGTGTAGGGAACCCCGGGCTTCGGCAGGCTCCGGGTGAGGGTGGGCGAGCTCTCCGTCATGCCGTAGCCGCAGATCACCGGACACCCGAAGGCGGACTCGATCTCGGCCAGCAGCGAAGGGCTGGAGGCGGAGCCGCCGATCGACACCTGACGCAGGCTGGAGAGATCCCGCGAGAGACGGGCGGGCTGATCGAGCACGAGGCGCGCCATCGCCGGCACGAGGAAGAGGCGCGTGACACGGTGCCGCTCGATGAGGCGCAGGACCTCACTGGCATCGAAGCGGGGGAGCAGCACGTGCACGCCACCGAGCCCGGTGACGTAGTGGGGCGTGCCCCACCCGTTGACGTGGAAGAGCGGGATCGTGTGCAGCACCACGTCGTCGCCGGTGAGACCCATCGTGAGCGCGCTGTGGATGGCGTGCAGGTAGAGCCCGCGATGGCTCAGGAGCGCGCCCTTCGGCGTGCCGGTGGAGCCGGAGGTGAAGAACAGCTCCGCGGCGGCGTGCTCGTCGATCGGGGGAGGCTCCGCGACGGTGGCGGGCTGCCGGGCCAGCATCGCCTCGTGTGCGACACCGAGGGTGATCATGCGCAGGGCGTGCTGTGGATCGACCTGATCGGGGTGTCGAAACAGCACGACGGCACCGCTGGCATCGAGGATGGCGCGAAGCTCGGCGGGGGCCAGACGAATGTTGAGCGGGAGCAGCACGGCACCGGCGAGCAGCACGCCGTAGTAGGCCTCGAGCAGCTCGTGGGTGTTGCCGCACAGCCACGCCACCACGTCGCCGGGTTGGACACCGAGCTCGTCTCGGAGGGCGTGGGCCAGGCGGTCGCAGCGCGCGGCGTACTCGGCGTAGGTCCACACGTCGTCCCCGTCGATCACCCCTTCGCGGTCGGCGAAGAGCCGCCGCGCGCGGGCCAGGAGGTCGAGCGGAGTGAGAGGGAGCTCCATCGGTCAGATCCAGGTGCCGCGCTCGACGAGGAGGTCCTTCAGCACCTGCGGTCGGTCGGTCATGATGCCGTCCACCCCGAGGTCGAGCAGGCGCGTCATCTCGGCCGGATCGTCGATCGTCCACACGTGCACCTGCACCCCGCGGCGGTGGGCGGCGGCCACGAAGCGCTCCGTCACGAGCGGGAGCCGGCCCTGGTGCGTTGGCACCTGCGCGCAGGGCGACGTCACGCCGACGCCACCGGGGAGGCTCCTCGATGCGGACACCAGCCGGGCCACCTCACGCGGCCCCATCGAGGTGCACAGCCCGGGCCCGGTGAGCCTGCGCACGTGGGCGATCCGCTGGTCGCTGAAGGCACCGACGCACACCCGGTCCACCGTGCCGGTCCGGAGCAGGGCGGCGGCCAGGGGCGCAGCGACCGCATCCTGCTTCGGGTCGATGTTGATGCGGACGTCGGGCCACGCGGTGAGGAGATCCTCGAGCAGTGGGATCGGCTCCCGGCCATCGACGCGTGCCTCGCGCACCTCGCTCCACGGCAGCTCGGCGATCACTCCGGTGCGGTCCGTGACGCGGTCCAACCGGTCGTCGTGAAAGGCGATGAGCACGCCGTCGGCGGTCACGTGAGCGTCGGTCTCGAGGTAGCGGTAGCCGATGCGCACCGCGTGCTCGAAGGCCGGCATCGTGTTCTCCGGCGCGTCGGACGCTCCGCCTCGATGCGCGAACGCGAGCGGCCCCGGCCAGTCGAGGAACGGGTATGCCGCGTTGGCAGGCATGGCGCCGTTAGATCGAGCGGCCCGCGGCCGCCCAGTACTCGTCCTTGAGGAGACGCTTGTAGAGCTTGCCGGTGGGGTGGCGGGGCAGCTCGGGACGGAAGTCGATCGAGCGGGGGCACTTGACGTCGGCCAAGTGCTCCTTGCAATAGGCGATGAGCTCACGCTCGAGGTCGGCGCCGGCCTCGTCCATCGAGACGGGCTCGACGACCGCCTTCACCTCCTCACCGAAGTCGTCGTTGGGCACGCCGAACACGGCGACGTCGTTCACCTTGGGGTGCATGGCGAGCACGTTCTCCGCCTCCTGCGGATACACGTTCACCCCGCCGGTGATGATCATGTAGGCCTTGCGATCGGTGAGGTAGAGGAAGTCGTCGGCATCGAGGTAGCCGACGTCGCCGAGTGTGCTCCACCCGCGCCCCTTGGGGTCGCGCGAGCCGGCCGTCTGCTCGGCGTCGTTGTGGTACTCGAAGGTGGAGGCGGCCTCGCCCTCGAAGTACACCGTGCCCGCCTCTCCCTGCGGCACGACCTCGCCGTCGTCGCCCACGATGCGGACGATGCCCACGATCGCCTTGCCCACCGTGCCCTTGTGAGCCAGCCAGTCGACGCTGTTGCAGTACACGAAGCCGTTGCCCTCTGTGCCCGCGTAGTACTCGTGCACGATCGGCCCGAACCACTCGATGATCTGTGCCTTGACCTCCGCGGGGCAGGGGGCGGCGGCGTGGACGACAGCCTGCAACGAGGAGAGGTCGTAGGCCGCCCGCACGGGCGCGGGCAGCTTGAGCATCCGGATGAACATGGTGGGCACCACCTGGCTGAAGGTGATCCGGTGCTGCTGCACGAGGGCCAGGTACTGCTCGGGATCGAAGTGCTCCATCACGACGACCGTGCCGCCCACGCGATGGGCGGCCCGGCAGAAGCGCAGCGGGGCCGCGTGGTACAGCGGTGCGGGGGAGAGGTACATGGTCGACTCGTCGGCCCCGAAGAGGAGCTGGGCCAGGCCCGTCACGCCGTCCGCCCCGTCGCCCAACGGCGCACCGGGCAGCGCCACCTTGACGCCCTTGGGACGCCCCGTCGTGCCGGAGCTGTAGAGCATGTCCTGGCCCTCGACGCGGTCCTCTTCCAGGGGAGTGGCCGGTTGCGCGGCGAGGGTGGCCTCGTAGGGGTCGTAGCCGGGGGCGGTGCCGTCCAGCATGAGGCGGACCTTCACGGCGGGCATCGACTCGTGGAGCTCGCTGGCCTGGTCGGCCTTGTAGACGGACGTGATGAACGCCTGGGCCCCGCAGTCGGAGATGATGTAGGCCATCTCGTCGGTCGTGAGCCGCGAGCTCATCGCCGTGTAGTACAGGCCGGCGTAGTGGCAGCCCCACATCACGGCGAGGAAGTGCGGGTGGTTCTCGAGGCACAGAGCGACGTGATCGCCCGCGTGCAGACCGGCGGCCCGCAGAACGTGGGAGAGGCGGTTGGCCTCGGCGTCGAGCTCGGCGTAGGTGATGACCTCGCCGGTGGTGGCCATGATCACGGCGGGCTTGTCGGGGTGGGTGGCGGCAAAGGTCCCGGGGAACGACATGGGGGCGAACCTATCGCCGGTACCGTGACCGGGTGGCCGACGACCCGACCGCCCGCTTCGCGACGCTGGTGGCCCGGAAGGACCAGCCCGTTCCGCTCGACGAGGCGCTGCTCCTGATCGCCGCGCACGCCGACGTCACCCTCGACATCACCGCGCAGCAGGCTCGGCTCGACGAGCTGGCGGCGGGCGTCGACGAGGGATCGGTGTCCGCGCTCCGTGCGCACCTCTTCGACGACCTCGGCTTCGCGGGCGACCACGCCACCTACTACGACCCGCAGAACTCGCTCCTCCCGGCGGTGCTCGACCGTCGGCTGGGCATCCCCATCACGCTGGCGGTGGTGGCCATGGAGGTGGGACGCCGTTGCGGGGTGGCCCTCGAGGGCATCGCCATGCCGGGCCACTTCCTCCTGCGCCCCATCGCGGAGCCCGATCGCTACCTCGACGTCTACGACGGTGGCCGTGAGATCGACCCGGCCGGGTGCCGCGAGATCTTCGAGCGGGTGCAGGCGGGCATGCCCTGGGAGGACGCCTACCTGCGGCCGTCGGCGCATTGGTCGATCGTGTCGCGCGTGCTCGCCAACCTGGCCGGGGCCTATCGCCGGGCGGGTGATCGCCGCTCGCTCTGCTGGGCGCTGGAGCTCGCGCTCCACCTCCCGAGCGCCAGCGACCGGGAGCGGCGCGAGCTCGGCCTGCTCCTCGGCGCCTCCGGGCGATTCGACGAAGGAGCGATCGTGCTGGACGGCTCGATGGACGACCGCGACCACCGGGCCGCCGCCCGCCTGCGCTCCCGTCTCAACTGAGTCGCGGGCAGGAATCTTGACCGGCGGGTCAAGTAAGGTCCGCCCCATGACCGCGATCGACACCGCCGCCCCTGGGACCGACGAGGAGACCGTCCTCGCGCTGTGCCAGCAGCTCCTCGAGGAGCTGCCTCCGAAGGACACCGATGCCGTGACGTTCCTCGGCCGCCAGTTCGACCTCGGGCTTGGTTGGGTGCACTTCCCCGTGGGCCAGGGCGGCCTGGGGCTCTCGCCGCGCGTGCAGCGCACGGTGAATGAGACGCTCGTGGGCGCTGGCGCACCGATTGCCGCCTATCGCAACATCATCGGCCACGGCATGGGTGCCCCCACCATCGTCACCCATGGCTCCGACGCGCAGAAGGCCCGCTACCTCCGGCCGCTGTTCACGGGCGAGGAGGTGTGGTGTCAGCTGTTCTCCGAGCCGGGCGCCGGCTCCGACGTCGCCAGCCTCGCCACCAAGGCAGTGCTCGACGGTGAGGAGTGGATCGTCAACGGGCAGAAGGTGTGGACCACCCTTGCCCACCTGGCCAAGTGGGGGATGCTCGTCGCCCGCACCGACTCGGAAGCCCCCAAGCACAAGGGCATGACCTACTTCGTGGTGGACATGGAGGCGCCCGGTGTCGAGGTGCGCCCGCTCTACCAGATCACCGGCGAGGCCGAGTTCAACGAGGTGTACTTCACCGACGTGCGCATTCCTGATTCCGAACGCCTCAGCGATGTTGGCGAAGGCTGGCGGGCCACGCTCACCACGCTCATGAACGAGCGGGTGGCCATCGGTGGCGGCATCCCCGCCAAGGGCTCCGGGTTCATCGGCGAGGCCGTCAAGGCCTACCGATCCCACGGTGCCGACGACGCCAAGCGCGATGCGCTGATGCGGTTGTGGTCCCGCGCCGAGGTGCTCCGCCTCACCAACATCCGGGCCAGCCAGCTGCGAGCGCTGGGCGACCCCGGCCCCGAGGGTTCGATCGGCAAGGCGCTCTCGGCCGATCTCAACAAGGACATCACCGCGTTCACCGTCGGTCTCCTGGGCGCCGAGGGGATGCTGAAGCCCGACGGCTACCCCAAGAAGCGGCCCGAGCACGCGATGACGTGGGGCAGCCCCCAGCAGGCGTTCCTGCGCACCCGGGCCAACTCCATCGAGGGCGGCACCACCGAGATCACGAAGAACATCATGGGCGAGCGCGTGCTCGGCCTGCCCGGCGACGTGCGCAACGACAAGGACGTTCCCTGGTCGCAGGTCCCGCGCAGCTGACCCGCCGAGTCCCTACTTCAACGCTCGGAGATGGGCGGTCTCGTTCAGGCTCTGGATCGACCGCTCGCCCGAGCTCGCCGCCAGGACGCGGTTCACGCTCGTGTAGCCGGGCAGGAAGAACAGCGGCTCGGCGATCTTGAGGACGTGGCCAGCGTAGGCGTTGATCACGCCACCGTGGCAGACGACGGCGACGCGCTGGCGAGGGTGGGCGGCGATGATCCGTTCGACGGTGCCCACCACCGCGGCGTGGAAGTGCTCGGGGCGCTCCGGCACCTCGTTCCAGCGTGGATCCTTGGCCGCCCGCAGCTCCTCGATCGGGATGTAGCTGAGGGCATCGCGGTCGAACTCCGCGAGGTCCTCGTCGATCGTCACCGGTAGCGCCAGGCGATCGGCGAGGGGCACGGCGGTCTCGCGAGCCCGACGCATCGGGCTCACCCAGATGGCGTCCACCCGCTCGTCGGCGAGCCAGGCCGCCAAGGCCACCGCCTGGCGCCGACCGAGGTCGGAGAGAGCGGGGTCGGCCGGCCCGTCCGTGTCCCCCTCGTTGATTCGGAGGGGCAGGCCGTGGCGGATGAAGAGCAGCTCCATGGCGACAGGGTTCTAGCGTGCCCCGACGTGACAGACCTCTTCGTAGCGGAGCAGCCCGGGCCGGTGGGCGCCGCCCGCGTCGTTCTGGTGCACGGCTCGTTGGATCGCAGCTCGGCGTTCGCCCGAACCGCCCGGCTCCTCGCCGACCTCGAGGTGGTGCGCTACGACCGTCGTGGCTACGGCCGGTCGCTGGCGGCGGGCCCGTGCCATCGGTTCCAGGACCAGGTCGACGATCTGGCCGAGGTGGTGGGCGATCGCCCGGCGGTGGTGGTGGGCCACAGCCTGGGGGGCGTGGCGGCCCTGGCCTTCGCCGAGCAGCACCCGGTTCTCGCGCGCTCCGTGGTGGCCTACGAAGCGCCGATGCCGTGGGAACCCTGGTGGCCGTCGGTCACCGCCGGTGGTGTCGCGATGAACGCCGAGGTCGACCCCGCCGACGCCGCTGAGCGCTTCATGCGCCGGATGATCGGCGACGATCGCTGGGAGGCCCTGCCCGCCGGCACGCGCGAGCAACGGCGGGCGGAGGGACCAGCCCTCGTCGCGGAGCTGCGGTCGATCCGGGCTCCGAGGGCTGCGCCGTACGTGCCCGAGCGGCTCACGATGCCGGTGGTCTCGGCCCACGGCACCGAGTCTGCGCCCCATCATCAGGCGTCCGCCCGCGCCCTGGCCGAGCGGGCACCCCACGGCGAGCTCGTGGTGGTGGACGGCGCCGGCCACGGCGTGCACCTGTCGCATCCGGCCGCGCTGGCCGACCTCGCACGCCGGGCGGTGGCGCTCGTCAGAGACTGACGTCGGGGTCGCAGGTGGGGACGGTGATCTCTTGGCCTACGAGCGAGCACTCACAGGTTTGGGCGCAGGCCTTCAGCGGGGCCCGGTTGGCGTAGACGAACACCGCCAGCACGGCGAGCATCGCGAGGAGGGTGAATCGTAAGGCGGCCTTCTGCACCATCCGGAGCACGAGGGCCGTGAGCACCAGCAGGGTGACCACGGAGATCTGGGCGATGTTGTCCGCGAACCAGGGGGGTGTGGCGGCCAGCATCGGGCCGAGAGTACCTGCTGCGGACGGTACCCTCGCCGGGTCATGGGCAAGCTGCGTGATCTCCTCCACCGCCGGAGCGGTCCCGTGGCGGCGGTGCTGTCGGGCGGGGGGAACCACGGCGCCGTGCAGGTGGGGATGCTCCGCTCCCTCGTCGAGCACGAGATCGAGCCCGAGCTGGTGCTGGGCGCCTCGATCGGCGCGATCAACGGCGTCGCTTTTGCGCAGGATCCCACCCTGCCGGGCATCGCTCGTCTGGAGGAGCTCTGGCGAGGGCTGGACGAGGCCGAGATCATGCCGTCGGGATGGCTCCCGAATGCCGTGGCGCTCGCCCGACGGGGCGAGGCCATTCAGAGCAACGATGTCCTGCGGGGCCTCCTCGAGGGGATGCTGCGCTTCGAGACCTTCGAGGAGCTGCCGCTCCGCTTCCAGTGCGTGGCCACCGACGTGCGCGGCGTGCGCGAGGCCTGGTTCTCCAGTGGGTCGATGGTGGACCCGATCCTGGCCTCCGCGGCTCTGCCCGCGGTGCTGCCGGCGGTGGAGATCGACGGTGTGCGCTACCTCGATGGTGCCATCGTGAACGACGTGCCGATCAGCCGCGCCGTGGAGCTCGGAGCCCGCACGATCTACGTCTTGCACTGCGGCACGATCGATCGCCCCCGCCCGGAGCCGAAGCGCCCGCTGGATGTGGCCGTGCAGGCGTACTGGGTGGCGCGTCACCACCGGTTCAAGCGCGACCTGGAGACCCTGCCCGACGGCGTGGAGGCCATCGTCCTGCCCACCGGGGTCACGCAAACGCTGCGGTTCAACGACTTCACGCACAGCGCTGAGATGATCCGCCGGTCCTACGAAGCGACCGACCGCTTCCTCGACGGTGTGGTGGACGACCACGGCCCGTTGCCCGCTGACGATCGTCCCACCGGGGCGGCCAGCGGGGAGCACGGCGGTGACCCGAGTCCCACCACCTAGCCACCTAGGGTCGCGGTCATGTCAGAGGTCACGCTCACCCCGTCCGGTCCGCCCGAGACGGTGCTCGACACCGAGCCGGAC
>Ga0105049_10006461_pt1 | contig 13641 bp, 6 predicted proteins | sample MAT06_FD_78087 | JGI IMG/M metagenome (GOLD analysis project Ga0105049, IMG submission 78087) | Freshwater microbial communities from Lake Fryxell liftoff mats and glacier meltwater in Antarctica - MAT-06 | ecosystem: Environmental > Aquatic > Freshwater > Ice > Liftoff microbial mat | place...
ACTTCTGTAAATGCATCAGGTTCTTATTCTGTTACAGTTACAGATGCAAACGGATGTTCTGCAACTGCTTCACAAGGTGTTACGGTAAATGCATTACCAACGGTGAGTATTTCTGCTGATGGCGCAACTATATTCTGCGCAGGAGGTCCTGTAAATCTTTCTGCAAGTGCTGGAAGCAGCTACTCTTGGAGCAATGGAGCAATAACACAAACTACTTCTGCAAATGCATCAGGTTCTTATTCTGTTTCAGTTACAGATGCAAACGGATGTTCTGCAACTGCTTCACAAGGAGTTACGGTAAACGCATTACCAACGGTAAGTATTTCTGCTGATGGCGCAACTACATTCTGCGCTGGAGGTTCTGTAAATCTTTCTGCAAGTGCTGGAAGCAGCTATTCTTGGAGCAATGGAGCAACAACACAAACTACTTCTGTAAATGCATCAGATTCTTATTCTGTAACGGTTACAGATGCAAACGGATGTTCTGCAACTGCTTCACAAGGTGTTACTGTAAATGCATTGCCAACGGTAAGTATTTCTGCTGATGGCGCAACTACATTCTGCGCTGGAGGTTCTGTAAATCTTTCTGCAAGTTCTGGAAGCAGCTATTCTTGGAGCAATGGAGCAACAACACAAACTACTTCTGCAAATGCATCAGGTTCTTATTCTGTTACAGTTACAGATGCAAACGGATGTTCTGCAACTGCTTCACAAGGTGTTACTGTAAACGCATTACCTGTTGTTTCTGCAGGAACTTATTCATCAATAACAACGATAGATAATGTTGTTATTCTTGCTGGAAGTCCTTTAGGTGGAACATTTAGTGGAACGGGCGTTTCGGGAAATTCTTTTAATCCTTCAGTAGCTGGCGTAGGTACATTTACACTTACTTATAATTATACAGATGGAAATGGGTGCAGTAATTCCGCGCAAGGTTCAATTACAGTAACAGAAGGTTGTATTTTAACTGTAAGTAGCATTACTGGACCAACAAATTCTTGTCCTTTTCAAGGCACAACTGGTGGAAACGCAATATATACAGTTAGCGCAACAAATGCGTCTATTTTTACTTGGACACTTCCAACAGGATCCACCAATATTACAGGACAAGGAACCAATACGATATCATTTAAGTTTGCTACTACATTTACTACAGGAACTGTTTCTGTTGTTGTAGGCGGATGCAGCAGCACAACTAGCCGCTCCATCACAGTTACAAGAGCAACTCCAGCAGTTCCTGCAGCAATAATAGGCACAGCTAATATATGTTCCATTAGAGGCACGGCACAAACAAATACATACTCTATTGCAGCAGTTGCAAATGCACTTTCATACCTATGGGTTGCACCAGCAAATACGGTAATAGTGAGCGGTCAAGGAACTACTTCTATTACATTACAAGTTAACACTGCATTTGTAAGTGGAAATATTACAGTAAGGTCTAACTCAGGCTGTGCAAATAGTTCTACAAGGTCGTTTGCTTTAAGCTCAGCAATACCGGCAACACCAGGAACAATTACAGGAACGAGCAGAGCTTGTCCAGGTAACATGTTTACTTATTCAGTAGTATCTGTTGCAAATGCTGCAAGCTATAATTGGACCGTTCCAACAGGAGCTTCTATTGTTTCTGGAGCAGGCACTAATAGCGTACAAATTAGTTTTAATGCTGGTTTTATTGCAACAGGAACAATTAGCGTAACTGCTACTAACGGTTGTGGCACAAGTGCGGCAAGAACTTATTCTGTTGCTAGAAACACTCCTGCAACTCCAGGCAGTATTTCTGGTCAAACAAGTGGAATCTGCAGCAGCACAATCACCTACAGTGTTGCAAACGTAAGTGGCATGACTTATAACTGGACAGCACCAAGTGGAACATCAATAATTGGTGGTCAGGGTACCAATTCAATTTCACTATCTGTTTCACCAACTTTTGTTTCTGGAACATTGGCTGTTAATGCTTCAAATGGCTGCAGCACTAGTGCAAACAGGACAGCAAGTTTAACGGCTAGACCAGCCACGCCAGCTAGCATTGTAGGATTATCAACAGCAGTTTGTATTGGCTCTCAACAAACCTATACTATAGCAACATTACTAGGTGCGACTTCTTACACATGGACAGTGCCAACAAGTTACTCGATTGTTAGCGGTCAAGGAAGCAACAGTATTTTGGTGAATATTGGTAATGCAAATGGAAGCATTACTGCAAGGGGTAATAATGCATGCGGATTTGGCACTTCTCGTTCTTTAGCTATAAGTGTTGCTAATTGCGCTAAAATGGCTCAAGAAAATATAGATGAAGTTATTGAATTTGATGCTTTTGTGAGTCCAAATCCTTTTAACGAAACATTGAATATTCGAACGAACAGCAAAACAAATGAGAAAATACAAATTTCAATTGTTGATGTAAGTGGAAGAATGGTGCACCAACAAACTGCAGTTGCAAATGAATCCATTAGCATCACACCTAGCTTGTCGAGCGGAATTTATTATGTTTCTGTAACAAATGCTGCTGATGTTAGAAAACTAATTAAAGTGGTAAAGGTTGACTAATTAATTATTAATTAAATAGAAAAGTAAAAAAGCGGCAATAGTCTATATTGCCGCTTTTTCTGTTATTTTAAAATGCTAATTTAATTTCATAAAATGAATGCTTTACTAAAAAATAAAATTCAATTAACCATTTATTTTACATTAACATTTCTTATTTCATGTGTTGAAAACGAAAGCAAAATTATAAAAGAAACAAAAGATTTCTGCGCTAAAATTCATCACAACGATTCCATTCACTTATCTGCCAGATTAAAGAACTTTGAAAAACAAATGACCACTCAAACTGGTGCTTATGTTCTGGAAGATGGAGGAGGCTCATTGGTTACTAGAGCTTGGTTGTGCGAAAATGCTGAGAAGACAATTGATATTCAGTATTTTATTTTTTCTACGGATAATGTTGGATTAATTGCTTGCGATTATTTGGTAAGAGCCGCAGACAGAGGCGTTAAAATTAGAATTATTGTAGATGATATTATGGTGGAAGCTGGCATTCAAGATATACTTACAATAGATTCTCATGAGAATATCTCCATTAAAATTTACAATCCAGGTGTAAATCTGGGAAAGAACATTTTTAAAAAGATTGCAAAATTTACTACTGATTTCAGAGATGCGAACCAAAGAATGCACAATAAAATATTATTAGTTGATAGTAAAATTGCAATAACCGGAGGAAGAAATATTGCAGATGAATATTTTGATTACGACCATGAATATAATTTTAGAGACCGTGATGTATTATTGCTTGGAAAGGTTTCAACGGATATTAAAAGTTCATTCGAAACATTTTGGAATCACAAACTTTGTGTGCCAGTGCGCAATCTCGTAAAAGAAGAAGACAGTGATATTTCTGATACATTGCAATTCGAACTCTTACATCAATATGCCTGTGATTCGAATAATTTTTGGCCACAAGTAAGGAAGCAAATTGAAAATCTTCCCAATACTTTTGATAGTTTAGCCAATTCATCTTCATTTATTTGGAGCGATAGTATCTTTTTTGTTTCAGATTTACCAGGAAAAAATACGGGTAATTATGGATTGTCGGGTGGCGGAGTCGCTACAAGTGCATTACTAAATCTCATAAGAAATGCTAAAAGTACTATTGATATTCAAAGTCCATATTTAATTACAACCGAGGTTGGTTTGAATTTATTTAAAGCAGTAATAGAAAGAGGAGTTAAAATAAGAATACTAACCAACAGTTTAGCTTCAACAGATAATTTGGAGGCGTTCGGTGGATATCAAAAAGTTCGAAAAGATTTACTGAAAGCTGGCGTTAGGATTTTTGAGTTTAAACCAGATGCCGCAGAAAGGGTAAAAATAGCAACTGGAGCTTTGCAAAAAGAATTAAAATATAAACCTATTTTTGGCTTACATGCAAAATCCATGGTAATTGATAACAATATCACCGTAATTGGCACATTTAATCTTGATCCAAGAAGTGCAAATTTAAATACAGAATGTTTTGCAGAAATTCACAACAAGCAACTAGCGGAAGGTGTTTTAAAAGGAATGGAAATAGAGTTTAAGCCAGAGAATTCTTGGGAAACAACACTTAAATTTAATCCTGATGATAAAGTAGGAAAAATGAAAAGATTTAAAACTTGGACTAAGAAAATAATTCCTAAAAACATATTATAAATAAATGAATTTATACCTTGCCCTAACCCTCTTAATTTGCTTATCAGCAGGATTTGCGTATGTGAATCAACGATTATTAAAATTGCCATTTGTAATCGGACTTTTTGCATTATCTACAGTACTTTCCCTGTTTGTTATCAGTTCAAAACTATGGTTGAACTTACCTGTTGAGGAGATTAAAACTTATATTGAACTTGCTAAAATTGACAAAATAGTAATCAATGTTTTACTAGGATTTTTACTTTTTGCCGGGGCCTTGCATACAAATTGGGAAAACTTGAAAAAACAAATAAAGCCAATTGCAACTTTTGCTTTAGGTGGCGTTTTACTTTCAACAATTATTATTGCAGGACTATTTTATGGGCTAACGCACCTATTTAATTTACAAATTGATTTTACCTATTGTTTAATTTTTGGGGCATTAATTTCCCCGACCGACCCAATAGCCGTTTTGGGGATTTTGACAAAAGCGAATGTTCCGAAAAAATTAGAATACACCATTGTGGGTGAAAGTCTATTTAATGATGGAGTTGGAGTAGTAGTATTTATAGCTTTGCTAGACACTTTAAATTCGGGTACTTTTAGTTTTTCGAATTTTGGAATATTGTTTTTACAAGAGGCCATTGGTGGAATATTAATGGGACTTATTTTAGGATATTGTTTGTATTTGCTTTTAAAATCAGTGGATCATTATCAAACAGAAATCTTATTGACACTCGCCTTTGTAATGGCAGGTTATTCGTTTTGTAATTACATACACATTTCTGGTGCTTTGTCAATGGTGGTAATGGGTTTAATGGTTGGTAATTTCAGACAAGACATTGCAATGAGTGATACAACACAAGAATTTGTGCACAAATTTTGGGAGTTATTAGATGTAATTTTAAATGCTATTTTATTCATTTTAATTGCTTTCGTAATCATAGTAATTGACTTTAACACAAAATATATTTTAGTAGGACTCGTTTCTGTTTTAATAGTATTAGTATCAAGGATTATCATTGTTTATCTACCTCATTATATATTTCCTAATCTTCTAAAATTGACAAAAAAAGAAGCAAAAATAATTAGTTGGGGAGGTTTGCGTGGAGGACTTTCAGTGGCATTGGTATTATCATTGCCAGATAGTGAAACCAAAAAATTACTTTTAATTGCGACTTATTTTTGCGTTTTATTTAGTATAATCATTCAAGGCCTGACAATTGAAAAACTTGCAAAGAAATAAACAAAACGCCAACTATCATAAACAGTTTGGCAATATTACGTTTGATGCTTTTACTAAATTTAATTGTAATTAATTATTGATTTCTTCTTCATGCAATAACAACATTTATGTGAACCTCTAAAAAGTCAGGTATCGAGGCGAACAAGAAATTATAAACGTAGTATACATTTAATACTTGAGTCTTTTAATTTTAAAGTTCCTCGAAGAAAGGTTTGGTTTTAGCGGTTCCCTTATGATTATTTATTTAGATTTGTAAAAATATATTCAGATAGTAATAAATTACAAAGCATTTTAAATCGATATTCTCATCATGACAACGTCTATAAAAAGTATCGGAATTACGTTTCTAATAACTTTGGGAAATATTGCCTACGGTCAAAAGAGTGAAGAAAAACTTGTAAAAAAATCCTTTGACAATTACAAGTCAGCAATACTTAATGACAAAGGTGAAGAGGCGGTAAAATTTGTTGATAGCAGAACTATAAAATATTACAGTGACATTTTAGAACTCGTCAAAACTGCAGACTCTGCAAAAGTTGAAACTATTTCAATTCTTGACAAACTAATGGTTTTTTCAATAAGGCACAGAACCGCTAAAGAAGATGTTTTAAATTTTGATGGAGAATCTCTTTTGGTTTATGCGATTAATAGCGGAATGGTTGGCAAAAACAGTGTAGCAAATAACTCAATTGGTGAGGTTAAAATTGAAGGTAACTATGCTAAAGGACAGTATATTTCTAACGGACAAAAAGCACCCTTTTATTTCGACTTTTACAAAGAGGATAAACAATGGAAAATTGATTTGACTTCATTATTTCCAATCTCTACAAAAGCTTTTAAGAAAATGGCAGATGATAGTGGACAAAATCAAAATGATTACTTATTTTCATTATTAGAAATGATAACTGGTAATAAGCCTGACATTGAAATTTGGAAGCCTATTAATTAGAAATACCGAGAATAAAGTAACAATTAAACACTAGAAAATCGCCTGCAAAAGCAAAAATCCAACATATTACCCAAACCTAAACAAAATTGAAATTAAATTAAGAATAGTAGCATAAAAAACACTATATGATGCAATGTCGTATCCTTTTTCCTTTCGGGTCTAATTCTCTCGTTATTGTGCTATTTCTACAAAGAAAAAATTGTGCACTTAATCCAGCTTAAACAAAATGAAGTTGGCCGTAACCGTTTAAAAAAAATCTGCTTTAATATTTTAACGACTTAAAAGGAGTTTGATTATTAATTATTCGTCTTACCACTTAAAGGAAAGAATTTTATTAAAGAAAATTGATTAATCAGATGTTGCTTTTTCTTTTAATTTCAAAAAGGGTTTCTTAAAATACCTAAACTGAGAAAATAATAATCAGTATTAAATGTGAAATACGTAACATTTCACCAAGATTATATAAGAAAATCTCCTTTTTACCTGCTTAGATTTGTAAAGCAATTTTAATGAGATTTATTTTTAATTATCAATTATTTAAAATTAAAGCACCTTAAAAAAAAGAATAATAAATTTAGTTTAGCAGAATTTAAGGATATGTTAGGTTGGCGCAATGGGCAACTTAGACACAGTGATTTTCCAACCTTCTCACTTTGGCCAACGAAATGGCAGGCGAGTTTGTAGCTCATTTATCTCAAATTCTGCTAAACAAATTTATTTTATTCAAAAATTAAAATCAAATAATATGAACACTTCTCTACGCTAACCGATTGACAGTAGCATAACATCAAGCGAAAACAAATCTTTTTGGACAACATCAACAGAGCCAATTATTTTTGAAAAATTATAAGAAAATATTGAAACGGATATTTTAATTGTAGGAGCTGGAATATCAGGACTAACAACCGCATACTATTTATTAAAAGCAGGAAGAAAAATTATTTTAGTAGAAGATGGATATGTGGGCAGCGAAGGTGGAAATGACACAAAAGAAACACTAGAAAAAGAATACGAAGCAACAAAAAACGCAGGGCTGCTAACAGAAATGTTACAGAAGGTAAAGTAATTAATGGACCAGCAACAGCAGATTTAAAAAAAATAGAAGTCAAAGAAGAAAATAAAATGGTAGAATCAAACTTCGACACATCAAGCCATTAAACAAAGAACAATTTTTAAAATACATGAATAAAGAGCAATCCAGTTCTTTTGAAGTGAAGCTTTTGTATTTAATTTTGTACTGAAATAATCTTGTAAAAGCTAGCCTAAAATTTCATTACTCCTTCCTATATTTTTCAAAACTAACGGGAATATCCATCAAAATTGAATTCTAATTACAACTCTACAAAGAATCAACACAGTTCATACCTGCAATAAATGTTAAAAAACGATTCCCGAAAGCACTCTTACTGCACATTAAAAAGGCAATGAGGTAAGCCATAACATTTTTTAAATTCTCGAATTATTTTTTTTCAAAACAGTCTCTCAAATTACCTCTAAACGTATTATTTTTTTATATATTCCCCAAATACAAAGCATTTCTTAAACGAGTTCGAATTAGGCGTCAGCTTGAAACCATAGATGTGAATATTGACATATAATGAAATGAAACTAACAGGCAGGATAAACAAATTTGGCACAGCGGGACTTTTTTTGACAGCATTTTTTTCACCTTGCTGTTTTCCATTATTTGCGTTTGCAGGTTCAGCTCTTGGGCTTGGAAGCTTCGAACTTTTTGGTGATTGGACGATGTGGATTTTTCAAGCATTGGTATTAATCTGCATTGCAGGATTTTACTTATCGTACCGAACACATAGTTGTACTTACCCACTTTTAATTGCTATTGTGAGCGGAGTTTCGGTCTTTTACGGCTACAATTTTAGCAATTCAGATTACTGGACATATTTCTTATACGCTGGGATGTTTGGACTCCTAATTGCGACTATTTGGGACTATAAAAGGAACAAAAGGAAAAGAAATTGCCCCGGTTTCACAACCTACAAGGATAAGACGGTTGAACTCAACTCGACAATTACTTGCCCAAACTGCGGACACAAAAAAAACGAAATCATGCCGACAGATGCCTGCCTTTATTTTCATGAATGCGAAAAATGTAAAACGCGACTAAAACCATTGCAGGGCGACTGTTGTGTTTATTGCAGTTACGGAACAGTAAAGTGCCCTCCAATTCAGGTGGCAGAGAGCTGTTGCTGAGGATTAATTTTTAAGAATTCTAAACTATACTTTCTAATTGCGTTTAAAGGCAAATTGCGTTTTTTTTTATGAAATTCTTAAGCATTGGTGTATTAATAAAATCCAATGGTGATTTACTGCACCAAAACCAAAATGAGGATCGCTCTTCCTATTTTGCATACAGACGAACATCTGAGCCAAAATTCAATTTTAATTGTGGGAACCTTAAAAATGAATTAATAATTTTGTCCCCAAGAGCAGCATTAAATACCAGTGACTTATGGCATCACTTGGTCATTGTTGTAATTTTACGCAGAACCAGACACAGAGTTTTACAATATTTGCTTTTGTTTTAAAGCACTTGCAACATTCAAAATCATCATAAATTTTTAATACTTTTGACAACTAGTGTAAATAACTTTAATGACAATAACAATAGTAATTGGAACAATAATTTTTATAATTTATGCCGCTTAGAGTAATAAAAAATTAGCGCAATTAAATACAATTTTTACCACTTCCATAAACGGACAAAAATCAGAAAAGGAAATTAGCGCAAATTTTTTAAACCTTATCAAAAAAATTAAAATTGACCGTGACAACATCAAGCTCTTTTAACAACCACAATGACGATTCAATTATTGATGTTACTAATCAATCTTACAGAATAAATTCAACTAACAATTTGAGAAAGTACAATAATGGGGTGGCCTACTGGTCGCAACATTATGTTTATTCGTATTCTGAAATAAACGGTGCATCAAGTGAACAAAAGAAGTTTTACAGCATTTTCAAAAGCAGTTTTTTAGACGGTGAATATTTTGATTTAGAAGGCAACACAAATTATGCTTTCATTTTACTTTTCGACCTCTTGAATGAATTTGATAATCATAAAGACCTTCTAAAACTTGAATGTCAATTTAAAATTTTAGGACAATGCTATCCTAAAACAAAATCGTATGGAGTATTACTTCTGATTAAAAAAATGAAGTTAAGTGGCGATATTGATGGCGTTGCAAGACTTAGAGCAGAGGACGAATACAGTTATCAAAACAACAATACAGGATATGATTATTGGAGATTAGGCAGTAAATACAAAACCAAATTAAGGCTAAATGACGAGGAAGTTAAACTTCTAAACAAGCTTTGGTATCCTAGAAATGACTTTAACGGTATTGAATATTGTTTTATTGAAATTTTAAAGCTATATATTTCTGCAATTAAGGAGTTAAATGTAAATTATGTTAAAAATGGAACAACAATAGATACTCAATTTTTGGCTGTTGCAGATGTAATTGCAAGAAAACATCTCAGGTACCAAAAAGGCAGTCAGAATTATAAGTATTGCATTGATACAAAGATTAGTGAATTTTACTCTCATATTTTTAAACATTGTGAAAATGCAGTACGAGAATATTTTGGACATAAGCGTAAGATAAATATAGAAATATACAGCAGAACCCAAGAGGCTAAAAACGAATTTGAAACAAAAATAATTTCCATTGTAACAGAATTACTAACTTCTTTAATTTTCAATGTTACCCTACCAGACGAAGCCACAGACATTAAACTGTATTCACAAAATACCAATCGTTGGAAAATCAAGTTTGAAGAATTAACAACAAATTACGAAGATAAACCCAAAGAATTTATTGATTCCATTATAACTCTTGGAAAAATGAATAATAAGAATCGATCAATTAAAAATATATTTTTTGAAGCATCAAAATTCATTGCGAAGTATGATAGAGAATCGACTCTTGCTCTATATTTACACTATCTATATCACGACTTAAAATCTGCAACTTTTGACAATAAACAATTAACAAAAACTATTCAAAAGAATTTGTTTAAAACAAATGAGCAATTACAGGATTTTAAAATAATTAAAGGCGAATTAATTAAGGATAAAAATTTGGACAAAGCATTAAAAAGCGTTTCCAAATTTTATGAGATTAAACGTAAGAAAATACAACTTGATACTGCTTTAATAAAAGAGGTTCAACAACAACACTCTGGCACTGTTAAACTACTTAATGAATATTTAAAGGATGATTTTGAGGATGAAAACAATTCCATAAAATCACAAGAAATAAGCTACGAGGAAATAAATATAGAGACAACTCAAAAAAGTGATGCTATAAGCCATTCCGCATTTGTTGGTGCCTTATCTTTTATGCCAATACACATTTCTGCATTAGAACTTTTTTCGAAAAGTAATTTTTCAGTACCGCAAATTGAACTTGAACAGTTTGCAAAATCAAAAGGTATTTTTAAAAATCAATTAATTGAAAGCATTAATGAAATCTGCTATGAGTTTTTAGATGATGTATTGATTGAGGAAGAAGAAGACCATTACACAATTAACACAAACTATTTTCAAAGAATTTCCGCAAGATGATAGACAATATTAAACCTAAAGAAGCCACCGCAATTATTAATTCTTTAATTGGTGGAGTAGTTCCAAAAATTGGTGTTCAACATATTACAGTTGGACGTTCAGAAGAAATAAATGCAGTTGTAGCCGCATTAGAAGATGTTAAGAATGGGCACAGTATGGTTAAATTTTGGATTGGCGATTTTGGTTCAGGTAAATCATTTATGCTTCATTTGCTCAATACAGTTGCTTTAAAACAAAAATTTGTTGTAGCCAGTGCAGATTTTACGCCTGACAATCGTTTGTATTCTAACGATGGAAAAGGAGTGGCTCTCTATTCTTCTATTATGGATAATATTTCAATTCAAACAAAGCCAGAAGGCGGTGCATTGCCAACATTATTGGAAAAGTGGATTGAGCAAATTATAACAAAAACTGCCGAAGAAAATAAAATTTCATTGACAGACATTCGTGATAAACAATACTTGAAACTAATTCAAAACAACATTATGAAAACCATTAATGAAATTACCGATGTAGGCGGTTTCGATTTTGGAACTGTTGTAATGAAATATTATGAAGGATATATTAAAGAAGATGAACAATTAAGAAGAAACGCTTTAAAATGGCTAAAAGGAGAATACAGAACTAAAACCGAAGCAAGACAAGACTTAGGAGTAAGAGAAGTTATAAATGACCTGAATTATTATGATATGCTGAAAAATTTATGCAAACTTTTTGTAAGTATGGGTTATAGTGGTTTTATGGTAAATCTTGATGAAGCTATTAACCTTTACAAGATTTCAACATCCGTAATGAGAGAAAAGAACTATGAAAAAATCCTAATGATATATAATGATTGTTTTCAGGGGAAAGTTTCTAACTTATTTTTCAATTTTGCTGGAACTAAAGAGTTTTTAGAAAATCAGCGTAGAGGACTTTTTAGCTATGATGCTTTAAAAACGAGACTTGCAATAAATAAATTTGAAACAGCCGAAATGAGAGATTTTGCGCAGCCCGTGCTTCGCTTATTACCGCTTGATCATAATGAAATATTTGTATTACTTAAAAAACTGAAAGCTATATTTGACTATAATTACAAAACTGAAATTTCAATTAATGATAACGAAATTCATAAGTTTATGGAGGAGTTATTTAACAAACCTGGTGCATCAGAATTTTTAACACCTAGGGAAGTAATTCGAGATTTTTTGAATATCCTAAACATTATCCGACAGAACCCAACTATAGATAAAAATAAATTATTTGGGGAACTTGAAATTTCAGACGAAAGACCTAATGAATTTTCTTTAGACAGCATTGAAGAATTATAATGTCATTTGATTTACTCTCAGAACCAATTCGAAAATTTATTCGTGACAAGGGTTGGGAGCAGTTGCGGCCAATTCAAACAGCTGCTATTGCCAAAATTTTAGCATCGGATGATAATTTTATTTTAGCATCAAGGACCGCTTCTGGAAAAACAGAAGCAGCTTTTTTACCAATACTTTCAAAAGTTAATTTCAATGATTCAGGTGTTCAGGTGCTTTATATTTCACCGTTAATTGCGTTAATTAATGACCAGTTCTATCGCATAGAAGAACTTTGCAAAAATCTTGATGTAACAGTTACCAAATGGCACGGTGAAGCAAACAAAACACTTAAAAAAATATTAATTAAGCAACCCAACGGAATTGTTTTAATAACACCCGAATCATTGGAGGCTATGTTTGTAAACAAACCTTACAATGTGATGCAATTGTTTTCTAATTTAAAGTACGTTGTTATTGATGAAATACACTCGTTTATTGGCACAGACAGGGGAGTTCAACTAAAATCAATTTTATCAAGATTACAAAAAGTAAATTCTAAATCATTCAGTATTGTTGGACTTTCAGCAACAATTGGTGATTACGATGAAGCTAAAAAGTTCACTGGAGATGAATTTAAAACAAAGGTTTTATTGGACAGAACAGCCAAAGAAATTAATGCATTATTCCGCTATTTCAAAAACAAAAATGAGGAATTGCCTTTGGAACTTTTGAAAGATTTATACATCGAAACGAAAGACAACAAAGTATTAATTTTCCCAAACAGTAGAGGGCGTGCCGAAGAAGTTGCCGTAAAACTTAGAAAGATTTCAGACAGAGTAAAAGGGCATCCTAATTATTTTTCGCATCATTCATCTGTTGATAGAGAAGTGAGAGAGTATGTTGAATATTTTGCAAAAAATAACAATCGTCATAACTTTTGTATTGCCTGCACATCTACATTAGAACTCGGTATTGATATAGGAACTGTAGATGAAGTTGTACAAATTGATGCAACACATAGTATTGCTTCATTAATTCAAAGAGTTGGCAGAAGTGGTCGAAAAGAAGGAGAAAGTAGTAATTTATATTTGTATGCCACAAATGAATGGAGTTTACTTCAATCAATTGCTTGCTGGCTTTTATACAAAGAAGGGTTTATAGAACCACCACAAAAAAACGAGAAACCGTATGACATTTTAGTTCATCAAGCATTGTCGATAACCAAAGGACATTCGGGCATATTGTTAACAGAATTAATACATCAACTCAAAGAAAATGCTGCTTTTAGAGAAGTTGAATTGTCTGAAATTGACGAAATACTTAAACACCTTGTTAAAATAGATTTTCTTGAAAAATTACAACACGAAGTAATAATTGGAGTAGAAGGTGAAAA
>Ga0105049_10006463_pt1 | contig 13639 bp, 16 predicted proteins | sample MAT06_FD_78087 | JGI IMG/M metagenome (GOLD analysis project Ga0105049, IMG submission 78087) | Freshwater microbial communities from Lake Fryxell liftoff mats and glacier meltwater in Antarctica - MAT-06 | ecosystem: Environmental > Aquatic > Freshwater > Ice > Liftoff microbial mat | place...
CTGGTTGTTGACTCAGATTGAGGTGCCGAGTCGTTAGTACGCCGTGACCGATGCCTGCGTGCCCTCGTAATTGTTGCGCTTGCGCCAGGTCCAACCGCGGAAGCCCATTTGCACGCTCTGCGGGGCGCCTGCGACCACCGCGCGCCGCACCATGAAATCGACGTTCACCTCTTCGCGCCACACCACGACCGACGTCTTGCGCGGGAACACCATGGTGCCTCGCTGCTCGCCCCAATCACTCATGCCTTGATCGAGCAACACACCATCAACACGCATGCCCCACAGGATCGAGCCGTCGTAGGTGTACGCAGCATCCAGCACGTTCACGCCGTACTGCTCCATGCGGAATCCGTGCCCGGCCGGAACGCGAAAGGTAACCGCGGTGACATAGTTGGCCTGCACCGCTGCCGGAACCACCACGGTGGCCGACAAGTCGACAGGATCGTTCCAGACTGGTGGGCGAATGTGCGCTGGCAGACCTGCCGTGATGTTCGTCCGGCGCATCAGGTTCATCAGCTCGCGCGCCAGATCCTTGGCGGGGGTCTGAATCTTGTGCGAGACTTCCGCCTGCTCTGCTGCAAACTCGTCGGCGAACTGCGTAAACCGCCCGGGGCGAGGTAGGCCCGACGGGGGCGGCAAGGCACGAGCGATTTGGATAGACCCGGTGGGGTCGACCAAGCTCTGCGGACGTACGATCGGGATGAGCATGGTCAAGCCTTCGGGGACGGGAAAGAATCAGGCACCGCCAGGTGCAGAAACCACCGTGAAGTCCCCACCCACGGAAAACCCCTGGCGGCGCCCGAAGATCAGCCCGCGGCGGCGTACTGGCGGCGGTACACCTTGAAGCCCCACAACGTGAACCACACCTCGTTGACGGCATTGCTCAGGTCGGTGATGTCGAACGACAGCGTGGTGTTTGGGGCCAGCAGGAGTGGTTTCGGGAACTTGAACGGACGCTCAGCGGTGCCGACCATCGCGGCGCTGTGAATCGGGAACTGCATCAGGATGCGGTCCGAGGAGTCAGTGCGCATGAAGATCGAATATTCGCCGGTCGACGCGCCAGTCACCAGGGTAGCGATCATGGCCGCATCGGCGGTGATCTTGATGGCGGGGCGAGCGGTGCCGAGCGCGGTCAAGGCGTTGCCCTGCGCGCTGGTCAGCGAGAAGCTGAACGCGTACGGCAGGACGTTCTTGCGCGGGTAGCTACCGAAGATGTCGTACAGGGCGTTGATCAGGTCCTGGGGTGGTAGGCCGAACGCGGTCTCCTCACCACCAGCGAGCTCACCCGGGTCGAAGCCCATGCCATGCATCTCGGCCAGACCCGATTGACGGACCGCCTGGGAATGGGAGAGCGGGACATTGCCGGCGGCGCGCAAGATCGGACGACCCGCGCTGTGCAGCACATGCTGGCCAGCACGTGGCAATGCGTAGGGTTGGGCCATCACAGGAAGGGTGCGGTTCATGGGGTCTCCGAAAAACGGGGTGCTGCGCGAGAAGCGATGCTGATGGTCGTCATGGTACCCGTTCCGAGTTGCTATGGGAAGGGGGTGACAGGGACATTGCGTGGTCACTCCTCATGACCTCTCGAATGCAGCTACTCAGGAAGTCCACGGGACGCACAAATTGTGCTACAAGCGCCTGTGCGACATGGGTAATGCCAAGTGGGAAAAAACAGAAAACCCCCGGGCAATTGCCCGAGGGTCTTGTGATCACTGTACGTCGCTCTCCTTCGTAGTGCCAGTACAGGCACCACTGGGGGTTCGGCTTACTGGATCTCGCGAAACAGTTCGCCTTCGAGGTACACCCAGGTGTCGATCGACGCCGTGGTGCTGAAGGTCGAGGCCATCTCGACGATGAAGCGGAAGTTCTGCACGCTCGGCAGCCAGATGCTGTGCTGGAGGATGTAGATGTTGCGGTGGTTCGCTTCACCGTTGGTCGCAACGTTCAAGCCGTTGGCCGGGGTCAGGGCCGCGGCGGCGCCGAGGATGTTCCAGACCAGCATGCCGCAGCCCGGGGTGATCAGGTGCAGGGGCGAGACGAAGTAGTCCTTTTCGCCCACTCGGAAGACGCAGTAGCCGGCTGCGTAGAACGACAGCAGGTTCTGGGCCGCCACACTCGGCGAGGGGACGATGCGGAAGGCCTTGACCGAGAAACGCTTCGGCCAGGTCAGGCTGCCGGCCGTTTCGACGTTGGTGAAGAGGCGGCTACGACCAGCCGGGTTCTGGAAGAACGAGTAGGTGCCCGCGCCGGTCGGGATGGCCTGCTGATCGTACAGGGGCTGCGTGATGGCTTCGAGTTTGACGTCGCCCTGGGCGGCATCGGAGGCTTGACGGTAAACGGGCATGGAATTTTCCTTCTAGAGGGGTTCGGTGGCTGCCATTTTGTGCGAGGCTGGATGGGCACTCACTGGTCAGCCGGTTGTGTACCGAGGAGCACACGCCCCTCTGTCGACACCAATCCCCACCTCGGCACCATGCCGGGTGGGGATCAGATCGCTCACGTGAGCGGCGATGTGAAACTTGGTTCAGGAGTCGAGGTGCGAAGGCATGTTGCTGCCCATCGAACCGAGGTTCCCGGCCAGGTAGTCGCCACTGCCGAGCCCAGCTACGGCATCGTCCATGCTGGCACCGACGCCCTGATAGGCAGGAGCTTCGACGTAGGCACCGACGCCCTGATAGGCAGGAGCTTCGACGTAGGCACCGACGCCCTGATAGGCAGGAGCTTCGACGTAGGCAGCCAACTCATCCGAGCCGTACATGCCCATCAGACCTCTGACCGGCGAAGCGGGCAGGATCATGTACTGGCCGACGATCGGCAGTTGGGCGATCTTGCTGGCCAGCGCACCCGGAAAGAACGCTTCGGCAATTGCCGCCGCGGCAGTGCCGGTCACGAAGGCCAAGCGATCAGCCGGTTTCTTGACGGCGATCTTACCAGCGAGGCCACCGGCGAGCAGCGCGAAGCTGGCACCGATGACGCGCTGGGCGATGCCGTTGGACATGATCGGGGCGATGGCGGCCGGGGCGACCTTGTTCAGCAGGTTCATCACGAGCTGCTGCAGCGCGGTGCCGCCCATCAGGCCGACGATACCACCACCGGCAGCGAAGCCGATGTTGCGTACCGGGTGCTGCTTGAGCAGCGCCGGGATGGCTCGGGGGAGCGCCATGACTGGTGAGATGATCATGCCACTGACGGTTTTGCCGATGGGGTTGGTACCCCAGAGGCGACCGGTCTTGCGATTGAATAGAGCCACGGTGCCCTTCCTTCCGGTCCACGAGTGACCTTGAACATGTTTGCGACGGCCTGGACGGCGACGGATGACCGCGCCGAGGTGTGAGTATTTGCCGGTCTTGGAGGTCTTCTTGCCCCAGCGATAGCGCGCTTGGCGCTTGCGGGCGAGAACCTTCTTGTGAGCGACTGAGGTGCGACGACGTGCCATTTTGCCACTCCGGCCAGGGTTGCCTATGATTGCCAGGTTCAGCGGGTTTGAGAGCGTGACGAGCACGGCTGCACCTGGAATTGGGTATTAGTCCGGTAAGCCTCGCAAGTGCTTGTAGGCGACTCGCTCGTACTGGCATCTGCTGGGCTTGGCCTCGTGCAGATGTTCGACTCATGAATACAGAGCGATTCCCCCAACAGCGTCAAGGGGTCTATCACCCTCTGGCAAAAGCACGGTTTACACCGCGTTTTATCACCGCGCAGCTCGACACGCTCGGTCGAGTGGTTGCGCAGTGGCGAGTCAAAACCCTACCAGTAGATCCAATCCGACACGTTGAATTTGTTGCCCGCCCGGCGCTTGATGAACAGATTCCCGGCGGCGTCCTCCACCAGGGCCGGCATCAGGTGCTGCGGGTACCGCTTTTCCGGGCCACCAACAGGACCGTGCCCCGACTCACCGTGATCGCCAAACGCGTGCACCCAGCGAATGGGCATACCATCAGCCTGCCGTTTGTCTGGGCTGCGAATGTGCTTCGGTACGATGTAGGTGATTTTCCGCATCAGGCCAAGCAGGCGCAGCGATCCTCGCTGATCCGGCCACTCGTACGTCACGGCGCGCTGCGGCTCACTGGCGTGAAACTGTCGGTGAACGCGCTTGGTCGCAGATGACAACCGAGCCGGACGACCGCGCGCTTTGATGGTGATGGCCAGTGCTCGCTGTTGCGGCATCCACGCCAAGTGGCATCCGCGTGGATGCAGGGTGCGACCGTCTTCCAGCTCCATGCTTTCGAGTATGCCCAGGTCCACGCCGGTAGCGGCGCCGCCCTTCACTCGATCAAAGCGGCGGCGTTTGCCGATGCTTTTGGACCGCGCACGGCGCCGCACGTCAGCTCGCCTTTTTTGCGGTCTTGCTCTGCAGCCAGCAGTAGCCGCCTGCCGCAACCAGCACCAGCACCAGCATCATGGTGCGCTTCTTTGCATCGTCGGCGGGATCAGCGCCGAGCCCGAGCTCGTACGGGTTCACGGCCAGAAGGTTCCGCTTCGGATCGATGATGGTCTGCACACCATTGCGACCAGGCAACGCCACGATCGTCTGCTGCGGTAACGGAGGTGTCGGGTATCCAGGACCGGCGAGGCCCTGGTTGTGCAGCTTACGGCTCAGCGCGCGTGCGTTGGCTTCAGCCTGTGCGTCGACCCCGGACAGATCCCCGGTGAAGGGATTGAACCAGGAGCCGTCCGGAAGTTGTCGCCAGCCGATCGCAGCCATGATGCACTCCGTTTCAGCGCTTCTTGAGGGCGAGCCACAGGACGATGCCACCAACCAGGCCAGCACCGAGGCTGACTCCGATGGTGGTGGCGCTCATGGCGCCCATGCCATCGAGCTGTCCCTCACGCTGGATCGAACTGAGTCGGCCCTTGCTGACGCTGACCCACTTGACCTTGGCCACTCGATTGCCGCCAGGAACACGAGACGCCGTCACCTCGCGACGACGCAACCACACCTTGTCGCCCTTGGCAGCGAATGGCGGGATCTCACCGGGCTTGGGCCAGCGGAAGCGCGCCACATTGGCAGCACCACCCAGCGAGTCGACCGCCGCAGACTCCTGCAGGCTGAGCTGCTCGGTCGATTCGCCGATCCCGTCCAGCTCTTCGTAGTCCTTGTCGTCGCCGCTGAACAGGTCGGTACGCATGTTGCCGTTGCCGGAGCGCGCGACGTCGCTGAAGTGCCTGCTACCGGCATTCCGGTTGGCGAAGGCGCCGTCAATTTCCTGGGTGAAGTCGGTGCGTTGCATGTGGGTCCTCGTAGATCAGCGACGGTAGATGAGGAACAGGGCGGCCAGACCAGCAACGCCCAGAGCGACCGCACCGGCAGTGCTCGCGGAGAGCCCGTCGAGCTGCAGACGCTCGACGTCCTTGCGGGTCAGGTTGTCGTAGACCGGACCGGCCTGGAACGGAACGGCCACCATGTTGCGGGACATGTTGGTGGCCGCGTTGACGTTAGCTGGCTTGGCGAACCGGCTGGTCTTGGCGAACAGATCCCGGTCGAACGCGGCACCTCGTGGCGACGGCTCGTCGTCCAGGAAGCTGCGGGCGAACTGCTGCGCGCCGATGAAGTTGCGTGCGTCGGATTCGGTCGCCAGCTCGTCGCTGACAAACGTGGTCTGGCCGCTGCGCACCAGGTCAGCGGTGAACACTGGCTGACCCGTCACTGACGCGCGCTTCACCACTTCCCATGCGCTGGATGGGTCGCGCTGAATACGAGCCACCACCTGCGCGGTATCGCCGCTGGGGAGCTGGGCCATCAGCGCCTCGGTGGAGGTGTAGATCACCTGGTCACCGGGGTTAGCGTTCGGCGACCCGGCCTGCTGCACTTTGCCTCGCCGAAGGGATGAGCGCAGTGCCTGGAAGCGTCGAGCGGATCCTGGGACGCCCAGGCCATTGTCACCCGCGCCGTTGCCTGACTTAACCACACCCATGCGGGGGATAAAATCCCTCGGATCGGTGTTGGATCTGTTTGCTGCCGCTGACCGCTTCAGCACCGCCTGGTTGCCTGGACGAAAGCTGGCTGGCATGCGCTCAGCGGCGAGGACGATGTTCTTGCTCTTGCGGAACATGTTGTGACCTGGGGTGGGATATGGTGAAAGGGGGCGGACTCAGCGCTTCTTTTTACCGCGGAACGCGAAGAGCATCAAGCCGGCCACGACCACTCCGCCACCGATGATGGCGATCGGCAGCCAGCGCTTGGGCTGGGAGCTGGGCATGCCCACCGGCAGATACGTAACACCGGGCGCACTCAGCGGCTGCGGCTTGGGGCCATAGAGCTGATTGATGCGGTTCGTAGCGAGCTGGCCACCGACGTTCACGCCGGCGGTCGTCAGACTGTTGGCCAGGCTGGTCCAGTCGAAGCCGGCCGCTGGGGCCGGCGCTGGAGCGGTGGTTGGTGCAGCCGCGCCCAACCCGCTCATGCCAGGTAACGCCCCCCCATTGTGCAGGGAGATACTGGATTCGAACGGGTTGTTCGATTTCATGATCACGGTGGTCGTGGACGAACCGCGGGGGTTCGGGTTGTACGACCGCTTCATTACAGGCATCAGGACTCTGGCCATGGGATCCTCAGCGACGGGTGATGAGTTTGTAAGCGCCAAAAGCCAGCAGGGCCAAGCCCATCAACTTCAGCGACGAGTTGACGACGGTGACTTCCGCCACGCCGTCACGAGGTGCTCGCTCGTGCTCGTAGTGCACGTCGTGCAGATCAGCGAGACCGGGGCCGGACATACTCTGATGGCCCAGTGATCCCATGCCTGGCAGGGCACCTGATGGTAGTTCGCCCATGCCTTCGTACGGGCGAATCGGCGGCTTTTCGTTCAGTGCGCGCAGGCCTCGGTAGAGGATGCGATCGCCGACGTCGCCACGCATGACCAGGGCGCGGCGGCCGAACATGGTATCGACGCCTTCCGGCGTCTGTGCCAGGGCCTGGCGCTGCATGTTGGCACGCGGCGCTTCACGAACGACCGGGTTGTTGCTGATCGCCGCGAGTTGTTCGGGGCCCATGAAGTCGCCGAAAAACCCATCGAGTGGGCTGTTGATCTGGCGCTCCGTGGCCCAGCCCTGTTCGTCCTCAGCCTGAATGCGTGCGGCGAGTTCCGCCGGCGGCAGGGTATTCCTGATCAGACGTGGGGCGATGCGACCAAGGCGCGCCTGTGGTCCGCGACCATCCGGGTAATGCGCATTCTGCGGAAAAGCAGGCATGTTGTTGGAAATCGCCTCAATGGGCAGGTCCGTGTCGGCCATCGAGTCCATCAGTACGTACGGCGCCGCTGGTGGTTGATCGACCGGATCTGGGCTGAGGTGCGACACGATGCGACTGTCGGCGATGTAGCCGAGGCCATTGACGTTGGAGCGCATGTTGACGTCCTCTGGGGAGTTCTCGGGATAGACCTTCGCCACTTTTACCATGCTGGCTGGTGCTTCCCAGCCGGCCGTCTTGTCCTTCATGATCGGATCAAGGCTCACCCAAGCTGAGCCAGGAGGACCTGGACGCGCCTGCAGATAGACGTGGCTGTAGCTGGTCCGGGTGACCCCGATCACCTTGTACCTCGTTGCGATGCCGACCGACCCCAGCAGGGCCGCCAGCAGCATCGACTTGTCGTCGCAGTCACCTGCCATGCTGTTGAATGCCACCTCTTCGGGCGGGCTCAGGGTTTCCTGACCGGCCACGTCGCGGGTGTAGCGGATGCGATCTCGGGTCCACTCGTACAGGGCAACCATCTCGGCCGGGTACTTTTTTTCCGGCACTCCGCGCTGGCGCAAAATGTTGATGGCCAATGCGCGGATTTTCGGGCTGCGTGCACCCCAGCGGCCGTGTGACAGGCCACTCATCAAGCGGACCGTCTCATCGGTGCCACGGAACCCGCTAGGGAGGGTGGCGAACTGCACAGGAACGTTTCCGGAGGCGAGCATGCCCGCTCAGTGTACCCCTTCCAAACTGGGTCACAAGACGACCGCGCGAGGCTACCCCGGAAGGCCTGGGAGGCCGTAGACGTGCCGCAGGTAATGGATGTGCGCTGATGCCTGCGCCCTGAAGTGCTCCACACCGTCACATCGGACGTAGGCCTTGTGACGGTGGCAGGTGACCACCGGCATGTTGTACTCAAGCAAGTAGGTCGGCGTGCCGACGCTGTGGGCCACGTGCGATGGGCCGCTGTCGCACCCAACGAACAGCGCACACCGGGACAACAGGTCAACCATGGTGGGCAAGGAAATTTGCCCACTAAGGCGCTCCACACGCAACCCCTCTGAGAGTGCCCACGAGCAAATGCGATCGATCTCTTCCTGGTTCGGGTTCTTGTCTGCCGCCGATGATTCACCCTCCACGTGGAGACAAATGAACGGCTTCGCGACCAGGCCTTCCCAACGCTTGCGTGTGGGAAGGCTCTCGGCGGCCCAAACGATCGCACCGTCCAGGCCAACGTCCGCTGGCTCTGCGCTTGGGCACACCAGGGCCCCACAGAAGTCCATCAGGTTCAGGATCTCCCTGTGCCTCTGTTTCTGGTACTGCGGCTTCGAGTGGAACATGATCAGCTTGCCCTGACTGATGCTCATGCGCGCCAACAGACTGATGCTGGCCCAGTGGTCGCCCAACCCCTCATTGTGCAGGCTGTAGATAGGCACGCGTCACTCCGTGGGCGGCGGCGGGCGAGCTGAGTCAGACGAGCCCGCAACCGGAGCGGTGGATTCACTCTCTTTGACCACTGTCGGTGGCTTGCGCTTGCTGCTCCCAGGCGGCGGCGGTGGTGGACGCTGCGACGGTGCTGCGCCCATGCCTTCAGCGCTGGCCATGTTCGCTACAAATATGGCCTCGAAGCGCGTGCGGGTAATGGCGTACATCCAGCCTTCGAACTCACCCTTCAGCAGGGCGGCGGCGGAGGCATCCAGCGACGACTGCGTGCCCCACAAGGCCTTGCACACGGCCCCGTGGATGTCTGCCAGTACCGACGCTTTGGCGATCAGCTCATCAACGGCACTGGCTGATCCGGTGGCCCCATTGTGGAGCATGTTCAGACGGTCGCGCAGGTGCTCCTTGTTGGCCGTCGCAGTGGATCGAGCGAAGCCGTCGGCCGCGATCGTACCCACTTCACCGTTCGCGGTCTTGAGGTCGATCGCGGCGATGGGGTTGAATACCTTCGCTCCAGCGACCACTGACACGATCCCAAGCGCGAGGGTCCGAGGCTCGTCCTTGGGTGCATCCTCGCCTTCAGGCGGCTGCTCTGTCGGAGCTTGCTGCCGGTACCTGGTGGCACGCAGTTCCAGGATCCAGACCGGCAACTCGTTGAGTGCCAGGCTGACCACTTCGCCGTGCGGATTGCGAACGGTGAGAAACATCAGGGATCATCCTTGCTCGGGGCGACATCTTGTGACTCCGGCTCTGGAAATACCTGTTCTTGCGGTGCTGGCTCTGGTGGTGCTGGCTCTGGTGGTGCTGGTGCATCAGCAGGAGCCGGCTGGGTTGGTTTTGCTGGTGCTTCCACCGGTGCTGGTGTGGCTTGGTCCACCATCGCTTGGTTTTGCTCGGCGATGTAAGCCTGGAAGTCCGCCGGGGTGGCCAACGCCAGAGCGCGACCCTGCTCGCCCTGGGTGAGCAGGTAGTCGAGTTGGTGACGCTGCTTATCCGCTGCACCGAACATCTCCGCGATCGTCGGCTTGAGCTGAGGGATGAACTGGCGCATCCAGGGTACGGCATCGGGCATCTTGGTCCACTCACTGAGCACCGGATCTGCATCGATCGCAGGCTTGGTGAGCTGGTACAATTGGATGTCGTTGCCTTCGAGCACAGCCACTCGCAGAGCCAGGGGGATCTGCTGGAAGATGTATTGGATGAAGACCTGATACTCCTCGTTGGTGTTGTAGCCCTTGAGGTGAATCCCGCGGAGTGCGTGGAGCACCCCAGGGATGCCCACCGGCTCCTGCTGCTCAGCCAGTTGTTGCGGCTGCTGTTGCTGCGGTTGTTGCTGTGGCTGTGGCTGCTGTTGCTGGCCAGGACCGCGAGCAAATCGACGATTGGGATTCTGGTCCTGCGGTGACGCCAGGAGCGGCTGACCCGCGTGGTTGTGCACGATCGGCGCCGGTGGTGTTGGGGCGAGTGTCTTCACCAGCTCTGCCGCCCCCTGCACCGCCATCATGATCTGCTCGATCATGCTCTTGCCTTCGGTCGTCTGCCCCTGCGGACTGGACATCATCATGTCCAAGGCCTTCTTCATCACGGCCTGATTCATGTCGTTGGACAGGGTCATCATCGACTTCATGCCCTCGGCGGTCACCGTCGATTGCAGCTTCGCCATTTCGCCCATCTGCTGGAACATGACGGTCGTGCTGTCGCTCTTGTCCTGTTTGTCGACGAACGACTTGAGGAGGATCATTGCCATTGGATCCGCGGCGGGTGCTGGCGGGAGGGGCTTATCGAGCAGCTTGACCAAGATCGGGGCCAGGCCGGTGATCGCGGCCATCATGATCTCGGTACGTTTGGTATCGGAAGCGGCGCGCTTGGCGTCATCGTCGCGGCGGCGGTTTTCAGCGAGCTCGCGCTCGTGGCGTTCGTCGGCCCGGCGCTGCTCAGCTTCCTTGTCCTTGCGGTCCCGATCCTCTTTTTCAAGGCGATCGCGACGTTCTCGCTCCTCCTTGTCCTCGCGTTCTTTGCGGTCCATTCGCTCGCGCTCGAAGCGGCGTTCCTCGGCCAGACGGTCTTCACGGCGCCGTTCGTCCTCCGCCTTCGCCTGCGCGCCCTGCGTTTGGGTTAGCAAAAGCATACTTACTAAAGAATCTTTGCTCTGATTTGCTTGCATTGCTTGCGCGCTGTGTGCTTTCGTGGCCGTGGCCAACACGTCCGAGACATTCGCTCGCTCCTCAAGGTAGTCGTCGTCGTGCACATCATCGCGGTAGCGACGACGGAAACGACTTCTACGTGGATGACTGTCCTCATCCTCTTCATCATCGTAATCGTCATCTTCTGGATCGCGCATATTGTCCCGCATATTGTCCTCTGGATGTGTGTGAATAAACCACGCCGCGACTTTCGTCATCCGCTGGCCGTGCTCATCCCATGGTTCAATGAAATAGCCGCCTCTACCAAAGGTTCCGCTCAGGAAGGCTTGGAGCGTTGGAGTATCTTTCAGACTCTTTTCCGCCCACTCTTTGAGCAGAATCTTTCCGATAGGACGAAAGTTTTTTTTCTGTTCTGTGCGTCGATTTGCACGAAATATGGCATAACGCGGTTGCTTCGCTTCGTCCGGAAGCGTGTCGACCATGTCCACCATCTGCGCATAGCGCATGTCATTGATGGCGCGCTTTGTAGGGTCTGCCGGTGGACGGCCTGGACCCTTTTTCGGTGCTCCATCTTCCTCGCCTGGTTTCGGCGGTAAAGATGTGCTGCCTGGTTGCTCCAACATTTCCATGGTCTCGGAAGCTGTGTGGTAACCGACCAACGTCAAGCCCGAGTCAAATGGTACCGTTACGCGACCTAACCGACCATGCAACCTACGCGACCCGCTACCTACCAACCTACGCGAGAGCGCTGTGTGCACCGCACAAACGCACCACACGATCGCGCACGCCTTGCGATGCGTTGGGTGACGCCCAGATGCGCGCAGGGCCCCTTCGGGGCGAAGACCGTCGCAAGGTTGCCCCCCTTTTGACTCTCGATATGCTTGTTGGTGTCGAATCGCCGAACCGGCTCAACCATCAAGGAGGTCTACCATGCTTGATATGCTCCAGTGCTTCCATCAGTTCAGGTTTCATTTGCTGGCAATTTTCATGCTCCTCATGCTGCACGCAGCGATCCCCCTTCCGGGAGCAGACTCTGCGAGTGCTGTGGAGCTGAAGAGGGTGCAAAAAACCCTCGCCGATAAGGCGGACGAGATCAAGAGTGTTGATCTAGTCGGCTATTCCATGCTCATGGCCGCGGTGAAGGACCTGGACAAGTATACGAGGGATAGTGGCGTTGACGGCAGCAAGCTCTTGGTGTCGCTGATGACGCCGGCCAACCTCAAGCGCTTGTTCAAGGCCCCCTCTCGTGTGAACAAGGACACGGGCGAGGTGAGCATAGCCTACGCCATGGACAACGCCTCGCTCATCCAGGATTGGGTGCTCAATGCGGCAAAACCTGAGTTCAAGAAGGGCGCGCTCTTCGTTAGCCCTGCCGACAAGTTGACCCACAAAGGGCAATGGCTCGGCAAGGTGACGATCACCGGAAAAATTCAGATGGGCAATCGCTCTGGGATTCACATGAGCACTAGCACTGGGTGGCAGGTGGATGGTCACAGTTACAACGCCTGGTTGATCGGCTTCCTGCATCAAGGGACTCGCAAGGCTGAACAAACCTTCTCCACCGCCTACACTGAGTCTGCCGACACTACGTTTGCCTCATTCACCTGGGGACTGAGCGACCGCATAGTACTCACCTATGGGAGCGCCACTATCGCTGTGCCCCTCGACCAACCGTTCCTGGGCACCTTCAACCTGTGCGGTGGCCAGGGTGGCAACCTGTACAAGGACATCCTGATCACCGGCACGTTAGACCCGAACTGGGTCAAGCAGCAGTTGGGTGTGGGTGAGTGAACCCGCCACTCACAATCCTGATCAACGCCTTCGGGCGCACCTGGATCCTGGCGGAGGCACTGGAGAGCGCGCTGCGCCAGGACTACGCTGGTGATATTGAGATCCTGATCGTCAACGACTTTCATCTGCAAAACTTGTTGCCGCCGATGGTCGTCGCCCCGCGCCGGATCGTGCGGGTGGTGAATTTGTTGGAGCGACACAAGTCCCTTGGCTCCAAGCGAAACGCTGGCGTTCTGCTGGCCACGCACGATCGAATATTGTTGGCTGATGACGACGACATAATGCTTCCATGGTCTGCTCGCACGCTGATGGGCGCGCACCTGGACAGCAACCTCCCCGCATGGGAAGGCACATATTTCTATACCGAACGCTGGCCACCCGATTGGCGGGTGCAGCGACTCAACGCACCGACTGCGCAGCACGGGCTCATCACGCGGCAACACTGGCACGCGTTGGGTGGTTTTATTCACTCCAGCACCAGAGACGACATCGATTTTCTGGATCGCGCATGTGAACGGTGGGGGCGGCATCGCCTCGTGGTGCCTGTCGAGCAACCAGGGTACTTGTACCGTTGGGGCACGGATACCCACCACCTCTCTGGCATGAGCGAGTGCCTGAAAACGTGGGAGCATGCGTACAGGGTGGCCCGTGATGGCGTCCAGAGTGGTGAAGAACCTGGCGGGAATGTCATCCTCAAACCGGCTTGGAAAGTGGACTACGTGGCCGCATTACGACAAGGAGGGTACATTCCGTGAAACAGCGCTGCGACGTGCTCGGCGTCCGCAAGTGGCGCGTGAGTTGGACCTGCTGCATCACGAAGGTCAGGGTTTCTGATGTCTTCACTGCTCGCACTAAAGTAGCAGCCCGACGAATGGCTGAGCGTGCGCACGATCGTGCGAGCATGTTCCGAGTCGGTTCATACCACGGTGGTTTAGTGGTTCCAGGATACCACGCCCACGCATGATGCACGTTGAGCGCGCAATGCGACACGTTGCGTGACGCCCACATGCGGGCACGGCCCCTTCGGGGCAGGGTTGGCTCAAAATCGACAAGCTGGCCGGATCTGTATAATTTATGGACCGAACCAACCACC
>Ga0105049_10006464_pt1 | contig 13638 bp, 10 predicted proteins | sample MAT06_FD_78087 | JGI IMG/M metagenome (GOLD analysis project Ga0105049, IMG submission 78087) | Freshwater microbial communities from Lake Fryxell liftoff mats and glacier meltwater in Antarctica - MAT-06 | ecosystem: Environmental > Aquatic > Freshwater > Ice > Liftoff microbial mat | place...
CACAACAGGACAACTCCACTATTGCCGTGGCCAGCGAAGGCTGGACGAATTTTCAGGCGCGGGGCAACAGCATCGAAAAACGGGAATGGTCGTATAGCGTGGGTGGTGGCGAAAGCGGCTACATTGCGCAGGACCCAAAGAACCCCGATATTTTTTACGCCGGCAGTCAGGGTGCCTTGCTCACCCGCTACGACCGGATGACGGGTCAAACCCGCGATATTCAGGTATATCCCCGTTTCTTTTCGGGCGAACCTGCCAGCGCCCTCCCCGAACGGTGGCAATGGACGTTTCCGATTGTGTTCGCACCCAAAGATCCCAACCGACTGTATGTCTGTTCACAACACGTCTGGATGAGTACCAACGAAGGGCAAAGCTGGACAAAAATTAGCCCCGATCTGACGCTGGCCGATACCGCATCGCTGGGTAAAAGTGGGGGCGTGATAACGATGGACATGAACGGCCCCGAGATTTACGCAACCGTATTTGCCCTGGCTCCCTCCTACCATGATGTCAACACGATCTGGGCCGGTTCTGACGATGGTCTGCTGCACATTACCCGCGACCACGGCAAAAGCTGGCAGAAAATCACCCCGCCCGATATGCCGAAACACACCCGAATCAGTATTATTGATGCCTCACGACACAAACCCGGCACCGCCTACGTAGCCGCTAAACGGTATCAGATGGACGACCGTGCTCCGTACATCTGGAAAACCGACGACTACGGCAAAACCTGGAAGAAGATCACCACCGGCCTGCGGGCAGATGCCTACGTCCACTCGGTTCGGGAAGATATTACCCGCCCCGGCCTGCTCTACGCCGGTACGGAACACGGCATCTGGGTGTCGTTCAACAACGGCGACAACTGGGAACCCCTCCGCCTGAATTTGCCCGATACACAGATCGCTGATTTGCAGGTAACCGAAAAAGACATTGTCATTGGCACCCACGGGCGGTCGGCCTATGTGCTCGACGATGTAGCACCAGTGCGGGAGTTTACGGCCGCATTACCGTCGGAACCCGTTCATTTTTTCAAACCCTACTACGCCGTTCGGCGAGTACAACCGGCTGTTTTCCAGTATTATCTGGCCAAACAGGCCGACAGTGTGAAAATTGAAGTGCTGGATGCCGCTGGTAATCTGGTGCATTCGATGAGTGGCAACAAGCCCAAAAACGATACTAAAAAAGACGATGACGACGACGAAGATGGCCCACCAAAACCGAAACCACCCACTACGGCTACGGGCCTGAACCGCTACGAATGGGACTTGCGCTACCCCGGCTCCAGCGAGTTTAAGGGCATGATTATGTGGGGAGCCCGGCCCACCAACGGTCCATTGGCGCTACCCGGACCCTATCAGGTTCGGCTCACAGTTGGCGGTAAATCAGTTACGCACCCGTTCGAGATTAAACTCGATCCGCGTTTGAAAGACGTTAAACTCGCTGACGTTCAGGAGCAGTTCAAACTGGCGATCAAACTCCGCGACCAGACCAGTAAAGCCAATGACGCTGTGATTCAGATTCGGGCACTCAAAGAAAAACTGTCGAAGCAGCCCGATAGCCCGGCCAATAAAAAGCTGAAAGAGCAACTGAGTATCATCGAAGAAAATCTCTATCAGATCAGGAATCAAAGTGGGCAAGACCCGCTGAACTTCCCCATCAAGCTAAACAACCGATTGGCTGCCCTCTGGCGCAGTGTCGAAACGGGCGATGCCAAACCCACCAACGGTTCGTATAAAGTGTACGACGAACTTTCGGCCGAGTTAACCCAGCACCTCACGGAACTGGATAAATTGGTAAAATCAGGCATTGGCATGTAGGTCGGTGGTGCAAGGCGGGTTTTGCCGAGTTTACCAGAGAACCACTATGTGGTAAGTCAACACTTTTTTAACACACATTTTGCCATTAATAAACCAACACAAATCACATATGCGTCGACTCAATTTATTACTCCTGCTTATTGTCTTGCTCACTGGGTTCGAGGTAGCCGCTCAATCCACGTCAGTCACCGATTCGGTGATGAAAGCCATGCAATGGCGCCTGGTGGGACCATTCCGGGGTGGGCGTTCGGTGGCTGTCGCTGGTCATCCCACGGACAAACTGGTGTTCTATATGGGCACCTCGGGCGGGGGCGTCTGGAAAACGGAGAACGGGGGTATTACCTGGCAGAACATCTCCGACGGCTTTTTTAAGATGGGCTCAGTGGGCGCCATTGCGGTGGCAAAGTCAAACCCCAGCATCCTGTATGTGGGGATGGGCGAACACACGCTGCGGGGTAACCTGTCGCCCGGCGATGGTGTCTACAAATCGACAGATGCGGGCAAAACGTGGAAGAACATCGGCCTGACCGATACACAGCACATCGGCTCAGTGATTATAGACCCAACAAACCCCGACATCGTTTACGTAGCGGCACTGGGGCACGCCTTCGGCCCCAATGAAGAACGGGGTGTTTTTCGCACGCAGGATGGGGGCAAAACCTGGCAAAAGGTGCTGTATAAAAACCCGAATGTGGGGGCTATCGACCTAACCATCGACCCGGCGAATCCGAAGACCCTGTATGCCTCAACCTTCGAGTTTCGCCGGTTTCCGTGGGGCGTTCGTAGTGCAGGACCGGGGACCGGCATCCATAAATCGACGGATGGTGGCACTACCTGGACCGACATCACCCGTAACCCAGGCTTACCACCTGGCACCAACCGGGGTCGGATTGGGCTGGCTTTATCGCCCGCAAAACCAGACCGTATCTGGGCTATCATCGAAGCAGAAAACGAAAAAACGGGCGTCTACCGTACCGACGATGGGGGAGCAAACTGGCAGATAGTCAGCCAATTGGCCGATCTCTTTCAACGGCCCTGGTATTACCACCATCTGGCGGCTGACCCGAAGAATAGCGAGGTTCTGTGGGTGCTGAACATCGACATGTGGAAGTCGACCGATGGCGGAAAATCATACGCGAAAGTAGTTACCCCCCACGGCGATAATCACCAGCTCTGGATCGACCCCAACGACACGAACCGGATGGTGCAGGCAAATGACGGGGGCGGAACCGTTTCGTTCGACGGGGGCAAATCGTGGTCGAGCATTTACAACCAGCCCACCGCCCAGATGTACCACGTTATCACCGACAACAAATTTCCGTACCGGATGTATGGCGCTCAGCAGGATAACTCGACTATTTCGGTGCCAAGCCGCTCCGATTACGGGTCCATTTATCCCGACCAGAACTACGATGTGGGTGGTGGCGAATCGGGCTATATTGCTTTCGACAAGAACGACCCGACCGTGATTTTTGCGGCCAATCACCACTGGCTTACCCGATTGAATCTGAAAACAAATCAGCTCAAAGATGTATCGGTAATCCCCGACGATATGTACGGCTATGGTTCGGCCGATTTGGCCTACCGCTTTCAGTGGACGTACCCCGTGATGGTTTCGCCCCACAACCCGAAGGTATTGTACGCAACCTCGCAGTACGTGCATCGGTCCATGGATCAGGGGGCAAGCTGGCAGGTAATCAGTCCTAATTTGTCGCGTTCCGATCCGGCCACGCTCGAAAAAACACCATCGCTCAACGATCAGTCGATTGGCAAAGACTGGGGACCCATCAAGCGGGATAATACGGGCGTTGAATGGTACGGGACCATTTTCGCCATGGCTGAGTCACCGATTAAGCCGGGGGTTTTGTGGACGGGTTCAGACGACGGCTACGTGCAACTGTCGCTGGACAATGGGAAAACCTGGAAAAACGTTACGCCTAAAGATATGCCCGACTTTGCCCGCATCAGCATCATCGACGCGTCGGCGCACAACCCGGCCACGGCATACGTAGCGGCACTGAAGTACAAACAGGACGATTTTCACCCCTATCTGTACAAGACCAGCGACTACGGCAAAACCTGGACAAAAATTACGCAGGGTATTCCTGAGGACGACTACATGCGGGTGATTCGGGAAGATCCCAAGCGAAAAGGATTGCTATACGCTGGTGGCGAAAAAGGGATCTATATCTCCTTCAACGACGGGGCCAACTGGCAGCCGCTCCAGTTGAATTTGCCCGTGGTTCCGATTCACGACCTGGCCATTCAGGACAACGACCTGGTAGCCGCAACCCACGGACGCTCGTTCTGGATTCTGGACGACCTGACCATTTTGCACCAGTTAACCGATGAAGTCCAAAAGGAAGCGGTTCACCTGTTTAAGCCTCGCCCAACGGTTCGGTTTAAAGCAAGTATGGACCCGGCCATCAAACCCGTTCCGAACGGCCCCGCCGAATTGGGCAAGAACCCGCCCAACGGCGTTAAGGTCGTTTATTATCTGGCCGAAAAACCGAAGTCGCCCATTTCACTGGCGTTTCTGGATGCCAGTGGGCAGCTGATCAAAACGTATAAAAGCAACGTTACCGCAACCACAACTCCCAAATCGGCCCCGGCAACGAAAGATTCTTCAGTACTGGCCGAAATGCGCCAACCTGCGCCCCCGCCACGCCGGGATGCAGGATTGCCCGCTCAGGTGGGCGGTAACTCGTTCGTTTGGGAGGACATGCGCTACCCGGACCCCATTGTGCTGCCCAACTCAGTAACGCACGGCCGGGCGCGGGGCCCGCTGGCCATGCCGGGTAAATACAAGGTGCAGCTGACGGTCGACGGAAAAACGTACACTCAGGATTTTGAGATCGTAAAAGACCCCCGGATCGAAACCACCCCCGAGGAATTTAAGCAGCAGTTTGATATGCTGATCAAGATTCGGGAACGGCTCAACGAACTGCGCAAGGGTGTTCTGAGCATCCGGCAAATGCGTCAACAGTTAGACAGTGCCTACCGGTTGTCCGATGACCAGGCAGTGAAAGAGTTGAAAGATCAGTTGCTTCGGATTGAGGACGAGCTGTATCAGTCGAAGGCCAAAGCAAATCAGGATTTGACCAATCATCCGGTGCGGCTGAACACAAAATTCACGGCCTTGGGCGGCTTCGTCGATGCTGATGATTCGAAACCGACCAAACAACAGGGCGATCAGTACAATACACTGTCCAAAAATCTGGCCGAACAATTGAAAAAGCTGGACGTTCTAAAACCGGCCGTTCAGCGTAAGCTCCAGCCCTCGGGCTGATTGGGCTGTACAACTCTATGAAATCCCAAAGCCGCGTTCAGTTTCTGCTGACGCAGCTTTGGCGGTTAAGAAGGGTTACTTTTTATCCCGAACCAAAATTTCCTCGAAATCACCTTTATTCCAGCGGACTTGACCAATGTAATTTCCGTTGACGATAAACCGTCCAGTCTGTGTGTCGACAATAATCGTTTCGCGTTCACTAGTCACGGCCTGAAACCGACGTATATCAATCTGCCCCGGCTCCGGTTGCTGCTTGTTGGCGGGCGTAAAATTAGCCATTGTCAGGATGCCGCCGATAGTGAGCGCACCCAGAAAAAATGATTTAAGATCGATGGAGAAGGTGATCGTTTTCATGTAAACTGAAGGTTTTGCATGCGTTTTAAGGCCGGAATGTACCCTTAAATTCTGGAGACACAAAGCGTTGGGGTCAACCTGCCAATGCTGTCACCCCCACCCAATATCGGCGGGTTTGTGGTTGACAGGAGATAGTTTCCCCCGCGAGAACGAGATCGTGGCCCCAATCAAAATCGGAGCAATCATCGTTCAATACATTATTGTCAAAATACAAATAAATACAAAAAGTACGACAAAATTTTCGTATATTCAGGAGTTGAGTGCTATGCTAAGAAAAACATTGTCACAAATGAAATATATAGGTGGAACTGTTGAAAAAGAGTTGTTTTATTCTAAAAATAAGAAAGTTGACAAAAAGACGATATTTCAAGTATCCTCTCTTTCAAAATTTGTGTCAGCTGTTGGAGTAACGAAGCTAGTTGAAATGGGCAAAATCAACTTGGATACACCCGTGAGCTGTTATTTCAAGTGATGGCAACTACCTCTAAGTGATTTTATAATGAACAAGTAACCGTGAGTAAACTTTTAAGCCATACTGCAGGTTTAACAGTTGAGCTTGGTTACTCTGGTTTTGAAGATAGAGATTCTGTTCAAACCATAGAAGCTTCACTAACCAAAGCAAAGAATGCAGATGCAGGAGTATGTGGTGATGTAAAAGTTGGCATTGAGCCTTTCTCAAAATGGAAGTACTCTGGCGGAGGCTTTAGTCTCTTACAATTGTTAGTAGAGGGAACGAGTGGACTATCGTTTAATGATTTTCTGAAAGTTAATGTGTTTCAACCATTAAACATGACCAAAAATATATACGTTTTGAATGATACATTAAGCAACAGACTTTGTGAATTTTATAATTCTAACAATACTTCGGCTCCTCATTTTTATTATACTTCTTTGGCAACCACTTCCTTATATACCACTGTGTCAGATTTGGGGATATTTTTCCGACTTTTTTTAAAAGGCAATAATGGAGAACCTGTTGGCAGAGGACAAATAAGCCCCGAATCTCTAAAATTAATGAGAAAATCACATTGGGATATAATGGGTGAAAGAGTTTACGGTTTGGGCGCTATGCTATACATTGATATTGAAAATGGTGAAGCCATTTTCGAGCATGATGGAAAAAGTACTCCGCCCATTAATACCGCAATAAGAATAAATCCAATAACGGGTGACGGAATAATTATTTTAGAAACAGGTAATCCAGATTTAGTAACAAGAATAGCAAGTGACTGGGTATTTTTGGGAACTAGAAAAACGGAGATACCGCTTTTTATTATCCTTCTTGGGAAAAAGACTACGATGATTATAATTGGTTTGATTGTAATCTGTATTCTTTTAATAACAATTGGAATAAAACGGAAAAAAGAAAAACCGTGACAAAATAGACAGTAAAAGACATAATGAGAGCAAGAACTGCATATAACAGCGGCTTGGTAAAAGACGGTCTGATGAGCAACCTGGAAGTTAGTAACTCACTATATTAACCCTGCAGCTGTTTATTTTTAACAAAAAACAGTAGAGGAAGAATTTTTAACCACTTTAATTTAAACAAGTTCAACTTATTAACGCATGAAAAAAATATTTGAAAATTTTTTGTCTGAAGAATTCAGAAAAAAAATAGAACGTATTACTATACGGATTGCGATTATCAGCTTTCTACTACATTTACTCGTTATTTTTCTTGTTAATCAGGACATAATTCATATTACGTCAAAGCTCACAAAAAGTCCCATCTCTGCAATATATACACCCTTCTCTTTCATTCTGGTTTACGAAGTGTTCTTGTTAGTATTTTACTTGCCGAGATCAATCTCAAGTTATATAGGTAAACAATACGAAATTATAACGCTAATTGTAATCAGAAGAATTTTTAAAGATATGGGCTACATGGAACTGTCCTCCAATTGGTTCAAGCTGGAAAATGACTTGCAGTTCACCTACGACTTGGCAACTGCATTGATTTTGTTCTTTTTAATTCAACAATTCTATCAAAAGCTAGAAAAACAAGCAAAGAAAGATACGACTAAAACTCTTGAAGAACAAGCCCAAATAAATAAGTTCATACAATTGAAAAAAAACATCGCTACGGTTTTAATTCCGGTTGTAATCGCACTCGCGCTATACTCGTTTATTAGTTGGATTATAACCTCCGCACAAGATCACTGGAATGATATAACCACTTTCAAAAAAATTAATAACATATTTTTTGAGGATTTCTTTATCCTCTTAATTATCATTGATGTAATCTTGCTCTTGTTTACATTTTTTTATTCCGATAGTTTTCATAAAATCATCCGAAACTCGGGTTTTGTTATTTCAACTATTTTAATAAAGCTATCATTTTCGGTGGAAGGCCTTATCAATAACGCTTTGATTTTGGGAGCCGTGGTTTTTGGATATCTGATTCTGCTGATCCACAATTCCTATAAAAGCAGCACATTTTCAGACCACTGATACTTTCAGATGTTCCAGAGGCAAATCTATTTCTGAAACATATTTTAACTTTAAATGTACCTGTGTCGGGTGGGTGCATTTGAAGTTGCCGAATGGCTATTCCATTGACTTTACCCAATTGCCCAACGGCATCGGTGCGGGAGGTGCTGACAACCCGCCCGGTAGAGTAAAAAAGATCCACACCAAACTATTTTTGGCGTAACCTGTGATTATTTCGGCAGTCTTACGAATAATTGGGCAATGAATGGGCGCTCCGTATAGCCACGTCCCATTTTCAGCGGAAAGCCCTGTATGAAACAAGAAGACCTATTTCTTTCGGTTCTGGATAGCCATAAAGGAATCCTTTACAAAGTGGCGACCTCCTATTGTAGCGACGCCGAAGACCGGAAAGACCTCGTACAGGAGATCGTTATTCAACTGTGGAAATCGTTCGATAGCTACAACAGCCAATTCGCCTATTCAACCTGGATTTATCGAATTTCCCTGAATGTAGCCATTTCGTTTTACCGGAAAGAAACCCAACGTAAGCACGTGTCAACCCCACTGTCTGATGATATTTTGTATTTCATAGACACTAACGCTACCGACGAACTCGACGAAAACATTGGCCTTTTGCAGCAATTCATTTCCAGTTTACGAGAACTAGACAAGGGCTTGATGCTGCTCTACCTCGATGAAAAAAACTATCGGGAAATTTCTGAAATCACAGGCATTTCAGAAACGAACGTAGCGACGAAAATCAGCCGGATAAAAGCCGAGCTAAAGAAGCAATTTACGAAACTTAAACAAGCATAATCAACATGGATAACGCCGAAATCATGAGTCTCTGGCAATCGTACAACAAAACGCTGGACGCTAATCTGACACTCAACCGGAAAAACGCCGAAGACATTCTAAAAATGAAGGTAAGCGCTTACGTAGCGTCGATGAAGCCCTTCAAATACGTCACGCTTGTAGCTGGCGTCGTGTGGGTTGTGGCTGGCGGAGTGTTACTAACCAACCTGATTCAATTCGCCTTCGCGAAGGTTAGCCCCTTCTTTTTGGTTTCCGCAGGTTTGCAACTGCTCCTCACTGCCATAGCCATTATAGTTTACCTGTACCAGTTGGTACTGATCCATCAGGTCGACAGCAATGCACCTGTACTAGAAACGCAGGAACGTCTGGTTCAGCTTAAACTATCAACCTTATGGGTAACCCGGATTCTTTTTCTCCAGTTGCCCCTTTGGACAACGTTCTACCTGACTGAAGGTATTTTCAGGAACGGCTCAACTCTTTTTTACTGCATTCAGGGCGGTATTACGGTGTTCTTCATCTACGCTGCTTATTGGTTGTTTGTCAACATCAATTACAAAAACAAAGATCAGAAGTGGTTTCGGCTGCTTTTTGAAGGGAAAGAATGGACGCCTGTTTTGAAATCGCTGGAACTGTTAAGTCAATTAAACGAATACACTGTAGAGTCAAAATAGGTGCCATTAAATGAATCTGTGCGTGCTGCTTATGCTTACTTTTGGGCATCAATACCCCAAAAACTTCATTCAGGCATCAAAACTGTTTCTATGAATTTCACGAATAAAACCGCTCTCGTAACCGGGGGCGCATCGGGATTGGGCGAGGCCACCGCACGGCTTTTTCACGAGCAGGGAGCCAATGTCGTAATCCTCGATCTGAACACCGAACGGGGCGAAGCGCTGGCGGCTGAGTTGGGTGAGCGTCTCCGGTTTATCCGTACCAATGTCTCCGAAGAAGCCGATGTGCAGGCGGCCGTTGATCTGGCTATCAGCGCGTTTGGCGGGTTGCATATCGCCGTAAACTGCGCTGGTATTGTCGAGGCCCGCAAAACGCTTGGCAAAGCGGGCGGCACCTACGGCCCGCACTCGCTCGACGTGTTCCGCAAAGTCATCACCGTTAACCTGATTGGTACGTTCAACGTAATCCGGCTGGCGGCTTTTGCGATGGAGCAAAACACGCCTGACCCGGACGATGGCGAACGGGGCGTAATCATCAACACGGCCTCTGTGGCCGCTTACGATGGGCAAATGGGGCAAGCTGCTTATTCGGCTTCGAAAGGGGGTATTGTGGGCATGACGTTACCCATTGCCCGCGACTTGGCGCGCTCGGGTATTCGGGTGATGACCATTGCACCGGGCTTGTTTGAGACTCCGCTCATGGCGAGCCTGCCCGAAGAAGCCCGCCTGTCGCTAGGTCAGCAGGTGCCGTTTCCGTCGCGGTTGGGCCGCCCGGCGGAGTATGCGCTGCTGGCCAAAAGTATCGTTGAAAACCCTATGCTCAACGGCGAAGTAATCCGGTTGGATGGCGCTATCAGAATGGGACCGAAATGACAATTACAGACCTTCGTGCGGGCAACCTGATTCTGTTTGAATGCATCAGCGGAAGCCGGGCCTATGGCACCGACACGCCCCAGTCGGATACGGATATTAGGGGCGTTTTCGCGGTGCCACAGCGGGACTTATTTGGCTTTGGGTACGTGGAACAGGTGAACGACAGCACCAACGATGTAGTGTTTTATGAACTGCGCCGGTTTGCCGAGTTGTTGGCCAAAAACAACCCCAACATGCTCGAATTGCTCTGTGCGCCAACTGATTGTGTGTTGTACAGGCATCCACTCATGGAGCGCCTGACCCCCGAACTTTTCCTCTCGAAACTCTGCCGGGATAGTTTTGCAGGTTATGCCATCAGCCAGATTAAAAAGGCGCGGGGACTCAACAAGAAGATCATGAACCCGATGGCGAAGGAGCGAAAATCGCTGCTGCACTTTTGTTATGTGCTGGTGGGGCAGGGGAGCCAACCCCTTGCCGACTGGCTCGAAAAACGGAGCTGGGTGCCGGAACAGTGCGGCTTGGTGAGCGTTGCCCACGCCCGCGACACGTATGCCCTGTTCTACGACCCATCGGGCACGTTGGGCTACCGAGGCATTGTACAACCCGGCGACGATGTGACCGAAGTATCGACGAGCAGCGTCCCGAAAGGCGAGGAACCGGTGGCCTACCTCTACGTGAATCATGATGGGTACTCGAGCCATTGCAAAGACTACCGGCAGTATTGGGAATGGGTTGAAAAGCGCAACGACGATCGTTACCAAAATACGGCAACGGCCGACCGGCTTGACCATGGCAAAAACTACGATGCCAAGAACATGATGCACACGTTTCGGTTGCTCGACATGGCCGCCGAGATCCTCTCATCAGGCGAGGTAATTGTTCGTCGGCCCAACCGCGCCGAACTCCTGAAAATTCGCTCCGGTGCTTTTGAATATGATGAACTGATTGCCCGCGCCGAGCAAAAAGTGGCCGAAATTGACGAGATAGCCCGAAGAAGCCCGTTGCCCGACGAGCCTGATGTAGCGCAAATTGAAGAAATTATTGTGGCAATGCGGGAGGAATGGTACGGCTAATACCTTCCGTAAACCCGATTTCAACCGAATACCCCAAGAGTCGCTGAATTTTACCGATATGCGCCAAACTGTGTCGAATGTCGCCGGGGCGTTCGGCAGCGTAGATGGGTGGGGGAGTGTTACCCGTCAATCGCTGAACACTGGCCCAGGCCGCGTTGAGCGAGATGCGCTGACCCGTTGCTACGTTGAACACCTGCCCCAAGGTTTCAGGACGATTGGTCATTAACGCCAGCAAATTGGCCTGTACCACGTTGGCCACGTAGGTGAAATCGCGGGTTTGTTCGCCATCGCCGAAGAGGGTGGGGGCTTCACCAAGTCGGGCAGCCGTGATCATTCGGGGTAAAATTGCCGCGTAAGGGCCATCGGGTCGTTGGCGCGGGCCAAACACATTGAAGTAGCGGAGACCGATGGTTTCTAAACCATAGATTCGTCCCCAAAGCGCAGCCTGTTGCTCGTTGATCTGCTTGGTAAGAGCATACGGGGAGAGTGGATGCCCTATCCGTTCTTCTACTTTTGGAAGCGATGGTTCGTCGCCATACACCGAACTCGACGAAGCAAATACCACCCGCCGAACACCCGACTTCCGGGCTGCTTCCAACACATTGCCAAAGCCCCCCACGTTGACGGCCATAAACCGCTCCGGCTCCACCAGCGAACGGGGCACCGACCCCAGCGCAGCCTGATGCGCCACATGGGTAATGCTATTGCAGGCTTGCTCACACATCGCCGTATCGGTAATACTGCCTTCCCGAATTTCCAGTCGTGGATTGCCCGCGTGCTGGGCCAGATTAGCCCGCTGTCCATTACTAAAATCGTCCAGCACCCGCACCAGTCCTGCCCCTTGAGCCAGCAGGGCATCTACAAGGTGGGAGCCAATGAAGCCCGCCCCACCCGTAACCAGGAAGCGATGATTATTATAATCTTCCATCGGCAAGCCCTTCGTTTAAACATCCCTTAACATCATAGACTAACTCCCCCAACGACCGGATTTTGGCCTGGAAAGCCGTTTTCGTAAATGCATCATGCGCAACAGCCAGTACCACGGCATTGTAATGGGAAGTATTATCCAGCGATAGAAGTAACTCCAGACCGTACATGGCCCGTACTTCGGCGGCATCGGCCAGTGGGTCATACACATCCGTTGTTACGCCGAACTCGTTCAATTCCTGAATAATGTCGAGCACCCGCGAATTGCGAATGTCGGCGCAGTTCTCTTTAAATGTCAGGCCCAAAATCAACGCCCGCGACTTATTGAGGGACTTGCCATGTCGAGATAATAACTTCACTACTTTGCCCGCGACAAACGCCCCCATATTGTCGTTGATGCGCCTGCCCGCCAGAATTACCTGCGGATGGTAACCCAGCGATTGGGCTTTGTAAGTAAGGTAATAGGGATCAACGCCGATGCAGTGGCCGCCTACCAGACCGGGCCGAAAGGGCAGGAAATTCCATTTGGTCCCGGCGGCTTCCAGCACCGCGTTGGTGTCTAAACCCATTCGGTCGAAGATCAGGGCCAGCTCGTTTACGAAGGCGATATTAATGTCGCGCTGGCAGTTTTCGATCACTTTAGCGGCCTCCGCCACCCGAATCGAAGGCGCTTTGTAGGTGCCTGCCTGAATGACCGACGCGTAAAGCTGGTCTACAAAATTGGCCGTTTCGGGGGTAGAGCCGGCCGTGATTTTTTGAATCGTTTCGAGTGTATGCAAGCGGTCGCCGGGGTTGATGCGTTCGGGGGAGTACCCACAGAAAAAATCAACGTTAAATTGCAGTCCCGATTCATGCTCCAGCACCGGAACGCACTCGTCTTCCGTACATCCCGGAAAAACGGTCGATTCATAAATCACCACATCGCCGGGTTTCAGCACTCGTCCAACGGTCCGGCTGGCTGTCAGAATGGGAGTGAGGTCGGGGCGATGGTGAGCGTCGATGGGGGAGGGGACGCTGACAATATAAACGGTGCAGGGGCCAAGTTGGGCCGGGTCGCTGGTTAGGGTCAGGTTGGTGCAGTGGGCTAACTCGTCGGCGGTCAGGCTGTGGGTACGGTCGTGGCCCCGTCGCAGCTCGGCAATACGGTCGGGGTTAGTGTCGAAGCCAAGCACGGTATACTGTCTGCTAAAAGCAGCAGCCAGCGGCAGGCCAACGTAGCCAAGACCAATGATAGCGATGTGGGGATTTTTCATGCAGGGGAAGTTGGGGCGAGATGTCATCTCCAGATGCCTCGCGCCCACAAAACTAACGCCACCACCATAAAACCAGATACAACGCCCGCCAACACAATCCAAAATCGCCGGGGCGACGACCGGCGGTCG